>Ga0315534_1001895_pt1 | contig 14430 bp, 9 predicted proteins | sample SalMarSW160240MG_FD_203094 | JGI IMG/M metagenome (GOLD analysis project Ga0315534, IMG submission 203094) | Salt marsh sediment microbial communities from the Plum Island Ecosystem LTER, Massachusetts, United States - Salt Marsh Sediment SW1602-40 ... | reverse complement strand
CCGAGACGGACCTGGCCCTCGTGCCAGTAGTCGGAGCTGATGTGCAGGAAGCGATCGGCTGCGTCCTTGACGGCCTGCACGACCTCGGGGTGGGTGTGGCCGGTGGCACAGACGGCGATGCCCGCCGCGAAATCGAGGAAGCGATTGCCGTCCACGTCCCACACCTCGGCGCCGCGGCCGTGGGACATCACAAAGGGGTAGTCGCGCGGGTAGGACGGTGATACGACCGCCGCGTCCCGATCCAGAATGGCCCGCGCTTTGGGTCCCGGGAGGCCGGTCGTGATGTGTTGGCTCTTCATGGTTTCCTCTCAGTCTGCCGCCGTGCTCGAGCCCTGCAGCGGGTTCTCCGGGGTGGGTTCGGTCAGCTCATTCGACAACCGTCTGGGACTGCTCGCGCAGGTACAACGGCAGGTAGTAGTAGGAACCGATCGCCTTGCCGGTCGAGCCCGAGCCCTTCCATCCACCGAACGCCTGGTAGCCCGGCCAGGCGCCGGTCGTGGCCCCCTGGGGACGGTTGATGTAGAGAACGCCCGCCTCGATGTTGTCGAGGAAGTACCGCACCTCCTCGTCGTCGCCGTAGCACCCTCCGGTCAGGCCGAGAGAGCTCTGGTTGGCGAGGGCGACGCCCTCGCGCACGTCCTTGACCCGGCCGACCATGAGGATGGGCACGAACATCTCCACCTGGAACAACGGATGATCGATCGGGGCCTCGGCCACGGTGCAGGCGACGAAATGGCCGTGGGCGTGATCGCCTTCACTCAGGCGCTCGCCGCCGACGAGAATGCGTCCGCCCTTGTCCCCGAGCTCGCCACAATACCTCTCGAAGTTCTGCGCCGCGTTCTGGTTGATCACCGGACCCATCCAGACCTCGCGTTGCGTCGGGTCGCCTACGGTGATCGCCCGGGTCGCTTCGACGGTCTTCTCGAGGAGGATGTCGGCGACGCTCTCCTCGACATAGACCCTGGAGAGGGCCGAGCACTTCTGACCGGAGAGGCCGAAGGCCGAACGCACGATACCGGCAACCGCCCGCTCGAGGTCGCCGGCGGCGGTCACGATGCAGGCGTTCTTGCCTCCCATCTCGGCGATGCAGGGCCGCGGGTAGGCGCCGCCGGCCATGGCCCGATGCAGGCGCATCCCCACCTCATGGGAACCGGTGAAGGTGACTCCAGCGAGGTCGGGATGGTTGACCAGGGCCTCGCCGACGATGTTCCCGGGGCCCGCAACATAGTTGAAGACGCCGTTCGGGAAGCCTGCGTCGCGGATGCAGTCCGCGAGCAGCCGGCCGGCCCAGGGGGTGTCGGTCGCGCCCTTGAGCACGACGGTGTTGCCGGTCACGAGGGCCGCGGCCACCGGCCCCCCTCCGAGCGCGAGGGGAAAGTTGAAGGGCACGATCACGCCCCACACGCCGTATGGCTTCAAGACGGTGCGGTTGTGCGAGCGGTAATCCGGCAGCGGATCGTCGGGCAGGGCCAGGTCGTAGCCCTGGCTGCGCTCGAACTCCGCCGCGTAACCGGTGAAGAAGTCCGCGGTCTCCTGCGTTTCCCCCAGCGATTCCATGCGGTTCTTGCCGACCTCCAACGCCAGCGCCGCGCCGATGCCGTAGACCCTCTCCTCGATCAACGCCGCGGCGCGCCTGACGAGTCGCAGCCGTTCCTCGTGCGGCGTCATGCGCCAGGCCGGAAACGCCCGTCTTGCGGCCGCCACCGCGCGATCGACATCTGCGGCGTCCCCGACCGGGAAGTGGCCGAGGATCAATCGCTGATCCACCGGGCTGCGGTTCTCGGAGGTCCCGCTGGCAGCGACGTCCGCGCCGTCGATGAACATCGCGTGGGTGGAGCCGAGGCCGGCTCGCACCTCGGCGAGGGCCTTCTCGAAGTTGCTGTGCATCTCCGGTGGGGGATCGAACATGGTCGAATAGGTGAGCTTGAAGGTCATGACCACTCCAATTCTGTGAGCAGGCGCTCCATCAATGCGAGGGCGTCCATCAGATCCTTCTCCTCGATCACCAGCGGCGGCGCGAGAATGATGAGGTTGCCGCGGGTGGCGAATGAAATCCCTTCCTCTCTGGCCCGGTCCACGAAAGCCGTGAGCGAGGGGTGGCTTTGGGGCCAGGGTGCAAGCGGTTCCCTGGTGGCCCGGTCCCTGACCAGCTCGACAACGGCGAAGAGCCCGTGGCCGCCGCGCACGTCGCCGATAACGTCGACGCGGTCGCGCATCGCGCACAGCTCCGCGTGAAGGCGCACGCCCAGAGCGCGCGAGCGATCGATGAGCTTTTCGTCCTCGTATGCCTGGAGGGCCGCCAGGCCGACGGCGCAGGACAGGGGGTGGCCGAAGGAGGTGAGGCCGGTGTAGAGCATCTCGGTTGAGAGCCTGGCGGCGATGTCACGCGAAATGACGACGGCGCTGAGGGGCAGGTGCGAGGCGGTGAGTCCCTTGGCCAGAGTCATCATGTCAGGCCGGCCGGCCTCGCCGGAGCGCTGCCAGGCGAACCACTCTCCGCAGCGCCCGAAGCCGCTCATCACCTCGTCGGCGATCAGGAAGACCCCCCGATCGCGCGTCTCCTGCCGCAGGAGGGGCCAGTAGTTGTCCGGGGCGACGATGCCGTTGGTGCCGGCGTTGGGCTCCATCAGGACCGCGGCCACGTCCGCGGGGCCGAGCTCGTCGATGGCCTGGCCAACGCGGCGGGCGCTCCGTTCGCCGCATTCGAGGTCGGAGGTCGACCCGAAGGGGCACCGGTACGCGTAGGGTGGGGGGACGTGGAGCACCCGCAGATCCTGCGGGTCGACCTGGTGGCGGGTGCGGGTGTCCCCGGAGAGCGCCATCGCTCCATAGGTCGCGCCGTGGTAGGAGCGGTCCCGAGTGATGATCCATCCCGTCGGTTTCTTGCCGGCCTGACGCGCGAACTTGACGGCGTTCTCGTTGGCGTCCGCGCCCCCGAGGCCGAAGAAGACCCGCCCGCCCTCGAAGCCCGATATCTCCAGCAGACGCTCCGCGAGGCGGGCTCGCGGCTCGGCGCCCCAGGCCGCGGTCGCGAAGCAGAGCTTCTCGGCCTGCTCGCGGATGGCCCGGATAAGGGCCGGGTGCTGGTGGCCGAGGTTCACGCTCTCGGACAGGCTGCTCGTATCCAGGTAGCGGCGACCGCCTTCGTCCCAGAACCAGGCCCCCTTGCCGCCGACGATCGTCGGTGCGTCCCATTCGTTCTGAATGCACCAGCTGTGCAGCACGCTGAGCCGTTCCGGAATCATCTCGACGATCCTAACCGGTTCTTTGGGGCCGCGTCGCCGACCTGCTCGATGATCATCGCGATGCCCTGCCCGACACCGATGCACATCGCGCACAGGGCGAAGTGTCCGCCGCCCCGCAGCAGCTCATACAGGGCAGTGGTGACGAGACGCGCGCCGCTCATGCCGAGAGGATGGCCGAGGGCGATGGCGCCGCCGTTTGGGTTGATGCGCGGGTCGTCGTCGGCGAGGCCGAGGTCCCTGATGACCGCGAGCGACTGCGAGGCGAAAGCTTCGTTGAGCTCGATGACATCCATCTGATCGATGCGCATCCCGGTGCGCGCGAGGAGCTTTTTGACCGCCGGCGCCGGCGCGAAGCCCATGATGCGCGGCTCCACCCCAGCGGTGGACATCGCCACGATGCGGGCCAGAGGTTCCAGCCCGTGGCTCTCGGCGGCGGCCTCGGAGGCCACAAGGAGGGCGCAGGCCCCGTCGTTGACTCCCGAGGCGTTACCGGCCGTCACGGTGCCGTTGTCCCTGACGAACGGCCGCAGCCGGGCCAGCTTCTCCACCGTCGTGTCCGGCCGCGGGTGCTCGTCACTGTCGACAACCAGCGGGTCCTGCCTTCGACGCGGTACGGTCACGGCGGTGATCTCCTCGGCGTGGTTTCCCTTGACCCTTGCCGCCTCGGCCTTGGCCTGGCTCCAGGCGGCGAATCGGTCCTGGTCCTCGCGAGAGATTCCGAAGTCCTCGGCCACGTTCTCCGCCGTTTCCGGCATCGAGTCGACGCCGTATTGCTCCTTGAGGAGCGGATTGACGAACCGCCAGCCGATGGTCGTGTCGAAGAGCTCCGCCTCGCGGCTGAACGCCGTCGAGGCCTTGCCCATCACGAAAGGCGCCCGTGACATCGACTCGACACCGCCGGCGATCACCAGATCCTGCTCGCCCGCCTTGATGGCCCGGGCCGCGATGCCGATCGCGTCCATGCCGGAGCCACACAGCCGGTTGATGGTCGTTCCGGTGACCTCGGCCGGGAGACCGGCAAGGAGGAGGGCCATGCGCGCGACATTGCGGTTGTCCTCGCCGGCCTGATTGGCGCAACCGTAGACCACGTCGTCGATCGACGAAGCGTCCAGATTCGGATTTCGCTCGAGCAATGCGCGCATCGGGATCGCCGCCAGGTCGTCCGTTCGCACCGCCGCGAGCGTGCCGCCGTAACGGCCAACCGGCGTGCGAGTCGCATCACAGAGGAACGCTTCGGACATCGTGGTTTCCCCCTTACCGCATGGCTGGTATTGACGCGATCATCGGCCGGCCTCGCCGGCGGCCGGGATCAGATCGGCGATGTTCGATGCCTCGGAAGGCACCAGGGCGCGGAGGATCTCGAGCTCCTTCTTCGTGGGCTCCTCCGTCCTTGCGAGCGTTTCCGCGACGCGGAGCGGCCAGCTCGTGGCCTCGATCGCGGCCTCGGCCGTCACCCCGGGATGGAGGTGGGTCAAAACCAGCTCGCCGCTCTCCGTGTCCGGCTCGAGGATCCCGAGGTCGGTGATCACGGCCTGAGGACCCAGACCGGGCACGTTGAGTGCGCGCCGCGACCCTTCTCCGCGCCACATCCCGACCGTTGTCATGAAATCGAGCTCTTCGACGAAGGTCCTCGGGTTCTGGCGCAGCAGGACCAGGGTGCGGTGGCAAAACGCCGCGATCTCCGGCGCGCCGCCGGCACCGGGAAGCCGCACCTTGGGCTTCCGATAGTCGCCGATGACCGTCGAGTTGAGGTTCGCGAAGCGGTCGATCTGGGCGGCGCCGAGAAAGCCGGTTCGGATCCAACCGCCCTGCAGCCAGTAGCTGAACATCTCCGGCACCGACACCACGGCCTTGGCGGTGCGACTCAGCTCCGGATCGCCGATCGAGAGCGGTAGCACGGTCGGCTTGGTGTCGAGCGTCCCGCTCTCGTAGATCATCGACAGATCGGGGGCGTGGGTCCTTCGAGCGAGGTTGGCGGCCTTGCTCGGCAGGCCGATGCCGATGAACACCACGTCGTCGGGCTCGAGGAGACGCGACGCGGCCACGACCATCATCTCTTCCGGGTCGTAGGCTGTTTGAACCCGCTCAGACATAGCCGTCTTCCTTCAGCTTCGCCAGGTAGTGCACAAAGTTCTCGCTCGCCACCACGTAGTTCTCCATCCACTCGACGAACCGGTCGTACTCCTTGCTGATCTCGCCCCATTTCTGGTAGAAGGCGTTGCTCCTGTCGTAGTAGCCCTCGGTATACGAGGGGAATGCGCCGAGTCGGGCCTCGCACACCACGTCAACCGCCCAGCGGGGGATCACCGTGCCACCGGAGCTTTCGTCGACGCTGTCGACGATTTCCTCCACGGTGACGATGCTGTGCGCCGCGGCCAGGACCGCCTCCTTCTGCACCCCGAGAATGCCGGTCATCCAGATATTTCCCTGCCGATCCGCCCGCTGGGCGTGGATGATCGCAACGTCCGGCCGGTGGGCCGGGATCACGGTGAGCTCCTCACCGGTGAACGGACACTCGATGAATTTGATCTTCGGGTTGACCTCTGGATACTGGGTCCCGCGATATCCCTTGAAAACGGCGCACGGCATCCCGGCCGCACCGGCGGCGAATGCGTTGGCCATCGCGGCGTGACCGTGCTCCTCGAATTCCATCTCGTGTGGGACGCCTTTTTCGTAGGCGTCGCGGAGGCGGAACAACGATCCGACGCCGGGGTTGCCGCCCCACGAGAAGACCAGCTTGTCGGCGCACCCCATGCCGATCATCTGATCGAAGATGATGTCCGGCGTCATGCGGATGAGAGTGAGGTGGCGGATCCCCTGGCGGATGATCTCGGCCCCGGCCGCGTGGGGAATGAGGTGGGTGAAGCCCTCAGCCGCCACCGAGCAGCCCGGACTGACGTATTTCTTGACGGCTTCGGGGAGTTCCAGAAACTCTGTCATCGTGGTTTCCTCGGATTCATCGACCCCGCCGCGAGCTCCTTCATGGCAAATGTTCGATATGCGAACACATGTTCGCTTTGCGGCGAGTCCAACGTACAATCCGGAGATGCGAGTGTCAACGGGCGTATATTTGACCGACTCAACTGCATGGGGGTACTCATGAGCGACCGGTTTTCAGCGATCTCGATCGGCGCCGGCATTCTGATGATCACACTGGCGGCGGGCCCGGCGGTCGGCCAGGACGAGAGTGCGGCGACGCCGCGCAGCCTCACCGTCGACGACTACTTCCGAATCCGCACCGTGGACGACCCGCAGATCAGCCCTGACGGAAAGTGGGTGGCCTACACAGTCACCACCTCGGAAATCGAGAAGGACGAGTCGGCGAGCCGCATCTGGATGGTGCCGGCGGCCGCCGGCGAGGCGGTGCCGATGACGGCGAAGGCGCGGTCCGCGTCGCATCCGCGGTGGAGCCCGGACGGCAGGTTCCTGGCGTTCATTGCGGCGCCGGAGGACGGCAAGGACCAGGTGTTTACGCTGTTCCGCGAGGGCGGCGAGGCGCTGCAGCTTACCGACACCGCTCAGGACGTCCAGGATTACGAGTGGTCGCCGGACGGCAAACGCATGGTGCTGGTGCTGCAGGACCCGATGCCGGAAGAGCTGGCTCTGAAGCGGGGGAAGGAGAAAAAGAAGAACCCGCCGCCATGGGTCATTACCCGCCGCCAGTTCAAGCTCGACTACGTCGGCTACCTCGACAGCCGCCGCACCCACCTCTATGTCCTGAATGTGGCGTCGAAGAGCATGACGCAGGTCACGTCCGGAGATTACGACGACTCCGAACCGAGCTGGTCGCCCGACGGCGAGCGCATCGCCTTTACCAGCAACCGCTCCGCCGACCCCGACAGCAACTACGACACCGACATCTGGGTCGTCGACGCCAACAACACCGACAAGGGCCGGACACTCGTCCAGGTCACCACCAACCCCGGCCCGGACGCCTCGCCGGATTGGTCGCCCGACGGCGAATGGATTGCCCACGTGTCGGCCACCGACACCGCCGCCAACGTGTACGCCACCAACCACCTGGCGGTGGCCTCCGCCACGGGCGGCGAAGCGATTGTCCTGACCCGCGCCCTCGACCGCAACATCTTTTATCCGGAGTTCTCGGTCGACGGCCGGTCAGTGTTCGCGGCGGTGGAGGATGACGGCGAACAATACCTCGCTCGAGTGCCGGTCGATGGGAGCCCCCTCGAGAAGGTGATCGGCGGTCCGCGCTGGGTTGGTGAGTTCGATATCGGGGCGGATGGAGGGATTGCGGCGATGGTTTCTGAGCCACACCTGCCGCCCGAGGTCTTCGTGCACGAAGCGGACAGGTTCGAGCGAATCACGCATACCAACGACGAGGTGCTCGCCGGCATCCGGCTCGGCGAGGTGGAGAACGTCCACTTCGCGAGCAAGGACGGCACCGAGATCGAGGGCTTTATCGTCAAACCGCCGGGCTTCAAAGCGGGCGTCCGCTACCCGGCGGTGCTGCGTATCCACGGCGGGCCGATGATGCAGTACGACTTCGGCTTCCACTTCGAGGGCCAGCTCTTCGCCGGCGCCGGTTACGTCGTGGTGATGGCCAACCCGCGCGGTTCCTCGGGCTACGGCCAGAACTTCTGCACCGCGATCTGGCAGGCATGGGGTGGAAAGGACTTCGAGGACGTGATGGCCGCGGTCGACGACGCGATTGCCCGCGGCTACGCCGATCCGGCGCGGTTGGCCGTCGGCGGCTGGTCCTACGGCGGTATCCTGACCGACCACGTGATTACCAAGACCGACCGCTTCAAGGCCGCCTACACCGGCGCCAGCGAGTCCCTCTACATCACCAACTATGGCCACGACGAGTACCAGCGCTGGTGGGAGGGCGAGCTCGGGCTGCCTTGGGAGAACCCGGATCTCTATCGGAGAATGTCGCCTTACTTCCAGGTCGACAAAGTGGTCACGCCGACCCTGATCGTCGGCGGCGAGCAGGACTGGAACGTCCCCATCGTCAACTCCGAGCAGCTCTACCAGGCCCTCAAAAGACTCGGTGTGACCACCGAGCTGGTGGTCTACCCCGGCGAGTTCCATGAGTTCGAGACGCCCTCCTACATCAAGGACCTTTACGAGCGGTTCCTCGACTGGTTCGCAACGTATGTCAAAGGGGAACACGTGCAGTGGAGGGACTTCTGATGAAGCTGGCTACGCTGTGCGCGGGCTGGTGTCTGCTGATCGGCGGGCCGGCCGCCATGTCGGCGGACCAGCCGACGGCGGAGCCGCACCGCATCCCTGGCTTCACGGCCTCATCGAGCGACCACGAGCGCTCGCTCGAGGCGCGGCTGGTCGACCTCCTCGACCCCGCGAGTACCGCCCGCCATTTCCGCCTCCTGACCGAGGAGCCCCATCCGGCGGGCTCCGACGAGAACCTGAAGCTCGCCCGTTACGTGCGCGATCAGTTCGCCGCCTTCGGCCTCGAGGACGTGAAGATGCTTCGCTACGACGTGCTCCTGCCGTGGCCACGAAAGGTCGCGGTGTCGATGGTGGAGCCGATCGAATGGACCGCCTCGCTGGCCGAGGACGGCTACCCGGTCGATAAGGACTCGTACGCGGTGGGCGCGAGCCTGACCTACCTCGGCATGTCGGCATCGGGCGACGTCACGGCTGATGTCGTCTACGCCCACAGCGGCAACCCCGAGGACTACGACTGGCTCGAGGCGCAGGGCATCGCCGTTCGCGGCAAGATCGCCGTCGTCCGCTACTCGAATCCATACAGCTACCGCGGGTTCAAGGCCTGGGAGGCCGAGCGTCGCGGCGTCGCGGCGTTGATCATCTACTCCGATCCGATGGACGACGGCTACCGCAAGGGAGAGGTCTTCCCGTACGGACCCTGGGGCCCGAAGAGCCACATCCAGCGTGGAGCCATCACCTACGACTTCATCGTTCCCGGCGACCCCTTGACCCCGGGGTGGGCATCGGTGGAGGGGGCGAAGCGGATCGCGCCGGAGGCGGCGCGGTCGGTGCCGCGAATCCCCGCTGTGCCGATGTCGTGGCGGGACGCGAAACCGGTCCTCGAAAGGCTCGGCGGACCGGTCGCACCGCCGGACTGGCAGGGCGCGCTGCCCATGACCTACCGCGTCGGCCCGGGCCCGGCGAAGCTGCACGTCGAGATCGACATGGACGACGAAGTGCGACCGATCTGGGTCGTCGAGGGGCGAATCCGCGGCTCGGAGAAGCCCGAGGAGACGGTCATCCTGGGGAACCACCGCGATGCGTGGGTCTACGGCGCCGTCGATCCGTCGAGCGGCACCGCCACCCTGCTCGAGGCGGCGCGGGTGCTCGGCGCCCTCGCGAAATCTGGTGAGCGGCCACAGCGCACCCTGGTCCTCGCCAACTGGGATGCCGAGGAATGGCACCTGACGGGTTCCACCGAGTGGGGCGAACAGCACGCCGCCGAGCTTGGTCAGGGCGCCGTCGCCTACCTCAACGTCGACAGCTCGACCTCCGGACCGAACTTCTCGGTCGACGCGGTCGCCAGCCTCAACCCGACGATCCTCGAGGTCGCCCGCGACGTGATCGACCCGAACAGCCGCCGCAGCCTGTTGGATGCGTGGACGAAAGCGACGTCTGCCAAAGGCGACGGTTCGCCGATCGACAACAATATCGGCAGCGGCTCCGACCACACGGTCTTCCTCAACTTCCTCGGCGTGCCGGTGGTCGAGATGACCTTTGACGGCCCGTACGGCGTCTACCACTCGCAGTACGACGACCTCTACTGGATGGAGCACTTCGGCGACCCGGGGTACCGCTACATGACGGCGATGGTCGAGGTGTGGGGGCGGCTCGGTCTGCGGCTCGCCAACGCCGACGTGATTCCCTACGACTTTCGCCCGTACGCAACGACCGTGCAGAGTTTCGTCGACTCACTGCGTGAAATCCCACGGCTAGAGGAGGAGCTGGACCTGACGGCTGTCACGGCGGTGGTGGACGAGTGGCGGAGCGAGGCGGAGGTCCTCCATCAGAAGACTGAACGCGCCCTGGCTCTCGAAGAGATGGTTCCCGCCGCCCTTTTCTCGGAGCTCAACACGGCGCTCGTCCAGGTCGAGCGTCAACTGCTTCTGGCCGAGGGGATCCCCGGGCGGCCCTGGTTCAAACACATTCTGTACGCGCCACGCTACACCTACGCGGCCATGTCGCTGCCGGGGGTGCGCGAGGCGGCGGAGGCGGGGGACTGGAAGCTGGCCCGAAGCCAGCTCGAGGCCCTCCTCGGTCGTCTGCGGGCGGTGACAGCGGCGACGCGTGAGGCCGCCGCCCTGGTGCCGGCGCCATGAAAAAGTCTCTCGATGATTCCGTGAGCCCCGACTCGAAGGACGAGCTGACCTCGGAGGGGCTGGTCCGCGGGCTCGGCCGCTGGGACGCCACCTTCCTGACCGTCGGCTCGGTGATCGGGACCGGCATCTTCATCACCACCGCCGACATCGCCCGCGTCCTTCCGCACCAGGGCATGATCCTGCTGGTGTGGGCGGTCGGCGGGCTCCTGACCCTGGCCGGCGCCCTCACCTACGCCGAGCTCGGGGCGCTCTTCCCACGCGCCGGCGGCATGTACCACTTCCTCAAGGAGGCCTACGGCCCGTTCTGGGGCTTCCTCTTCGGGTGGGCCTGCTTCCTGATCATCATGTCGGGCGGCATCGCCGCCCTGGCGGTGGCGTTCGGCGAGTACCTGGGCAGCTTCGTGCCCCTGTTCTCCACCGGCAACATCCTCTTCTCGCTGCCGGTGGGCTCGTGGTCGTGGACGGTGTCCGGCGGTCAGGTGGCGGCGGCGTTCGCGATCCTCCTCCTGACGGCGGTCAACTACGTCGGTCTGCGGGAGGGCGCCGGCGTCCAGAACTTCCTGACCGTATTCAGGATCGGCGCGATCGTCGTCTTCGTGGCGCTCGCCTTCTTCGTCGAGCCGCGCGAGACCGTATCGGTGTTCGGCCCGCTGCCGCAGGTGCCGCTCCTCGCGGCATTCGGTGTCGGCATGATCGCCGCGCTGTGGACCTACGACGGGTGGTACGGTCCGACCTTCTCGGCCGGCGAGATGAAGGACCCGCAGCGCACCCTGCCGTTCGGGCTGGTGTGGGGGACGCTCATCGTCATGGGCCTTTACGCCCTCATCAATATCGTCTATCTGCGCGCCCTTTCGCTCGAGGAAATGGCCGCGACGGGGCGGATCGCCGAGACCGCGGCGGTCGCCCTCTTCGGCGCCGGCGGCGGCAAGCTGATCTCCTTCGCCGTTCTGGTGTCGACCTTCGGCTGCCTGTCCGCAACGATTCTCTACAGCTCCCGCATCTACCTGCCGATGGCGCGGGACGGGGTGTTCTTCCGCCGTCTTGCCGCCGTCCATCCGCGCTTCCACACCCCCAGCCGCAGCCTCTGGGCGCAGAGCCTGTGGGCGGTGCTCCTGACCCTGTCGGGCACCTACGAGCAGATCTACACGTACGTCGTGTTTGCCGCCCTCCTCTTTCACGTGGCGACCGCGGCCTCGGTCATCGTCCTCCGCCGCCGCCGACCGGAGGTTGAACGGCCGTACCGGGTCTTCGGCTACCCCTGGATCCCGCTGCTCTTCATCCTGGCGTCCATCCTGCTCGTCGCCAACACGTTTTCGGAGAAGCCCGTCCAGTCGCTGCTCGGCCTCGCCTTCCTCGCCGCCGGCGTGCCGGCCTACCTCTGGTGGCGGCGCCATCCCGGGTCGTGAACGGAGGATCTTCATGCGATGGTTTCTCGACCTCATGCTCGTCCTGCTCGCTTCACAGGCGACGTTCGCCGCTGAGCCGCCGCGCGCCCGCGATCTCGGCATTCCCTTCGACGGAAGCCCTGGACCGTGGAACGCGATCACCGACGTCGCCGGGGTGACGGTCGGACAGGTCACGCTGATCGAGGACCTGCCGGACGGCCGCGCGGTGCGGACCGGCGTGACGGCCGTTCTCCCACGCGGAAGGGACAGTCTCATGCGACCTGTCTTCGGCGCCTGGTTCGCCCTCAACGGCTGCGGCGAGATGACCGGCACCACCTGGATCGAGGAGTCGGGTCAGCTCGAAGGTCCGGTCATGCTGACCAACACCCACAGCATCGGCACCGTCCACGAGGCGACGATCGCCTGGCGCATCCGCCAGGGTGAGGCGGACGCTACCGGCTACGTCTGGTCGACGCCGGTTGTGGCCGAGACCTGGGATGGTCCCCTCAACGACATCAACGGCTTTCACGTCAAGCCCGAGCACGTCGACGCGGCCCTCGACAGCGCTTCCTCCGGCCCAGTGGCCGAGGGCAATGTCGGCGCCGGCACCGGCACCATGTGCTACGACTTCAAGTGCGGCATCGGCACCTCGTCGCGGGTCGTCGAGGTGCTGGGCGAGCCGTACACCGTCGGAGTGTTGGTGCAGGCGAACCACGGCAGCGAGAGGCGCGCCGAGCTGCGCATTGCAGGCGTGCCGGTCGGCCGACTCCTCGCCGATGAACTGAGCGAAAGCGAACCCAGTCCGGGCCTCGGAAAGAACAGCTCGATCATCATCGTCGTCGCCACCGACGCGCCGCTGTTGCCGCACCAGTTGAAACGGGTGGCGAAACGGGCCGCGCTCGGTCTCGCCCGCACGGGATCGGTGGCCGACAACGGCTCCGGTGATATCTTCATCGCCTTCTCGACCGCGGACGAGTCACTCGGCCGGATCGACACCGTTCTCACCCATCACTCGATTCCCAACGACGAAATCGACCCCCTTTTCGCCGCCACCGTTCGAGCTACCGAAGAGGCCATCATCAATTCGATGATCGCCGCCCGCGACATGGTCGGGAACCGGGGAAGCACCGCCACGGCGCTGCCGCACGATGCGTTGATGGAGATCATGCAGAGTTGCGGCCGCTGATCCGGGTTTCCTTTGTGGTGCGGGCGTCTCGCCCGCACTTCTCAGGGAGCGCGATCCGTGCGGGCGGGCTTGTCACGGCGGAGCCCAACGGGCGAAGCCGGAACGCCCGCACCACAAGGATGACGAGGGCTTGAAAAAACCGGACGGCGAGGAACTCGCCGCCCGGTGGAATAGGCCGTTCGGGCCGTGTCGGAGTGGGCCGCTAAAACTCGATGCCGAGGTGCAGCTGCAGACGACGCGGCTTGACCCAATAGTAGCCGACGTACTCGTCGCCCTCGGCCAGCACCTGCGTCTGCCACGCATCGATGGGGGCGCTGTTGAGCACGTTGAAGAGCTGCAGGTCGAGCTGCAGGCCCACGTCGCCGCCCAAGTTGAACCTCTTGCCGATGCCGAGGTCCCACAGGTACTGGAAGTCCTGGCGGTACCCGGGACTGCCCGCCGGCGCCACGACCGCCGGCGGATAGCCGGTCGTCGGCACGTAGTACTGGCGGCTGTAAGGCCGGCCGCTCTGGAAGTTAATCATGGTATTGAGGTTCACGTTCCACGGCAGCTCGAAGTTCGCCTGCACCCGCAGCATGTGCGGCCGGTCGCTCTGCAGCCGCTGGCCGTTGGCGTTGAGGAACGAGTTGGGATCGGAGCCGTTGTGGCTGCCGTAGAGCGGGTTGGACTGGTACCAGGACATGAACGCCGCGATCAGACCGGTCGACTTCGAGTAGGTGTAGGACGCCTGCATGCTCCAGAAGTCGGCAAAGCGACGGTTGAAGGTGAACATGAGGGCCCAGTACTCCTGCCAGTAGCGGTCGGCGTTCGGATCGACGGTGAAGCCCGGGGTGTTGCCCTTGCGCGCCGTGGGAGCCACGATCGGGTCGAGCAGCGTGTACTGGTCGCCGGTGAACGGGTCGGTCCACGGCAGCTCCTCGTAGACGCCGTCGTCCATAATCTGCCACCCGATCAGGTCCGTGGTGTCCTTGTAGAGGGCGGTGACGCCGAACGAGCAGTTCGCGCCGATGCCCTGCTCGAAGCCGAGCGAGTACTGGAGGGTCCGCGGCGCCTTGAGGTTGGGGTCGACGCTGAGATCGCCTGGGCTCCAGCTCCACCACGGCTCGTCGGACCAGGGACCATCCCACGATTCGCCCCAGTACGCGTTGAAAGTCGGCCCGAAGGGCGGCGGCGCGTCCCAGTTGCCGCTGACGTTCCCGTCGTAGTAGACCCCGAACGAGCCCCGGATGACGGTCTTCTGGTTGGCGCCGGCGGCGTAGGCGAAGCCGATGCGCGGCGAGATGTTGTTCCAGGTGAAGACCGGGTCGTAGCCCGGGATCTTCTCG
>Ga0315534_1001894_pt1 | contig 14433 bp, 17 predicted proteins | sample SalMarSW160240MG_FD_203094 | JGI IMG/M metagenome (GOLD analysis project Ga0315534, IMG submission 203094) | Salt marsh sediment microbial communities from the Plum Island Ecosystem LTER, Massachusetts, United States - Salt Marsh Sediment SW1602-40 ... | reverse complement strand
TCGAGGCTTGCCTACGGATTCTCCATCCATTTATGCCGTTTGTGACCGAGGAGCTCTGGGGTCATTTAAGGGGTGCGTGTAACCATCACCCTGCGCGCTTTAAGCCATCCGAATCTGAGTGGGGTGATGCGCTCATCATCGCTCACTGGCCGCAACCTGATCCGTATGTGAAACCAGACACGCAGGTATTCGAGATCTTCACAAATATGCAGCAGATCGTGACAGCGATTCGCAACATACGTGCCGAAAAGTCGGTTGATCCCAGAAGGATGATCGCAGCCCACATCGGTGTGGGTGAGCATGTGATGGAATATAAAGCGTTATCACCCTCTCTTTGCTCGCTGGCCGGGATCGATCCAACCCGGCTTGTAATCGAATCAGTACTCGAAGACCTACCTGTGGATGCAATTCCGCTGGTTGTCCGAGGGGTCGTTATCTACCTGCCGATGGCAGGGATGCTGGACCTGGAAGCCGAACTGAAACGCCTGATGGCCGAGCTCGGGGAAGCGCGTGGTCAAATCGACAGGTTGAACGCGCTGCTTGAGAGCCCATTCTCACAGCGGGCTCCAGAATCCGTCGTTGAAAAAGAACGTGAGCGATTGCAGTCCTTCCAGGCCACAGTAGCAAAGCTCGAAGCCCAGCTCAAGAGCATCCAGGACCCATAAGTGGTCTGGAATCGTGGGCGGCCACAGCAGCGTGGACCGGGCGAAACGGAAAACGTCGGATTTGGCAATCTTCCGGTAAGGGCAATCCTGCCGGGTCTGATCGTAGTCATTTTCTACAATCTTTATGGTTCCTTCTATCCAGGGAACGTACCTGGGATTGCCTCGACTGTAAACACTGCTCTTTTGCTGATCCTGCCATGGATCACGATCATCCTTTTCGGCCGGGGCTCGAGTGCCCTCGGTGTTTCCCGAAGAGCCTTGCTGATAAATATCTGCTGGGGAACACTGGCCGGTGTGTCGTGGCGGGCATCCAGCCTGTTGTTGAACCTTGCGCTGCTTCAGCTTTCCGGGGTTGAAGCAAGCAGGTGGGTCTGGCTGCAGGCGATCGTGTTCGTTCCCTGGGTGGAGGAGATCTTTTTTCGTGGATATCTCGGGCTCACGCTATCCGATCGCTGTGGGCGTGGGTGGGCCAATCTCTTTCAGGCCGTTCTATTCACGCTTCAGCCCTCGCACCTGGCGCAGGGATTTCCCGGGTTGATCAGTATTTTCATCTTTGGGCTGGGAGCAGGGTGGTTGGTGCAGCGGCGTGGGTCGGTGTGTATCGGGGTGGCAGCGCATGCTGCCGCGAATGCTCTTCTTTGGGCTCTCGTCGGTTTCGCATAACCATCATTATACATAGCAGATAGCAAGGCTTAATACCTGATTAGAGCCAAACGCCCAAGGATCGCTGGTGTGATATACTGCCGCCCTTGGAGGCTGGATGCGACGTAACGGTGTTAATCTGCAGCGCTGGATGTCCCTGGGCCTGCTGTTGGTTGCCGGGGCGCTGTTCTTTTACGAGCTGCTAGCATACAGCCGGCAGCGTGCGCGTCTCCCTGGCGAATTGAGCATTGCGGACATTCCAGTCGGGGGCTTAAGCCAGTCCGAAGCGCTGGAGCGTTTACTCCAGGTTTATAGCACTCCTATCGAACTTTACTACAACGACGAGCGGATCCTGCTGCAGCCCGCCAACATCGGCTTCAGGTTGGATACGGATTTCATGCTTGCAGCCGCCGAATTTGAACGAACCAATACATCTTTCTGGAATGGCTTCTGGGATTTTCTCTGGAACCGGCCAGGCGATCCGACTTCCATCCCGCTCCGTTTTGAATACTCAGCTTCTCAGCTAGAAGCAAACCTGCGTGATATTGCCAGCCGCTACGACCAGCCACCCGAATCGGCTGCCCCGCGACCAGGACAGCCTTTCTTCGATCCCGGTACGACAGGGCAGGTGCTCGATATTTCGCGCGGCGAAGAAATCGTGATTTCTGTCATCCAATCCCCAACCCAGCGTGAGGTGAATCTCCCGATCGTAGACCAAACACCACCGCGGCCTACCATGGATACACTCGAGATCCTGCTCAAGCAAAATATTGAGGTAGCCAGATTTGATGGATTGGTGGATCTCTACTTGAAGGATCTAAGGACGGGAGAGAGCATCCATTTCGCAGTCCTTGATGGCACTGATTTACCCACGGATCCCGATATCGCATTCTCGGCGGCCTCAATCAACAAGATCAGCATACTAACGGCTTACTTCCGCTATTGGCAGCAGCCGATCGATCCCGAGGCGCAACGCTGGCTGGAAGAGATGATGGCCGTATCCGGGAATGACCCCTCCGATTGGTTGATGCAGCGCTTGGATACCACGCGCGGCCCGCTCATCGTGACGGAAACACTGCAAGAAATCGGGCTGGAGTCGACGTTTATCTCGGGATATTATTTCCCTGGAGCCCCATTGCTCCAGGTCTACAGAACACCGGCCAATCAACGCACGGACATCAACACCAATCCGGATCCGTACACACAGACAACGCCCTCTGAGATCGGCATGCTCTTGAGTGACATTTACGCTTGTGCCAATGGGGGTGGAACGCTGCGGGCTGTATTTCCGGAGGATATCCAACCGCAGGAATGCGCTCAGATGTTGGATCTGCTCTCAGAAAATATCCTCGGTGCGTTGATCAAGGGTGGGGTTCCGGATGGGACCCGTGTTGCCCATAAACACGGTTGGCGCAGTTCACCACTAGATATGATCGGTGACACCGGGATTGTCTTCTCACCAGCGGGCGATTATGTCCTCTCGATCTTCCTCTGGAACGACACTGAGATGGTCTGGGATCCTACCTCAGAGCTCGTCGCAGATCTATCCCGGGCTGCCTATAATTTCTTCAACCCTCCCAGTTCGTAACCGGAATCCTGCCACCCCTTATCCCCATCCCTGAACCCCAGTAATCCTCTGGCCTATAGATTTATGCAATCTCTGGTGAGCACACGCATTTACTTCGTATAATATGATGAGCTAAGAATTATTGATCCGGAGTACTGTTCTCCGAAATAGGAAGTTTGACGATTTCGGCTATGACGGTCTGCACTGGAGGGTGATTCACGCCGGGGGTATCGTTGAATACAGAGCTACGGAGGTGTATATGGCCAAAGGCAGGATCATTGTCAATGAAGATCTTTGCAAGGGATGTGAGCTCTGCACGACTGTCTGCCCAAAAGATCTAATACAGATGGCAATGGATCGGTTTACACCTACTGGCTATCACCCTGCGGCACTGGTTGACCCGGAGTCAACCTGTACAGGGTGTGCGATCTGCGCGGTGATCTGTCCTGATGCCGCGATTACAGTCTTCCGCTGGGTTCCGGCAGGCAAGGCGACTCGCGAAATGGCATAGGAGGCTAGCTTGGCAAAGGAATTACTGAAGGGCAATGTAGCCTTCGCGGAAGCCGCGATACGTGCTGGCTGCGAGGCTTATTTTGGTTATCCAATTACCCCTCAGACTGAGGCGTTGGAGCATATGGCGGCGCGAATGCCGGAGCTTGGCCGTGTGTTTCTCCAGGCCGAGAGCGAGGTAGCCGCGATCAACATGGTCTACGGAGCAGCCTCTGCTGGCGTGCGGGTTATGTCGTCATCATCCAGCCCGGGGGTCAGCCTGATGATGGAAGGCATCTCCTACATCGCCGGCTCGGAAGTGCCAGTAGTCCTGGTCGATATCATGCGCGGCGGCCCTGGCCTGGGCAATATTGCTCCTTCACAGGGGGATTACAATCAGATCGTCAAGGGCGGGGGGCATGGAGACTACCGGCCGATCGTGCTGGCGCCAGCGACGGTTCAGGAACTGATTGATCTGACAACTGAGTCGTTCGACCTTGCTGAGAAGTATCGCACGATCGTGATTGTGCTGGCCGATGGAAGCCTGGGCCAGATGATGGAGCCGGCCGAACTTCCACCGATGAGACCTGTCCGCAAGGTGTCGGAGAGGCCAGAGTGGGCGCTAACCGGGGCTCATGGGCGGGCACCAAACATCATCAGTTCGATTTACATTGATCCAAATGAAGAGGAAGTCTTCAATTTGAAGTTGATGGAGAAGCAGAAGCAGATCGAGGCGAACGAACAGCGTTGGAAGACGTTGGAGATCGAAGACGCGCAGCTCCTATTGGTAGCCTTCGGCACTGCCGGCCGGATCGCGCAGTCTGCAGTCAAGCAGGCGCGTGAGGCTGGTATGAAGGTAGGGCTTTTCCGACCTATCTCGCTTTACCCCTTCCCTTACGCGCAAATTCATGAAGCCGCTGGCCGTGTTAAGCGCATGCTTGTAGTCGAGATGAACGGCGGGCAGATGGTCGAAGATGTGCGCCTCGGGGTGGAAGGGCAGGTCCCGGTGGGGTTTTACGGCCGGATGGGCGGCGTTGTCCCCTTGCCGGATGAGGTATACGATCAGATCGAGCAGGCGTATGAACACCGGGAAGCGTAAGCCGGAGGTAGAGACAACGATGGCCGAAGCAAATCTGGTTGAATCACTGATCTATGCCAAGCCGCAAAGCCTGACAGAGGTCGGGACCCATTATTGCCCAGGCTGTACGCATGGAATTGCGCACCGACTGATCGCGGAAGTGATCGATGAGATGGGGATACGCGAGCAGGTGATCGGTGTGGCACCCGTTGGTTGTTCTGTATTCGCATACAACTACTTTAATATGGATTTTGCAGAAGCCGCGCACGGGCGTGCGCCAGCAATGGCGACCGGGATCAAGCGTGTCAGTCCCGATAACCTGGTTTTCACCTACCAGGGCGATGGTGACCTGGCTTCGATCGGCGCTGCCGAAATCCTGCATGCTGCCGGCCGGGGAGAGAACATCACGGTCGTATTTATCAACAACGCGATCTATGGCATGACCGGTGGACAGATGGCTCCGACGACGCTGCCCGGTCAGCGGACAAGCTCCAGCCCATTAGGGCGGGATGTTGAAGTGCACGGTTTTCCGTTGAAAATGTGCGAAATCCTCTCCCAGCTGGAGGGTGCGGCCTACATCGTTCGGCGTAGTCTGCATGATGTGACGAACATCCGTAAATCCAAGAAGGCCTTACGACAAGCGTTTGAAGTCCAGAGGCAGGGGCTAGGCTTCGCTATGGTCGAGCTTTTATCTAGCTGCCCCACCAACTGGGGGATCAACCCCGAGGATTCGTTGACATGGATCGAGGAGCATATGATCCCCGCCTTCCCACTGGGGGATTATAAAATTCATCCGGCGATTGAAGCCTAGGAGCGGGCAAGGAGGAAGTATGCAAGCGGAGATCATCATCTCCGGGTTCGGCGGTCAAGGGGCGCTCTTTGCTGGACAATTGCTGGCGTATACAGCGCTCGAAAACGACCTCAACGTCACCTGGATCCCATCCTATGGCCCCGAAATGCGCGGTGGAACTGCGCATTGCACGGTGATCATCTCCGACCAGGAGATCGGATCACCCGTTGTGAAAAACCCCTCCGGCGTGATCGTGATGAATATCCCCTCGCTCGAGAAATATGAGTCACTGATAAAACCTGGTGGTGCATTGGTCGTGAACACGTCATTAGTGGACCGAACCCCGAGTCGGGATGACATCGAGGTCATCCTCGTTCCTGCAAATGAGATTGCGGAGGAGCTCGGGGAGCGGCGGCTTGCGAACCTTGTTCTGCTCGGCGCGCTGGTTGAAAAGCAGAATGTCTTGAGCATCAAGCAGGTCGGAAACGCGCTCGGCCAGCATATCCCGGAGCACAGGCGGAATTTGCTCGAAGCCAACCTGAAAGCACTTGCTCGAGGGGCCGAGCTCGCAGTTGCCGACCGACAAGTGGCTTAGAATGTGTATACAGAGGCACATAACAGGGCTGTCCAGCGAGGACAGCCCTGTTTTTTTTATCGCAATTTGGGTTTCAATTATTCAGAAACAAGGGGCGTGGCGCACTGCGGGCAGACTAAAGTTCCAGCGTCGACGATGTAGCCACATTCATGGCATGCCTGTGGCTGGTTTGGCCCTAGAGGCGCACCGCAGGCGACACAGTGTGGTGCACCAACGGGGTTTGCTGTAAGGCAGTATCCACAGGTAAGTCTTCGTAGTCTCTCGGATAGTTCATGCGTGACGCCCAACGAATCTGCAGTCCGCGAGATAGCCTGCCAAATGCGCGTGCTGAGTTGGAGTGAGGCAATATCCTGGGCAAGGTCGTCCAGGCGGTTGACAAGTGTGATCGGCCGGCGGAGAGCACTGAGAGCCGTGATGCCCATGCTGGCTGCGATGCCCAACCAGTCCTGTTGTCCGACGCGGACGTGGACACCGTCTTCGACTGCGGTAAGGTGAACAGTGATAGCGGTGCGGCCACCCGATACTGGGTTCGGCGGGCTGGCAATCTGGACCACGCGCTGATTCCCGCGTCCTATCTGGCGCGCATACAAGTTGCCATGATGAAACTCGGCCATCAGGGCGCGCGCGAAGTCATCTGGATTGACATTCCCATGGAACGTTTTTTCCTCTAATGTCGCCTTCGCCATGCGTTCAGTCCTCATCAGGATCCGATATGGCTGTGTAGTATAATGCGCCGGGTATCCCGGGACAATGGAGACCTATTGCGGATTGTATCAGCACTCATGGCCATTACGGCTATTTTTCTTCTGATCTGGTTCACGCCCTCGGCTTCTGCGGCGCCTGCTATCCAGGAAGCGACCGTAACCGGCACACCTGAAGGGCCGTCGATCCTGGTCCCTGAGCTGGTCAACGTCCGGCTCGGGCCCGGCCTGGTCTACGAAAAGGTGGGAATGTTGATCGCGGGCCAGGAGGCTCCAGCACTAGGACGATCGCCGGGTGGAGATTGGATCCAGATCTTCTACCCTGGTGTGCCAGGTAATATTGCTTGGGTCTATGCACCAAACGTTGTGCTTGAACCCGGGCAGCGACTGCTCCCCATTGTTGAGCCACCGGCGACACCCACGCCGCGGGTCACTGCAACCATCGATCCTACGCTCGCCGCCCAGTTTAACATCGGTGGAGCACAACCTACACGGCTCCCGACCTACACTCCGGCTGATCCGGTTGTACGTCCAACGCAGGCAACGCCAGGTGTGAACGGCGCAGGTGGCTTCCCCCCAATCCTGGCGATATTTGCCTTACTCGCTGTAGGGTTGATCGGTACGCTGGTTTCCGTGCTGCGGGGGGGATGAACTACTTTTCCAGCGATTTGCGACCTGCAAAACCGGCATCCAGTGTATGCCAGTATCCAATACTGTCCTCGCCATAGGCCCAGCAGAGGTAGACGACTTCACCAGCGCGTTTGGAGGGAAAATCGAGCAGGCCTCGATTGATATCCTTGATTTCCACTCCGTAAGCTTGAATTGAACTGAATAAATCCTTTAAAGCCTGCATAGCGTCTAGAGCTTCGCTTGATACGCGACTGTTGCCGTTGTTAACCGCCAATTCGAGCGTTTCCTGGAGTTCGGGCTGGAGCGCCAGCAGCTCATCACGAGCAGTGAGCATGGCTTCAACCAGGGGTACAAGATCCGTGAGGAGTTGGTTCGCCTCGTCTTCCGTAAAATAGTGGGTGAAATTATCCATGTGATTAACCGAGACACAGGCCTGTGCCAGACCTGCGTCATATATATTTTCTCGATCCCTCACCAGGGATCGTTTTGACTGAGCCTGGATTTCGCCTATTGGCAGCCGCAACCGCCGCCGCTGTGCTCTCCGCCTGCTGGTTGGTTGGATCCTTCGGTTCGGAATGAGTGACCACAACCACAGGTAGAGACTGCGTTGGGGTTTGTGATGCTGAAGCCGCCGCCCATCAGATCATCCACATAGTCGATCGTGGCACCGACGAGGTAACCATAGGACATAGGATCAATAACGACATCAACCGACTGGAAGGAGAAACGCACATCGTTCTCGCGTGCTTCCGGTTCGAAGGCCATTCCATATTGAAAGCCTGAGCAACCTCCACCGGATACGAAGACCCGCAAAGCGTGGCCCTGGAGTTCCTTTTCTTCCATCAAGCGCTGGACTCGAAGGGCTGCGGAATTTGTGAGCTGGAGAACGGTTGTTGTTGGATCAAGGGCAGTGGGTGTTGATACCGACACGCTGCAACCTCCTTGGTGAGAAGTTCCTGTGTATAAGCTGAGTAAGTTTATCAACTATGCCCGACAATGTCAATTCTGTGCATTTGTTCAGGATATATGAGCAAAAGGATTGCTTAGAAGATCCCGATTCAGGCAATGAAGATCGGAAAATTCTACCTGTCTTGACACACTTTAACCGACAAGTATAATTCCGTACAGGGTGTGGGGTCCGGTGCTCCAGGTGAGCCCGGCCCTTTCGCGCGGAGGTGTACATGACGGACGGTGTAAACAACCCCGAGTTTCAAGTCCCCCCTGAGCTGCAAGGGCAGGTAAACGTTACCTCCATTGATCGTATCTACAATTGGGGTCGCCGGAACTCAATCTGGCCGATGATGTTTGGTCTGGCGTGCTGTGCAATTGAGATGATCTGTGTCGCAGCCAGCCGCTACGATTTCTCTCGTTTTGGCATGGAAGTCATGCGTCCGAGCCCGCGTCAATCCGATTTGATGATTGTCTCGGGAACGGTAACAAAGAAGATGATCCCCCAGATTGTGCGTCTCTACAACCAGATGCCAGAGCCGAAGTATGTCCTCGCGATGGGGGCATGTGCTTCTGGCGGTGGACCCTTCAAGGAAGGTTACTCTGTGGTCTCCGGAGTGGACAAATTCGTCCCGGTTGATGTGTATGTCCCTGGATGTCCACCGACCCCCCAAGCGCTGCTGAACGGTTTGATTACATTGCAGAAGAAGATCGATCAGCAGTCGATCGGTACAGTGCGCTGGTACAGGGATGAGGTTAGTGAGCCAATCCCGATCCCGGTCCTCGGCCCCGATCTATTAGATCCACGCGATTTCCCCAACTTTAACGAACTCAAAGCCGCGGTCAGGACAGCATCCAGTGAGTCCCCCGAGGCTGAAGCCGCAAGCTGAGCAGAACTGGATAGGTCGAGACCGATATGACAGATGAACAAGCAAAGCCTGTGATGGAAGATCCGATCGTAGCACAATTCCCTGACGTAAAACCTGACGAGCGTGAGAAGTATGAAGGCTATCTGGTCCAACCCAGTCAGCTGCTTGACTTCGCCAGGCGCATCAGGGATGAGCTTGGGTATGACTACCTGTCCTCCGTCACCGGGGTAGACTACCTTCCAGAAGGCAAGATGGAAGTGGTCTACCATGTTTACCGCACGAGTGGGGGGTCGGCGTTGATCTTCAAGGTCCAGACACCACGTGAAGATTCATGGGTTCCATCGCTTGTCTCGGTCTACCCTGGAGCTGATTTTCAGGAGCGGGAAATATGGGACTTGCTCGGGATACATTTCGAAGGCCATCCCGATCTACGCCGGATCCTGCTCTGGGAAGGATTCGCTGGCCATCCGCTTCGCAAGGATTGGAAAGAACCCTACTTTGAAGAGGAAGGCAAGCCCTTCAAGAGCCGCTGGCCGGAAGGCAGCGTCTACCGCATCGAAGACCAGATGCCTTTCGGCAAGAACGTACAATACCCGGATGAATTTACACCTGAAGGTTGGGTTCCAGAGGGAGAAGATGCCCTCTTTGCTGCGCTAGAACATGGCGTTTCCATCACAGGCGGAAACGGGAATGGGCACGGCATTGGAACGGAGGAGATCGTCGTCAACCTTGGCCCCCAGCACCCATCTACCCACGGCGTATTCAGAATGCTTGTCAGCCTTGATGGTGAAACGATTACACGGCTAAAGCCGGTGATGGGGTACTTGCATCGCAATCACGAAAAAATCGGTGAACGGAATACCTACCTGATGAACATGCCCTTCACTGACAGGCTTGATTACATCTGCTCGATGGGCAACAACTTTGGGTATGCCCTGGCAGTTGAGAAATTGATGGGGATCAAGCCTCCAGAGCGAACCGAGTACATCCGGGTCATCATGGCCGAACTGACCCGGATTGTGAACCACCTATGGGCGATCGGCTTCCTGCTTAACGATCTGGGAGCTTTCTTTACGCCTGCGCTCTATGTCATCAACGAGCGTGAACTGATCCTGGATGTCTTTGAAGCGGTCTCGGGGTCGCGCATGATGTGTAACTACTTCCGCTTCGGTGGGTTGGCGCGTGATCTACCGGATGATGCTCTAAAAACTATCCGCGAGCTGGTCTTCGAACGGCTGCCGCGCAAGGTTGATGAGCTGGAAGTCTACCTGACCGGGAACGAGATTGTGCGTGTGCGCGGGGAGGGCGTCGGCGTTTTGACCGCTGAGCAGGCTATCGCCTACGCCGCTGCCGGACCTGTCCTACGCGCCTCGGGTGTGCCCTACGATGTTCGTAAGGCGGACCCCTATTCGATCTATGACCGTTTCGATTTTGACATTGCAGTGCGCACGCATGGCGATGTGTATGATCGTTATCTAATCAGGATGGATGAGATCCGCCAAAGCCTGCGGATCGTGCAGCAGGCGGTGGACGGCATTCCAGCGGGTGAGATTCAAACCGGCAGGGCTCAGTACCAGGTGCGTGTGCCGGCCGGAGAGGCCTATGGGAGGGTTGAGAATCCTAAGGGTGAACTCGGCTTCTATATCGTCTCAGATGGCAAGCCAAATCCCTGGCGCTACCATGTCCGTGCGCCTTCCTTCATCAACTTAACGGGGATGGAACAGATGTGCATCGGGCAGAAAATTGCTGACGTTGTTGCAATCCTGGGATCTATCGACATTGTGCTCGGTGAAACGGACCGATGACCGGTATCAGGCGAACCATTTTCCACGATCGGAGTTGCGTATGTTCGGTGTAGGTTTGATCAAAGGTTTGGGGGTTACCCTGAAGCACTTCATCGAGACCTACGTGGATGATATCCGCTGGCTGGGTCGAGGCCGCTACTACAACGAAGAATCCCTCAAGATCCGGCAAGGGACGCAGGCGAAGGGTGTTTTCACGGTCCAATACCCGGAGGAGAAGCTGCCTGTCCCTGAGGAATTTCGCTACATTCCTTTCCTGTTGTATGAGATCAAGGAAGATGGCACGCACCAGGACCGGTGTACCTCTTGTGGGATATGTGCCAAAGTATGCCCACCACAGTGCATCTGGATCGTGCGGTCCAATGATCCTGAGACCGGGAGACCCATCCCTGAGCCAACTGATTTCTTCATCGATATCGATATCTGCATGAACTGCGGGCTTTGTGCTGAGTATTGTCCATTTGATGCGATCAAGATGGATCATGACTATGAGCTGGCTGCCTACGATCGCTTTGAGCATCACATCTTCGACAAGGAACGCCTGAGCAAGCCAGTCTCATACTACGCAAGTATTCGTCCGCGCAACTATAGGATCGAGGAAGAGGCGCGTGCGGAGAAAGAAGCCACCAAAGCCGCGAAGCGAAAGGAAGCATAGGACTTCGGCCAGTGCCCCACGCTGGCTGTATCCAGCCCATGTATCAAAGCGACACCGAATTCCTCTTTCCCATGCGTGTCGCACCCAAGTTGCGGGATCTACGTGGTAGCCGGTGGCGAGAGCTTGTCGATCATGTTTGTGCTGCCCCCGACGCCTCACTCGAGCACCTCGCGTTCACCATGATGATCATTCGCATAAGCAATTGCTTGACCTGCCACACGCATTCCTACCGGGCGCTTCAAGGCTGCACAGTTTGCTCTATCCAATCTATACGCCGCTTCCGTGGTGAAGATGAAGAACTTATTGCGCTGTATGATACGGCTTATAATGAACTCTCACAGAGGATCCAACTAAGTCAAGATAACCCGCTAGTAGAAAAGAGTACCCATGAGTGAATCGCAATCCAGCCCAGATCAGGCTGGGCTTTCCAACAATAACTTCGGCCTCACGATCGCAGTGGCCTCGGGCAAGGGAGGAGTCGGGAAGTCGACGGTAGCCACCAACCTGGCTGTCACGCTTGCCAGCCGGGGCATGCGCGTGGGCTTGCTCGATGCGGATATTTATGGCCCCAATATCCCGACCATGATGGGTATTGCGGAAATGCCCCAGCCGGAAGATGGGCGGCTCAAGCCGGCAGAAGCACATGGTGTCAAACTAATGTCAATCGGTTTCCTGGTGCCACCTAACCAGCCCTTGATCTGGCGTGGCCCGATGCTCCATAGTGCCATCAGGCAGTTCATCAGCGATGTTGATTGGGGTGAATTGGACGTGCTTGTTGTCGATTTACCTCCCGGCACCGGGGATGCGCAGTTGAGCTTGTCACAGACGCTGCCCCTTTCTGGGGGCTTGATTGTGACACTGCCGCAGAAGGTTTCTCTCGAGGATGCCCGGCGTGGCTTGGAAATGTTCCGCAGCATGGAGATCCCGATCCTGGGCGTGGTCGAGAATATGAGCTATCTGGAGCTTGAGGATGGGAGCCGGATGGATGTCTTTGGCCAGGGAGGTGGGCGCCACCTTGCGGAAGACAGCCAGGTCCCATTCCTGGGTGAAATCCCGATGGATCCCGAGGTCCGGCGGGGTGGGGACACGGGGATGCCGATCGTCGTCGCACACCCCGACTCGAACGTTGCTCGCGCATTTGTCTCACTGGCCGACCGTGTGATGGATACCCTCGGAAAAAGTACAGGTACGTCAACCGGTCTCAAGATCGAGATCACGGATTGATACCTGGCGAACGAGCCCGGACGAGACCAGAATCGATGCGCATGTGCGGTAGAACCCCAACAGGATGGGGGCATGCGCGATCCTGTGAGTGTGTAGGTATTATGAGGCAGGAGATTCCATGAATCAGGTTAAGGAAACTCAGGTTGCTGCCATCCGCTTCCAACCGGTTGGCAAACTGTACCATTTCGATGCGTCGAACCTGGACGACATCAAGGCGGGTGATTATGTGATTGTCTCTACCTCCCGCGGCCGGGAGCTGGGCGAGGTGGTTGGGGTGCTCTCTGACCTGAGCAAGCTGCCTGAAGGCTCGCACAAGCCAGTTGAGCGAAGAGCCACGGCGCGCGAGCTCGTGCTGCGCAACATGTGGCAGCATCGTGAGCTGGAGGTGATGATCGATTGCCGGGCAAAAGCCGCCGAGATTGGGCTCAGCGGGGTCAAAATTGTGCGTGCTGAGTACGCATACGATGGCTCTCGGCTCACCTATCTCTACAACAGCGAGGGTGATGACAAGGTCGACGTGAGCGCGTTGCGGAAGGAGATGCAGCACTCTCTGCGTGGGACGCAGGTGGAGTTCCGCCAGGTTGGTCCACGCGACGTTGCGAAGATACTCAGCGGCATGGGAGCTTGCGGACTTGAGGAACGCTGCTGCTCCCGATTCCTGACTGAATTCAGCCCGATCTCGATCCGTATGGCCAAGGCCCAGGGAATATCCCTCAATCCGCAGGAAATTACAGGGATGTGCGGCCGGCTGCGCTGCTGCCTGGTCTATGAGTACGAGCAGTATGTTGAGGCACGTAAGCAGCTGCCTAAACGGAAAAAGAAGGTCGTTACACCACGCGGCGTTGGCAAGGTGATTGACGTCATGCCGCTGAAACAAGCAGTAATGGTAGTCCTTGAGGATGATCGTAAGGTGGAATTTTACCTGCACGAGATCCAACCTTACGACGAACTGAAGCAGCTCCAGGAGAAAGCCAATGCCCCCTGCGAAAAGCACGAGAATGGCGAGTGCGATTGTGGCGAGACACCCGGGGGAGGCTCTTGACTGAAGAACCTCTAATCGGTGGAAAGCGCGTGCTGGTTGTACTCGCGCATCCCGATGATCCTGAATTCTTCTGCGGCGGCACCGTGGCGAAATGGGCCGCCGCAGGCTGTTCCATTACCTATTGCCTGCTTACCAGGGGTGATAAAGGTGCCGATGATGATGCACTTTCATCGCAGGAAATTGGTGTGATCCGGGAGGCAGAGCAGCGAGCCGCAGCCCAGATCATAGGCGTGGAAGAAGTCATCTTCCTCGATCATCCCGATGGTTACCTTGAGCCCAGTTTAGAATTACGGCGGGATATTGTGAGGGTCATCCGTACCGTGCGGCCTGATGTTGTGATTACCTGCGATCCGACCAATTTCTTCCCAAGCAACCGGCATATCAACCATGCCGATCACCGCGCTGCAGGTGAAGCGACGCTTGATGCAGTCTACCCCGCTGCTCGCTCGGCGCTCTATTTTCCAGAACTCTACCACGACGAGAAGTTGGAACCGCACAAAGTGCATGACGTATATGTAGCCGGGGCTCAACACCCGAACCTGGAAATTGATATCACCGAGACCCTGGAGACGAAATTGCAGGCGCTCCGCCAACACAAAAGCCAGATCTCGGATTTCGAGAGCCTGGAGACGAGACTGCGTGAAGGTCTTCTTGATCCCGAACGGTCGGAAGATGATCCGCGCTGGATCGAAAGATTCAGACGGATCGAGATCCGCTGATAGCAGGGTTGTCATGT
>Ga0315534_1001892_pt1 | contig 14436 bp, 11 predicted proteins | sample SalMarSW160240MG_FD_203094 | JGI IMG/M metagenome (GOLD analysis project Ga0315534, IMG submission 203094) | Salt marsh sediment microbial communities from the Plum Island Ecosystem LTER, Massachusetts, United States - Salt Marsh Sediment SW1602-40 ... | reverse complement strand
TAAGGAATAGTATGATTTCCTCAAGAATCCCTTCAATGCCAATATTCTTACTGAGTAACTTTATAGTGGAATTTAAATCTTCCTCAGAGAAATAATTCAATTCCCATCCCGTCATTAACATAATCGGAATTTTTGGGAATCTCTTTTTGACAATTTTAGATAATTCAATACCTGACATCAAAGGCATGCGAATGTCACTTACAATTAGGAAAATCCTCCCTTCTTTCTCGAATATTAAAAGATTGAAGATTTTTAACCAATACTTATTTAAATAAACTTATAATTATTAAATATGTGGTGAAAATAGTAAAAAACCTTCAAATTGTAATAATTTCGACAGTTATCTTAAGTTCAGTAATTATAGGAACTTCAATTGGTTTTTTTATCTGGTCTAATACCCATATTTCTAAATCGAATTGTGATGGAAGAATATGTGTTGATTTTTCAGTAGATTATTGCAGTGAACGCGGGGTACCAGATGATATCGAGATTACCGTTATAAATAGGGTTGTTATCTTTAATCAAAATCTTTTGAGTTACTGTGGACCACCATTATGGGATCCTAATTATTTCAGAATGGAATTATCTTTTACTAATACAAATCTAATAATAAGAGAGATCTTGACTACAGACTGGGCGACCCGTTGTGTTTGTCCGTATAATATTACAGGAACAATCTCAATATTACCATTTGGAAGGTATAATTTAACTTTCATATTTGATTGCCGATATATAAATCAGGTTCACACATTAAAGTCATTTGAACTCAATATTGAATAAGAGATTATCAATTTAGATTTCTCTTTTTAATTCAAAATAAAATTCATTAATTAAACTTCATTTGATTTTATAAAAATTGAAAAAATTGAGTTCTTATGGCAGAACCATAATAGATTAATTGAATTATAACTTGTAAAAATACTTAAATAATTAATAATAAATATGGTCTTTTATGTATTTTTAGTATTATCTCCATGAAGATCTTTATTATCTTTATAAATCTTATAAGAAATTATTTTTAAGATCTCATAAAATAATAAAATTTACCTAAACAGCATTCTTATAGAAAATGAAATTAGTGCAATTAAGACATTTAATTTTAAGTAGAATTCTGGATACTTATTAATTAAACTAGCAAAAAAAACTCAAATTGATGAATTATGAGAAATTTTAATTATTATCATCCAACTCGGATTCAGTTTGGTTGGGGGCGTATAAATGAGATTGGAAAGATAGTAAAAAGAAATGGTACTAGATGTTTATTAGTTACCGTTAAACCATTTACTCCAATGGGAGAATTATTTGCAAAAGTGAACCAGCTCTGCCAAGAAGAGGGAGTAGAAGTAATTCATTACGATGGTGCTATTCCAGAACCCACCGATGAATGTGTAGACAACGGTTCTGAGATTGCACAAGAATATAAAGTAGACGTAATCCTAGGAGTAGGGGGAGGCTCAAGTATTGACACCGCAAAAGCTATTGCTGTAGGTGCTACGCATGAAGGGGACATCTGGGATTATAGAATTGGTCAAAAGCGAATTAACAGTAAAAACATTCTTCCTATTATTGCAGTACCAACTACAGGCGGTACAGGGGCAGAAGTGACTAATATGGCAGTAATAAAAAGTGCTAGAGATAAGATTAAATCTGCTATAGCTAGTTGGAATCTAACTCCTGGTATTGCACTTGTCGATCCTGAACTTACGTTGACAGTTCCACCACAAATTACAGCTTCTACTGGATTTGATGCATTTACTCATTCATTTGAAACCTTTATAAACAAAGACTCATCAGAATTTATAGATCTCTACGCTCTGCAGGCATTAAAAAAAGTAATCAAATATCTACCAATTGCTATTAAAGATGGTACCAATAAGGAAGCGAGGGAAGCTCTTTCATTTGCCGCTACACTGGGGGGTCTCTGCATTTCGAATATAGGAACTACACTCCCTCATGGAATAGCAATGGCTCTGGGGGGTCATGCTTCTGGTATCAGTCACGGTGAGGGACTCGCGATATTTTATCCCGAAGTTAATCGTTGGACCTGGAGACATGCAATCGAGAAATACGCTATCGTTGGACGTTTATTTAACCCTGCTTTAGAAAAAAGTTCTGATGAAACAGCTGCTAAAAATTGTTGTAATGAAATTGATTCATTCTTAAAAAAAATTGGATTATGGATAAGTTTAGAAGATAAAGCAGTATCTAAAGATAAAATCAAAGCGATAGCTGACGATACCCTTAAACTACGTAATTATACACTTCATCCAAAAATAGCTAATTTTGAAGAAATTTCTAATTTGATAGAGAAAAGTTTTAGAAGAAATTAATAAATCTCAAAATTTTTTTTTTAATCCTCAAGAATTAATTTAGGGAATAAGACATTAATTGTTTCAGATCTAGGCTAGACAATTAGTACTTATAACTTAATTTAAATATTTATTATTCAGAATGACATAAGAATATATTATAATATGGTGAAAATGTATGGAAAAAGTAGCGATAATTGGAGTTGGACATACAAAATTTGGACGATTACCGGATAAAGGACTCCTTGATTTAATGTCTGAAGCTTCCTTAGAGGCAATCGAAGATTCAAATACTAATGATAACGATTTTGATTCTGTATATGTTGGTGTCATGAGTCCTTCCGCTTTCAATAATTTATCTGGGATTGCGAGTGCCCTTGTTGACAAATTAAGCTTATTACCTGCTGCTGCTGATCATATTAAAAATGGTCCCGCAAGCGGAGGTTCAGCAATCAGAGTTGGTTTTCAAGCAATTGCTTCTGGAATGAGTGATTTAGTATTGGTGGTTGGTGGTGAAAAAATGACGCATATCACAACTCCAGGTTATGTGACTTCAAATGTAGCTACTTTGACACATCCACAAGCAGAAAGACGTCATGGAGTCTCTCTTCCTTCATTTGGAGGTATGTTAACACGAACATATCTCGAAAAATATGATGCTGAGCTTGACTGGATTTCAGATATTGTCATTAAAAATCATAAGAATGGAGCTTTAAACCCAATGGCACATTTTCAAAGAACAATCGAAGATTTTATGAAGAGTGCCATTCAAAGAGGAAAAGGGAATTGGGAAGATGTTCATGATTTTCTTAAGGACGATAATACAAATCCAATAATAGCAGACCCCTTAAGACTTTTTCATATTTGTCCTATTTCAGATGGAGCGGCAGCTTTAGTTTTATGTAATGCAGATAAAGCTAAGGATTTCTGTGACACACCAATTATAATTTCTGGTATTGGACAAGCTACAGATACTCACATAGTATATGAACGTGAAGATTTTACGACTCTTAAAGCTTTAAGATTAGCTTCTTCTCAAGCATATAAAATGGCTAAAAAAATACCAGACGATATAGATGTGGCTGAATTACACGACGCTTTTGAGATTCTTGAAGCCGTTCAATCAGAAGATATAGGGTTTTTTAAAAAAGGGGAAGGTGCTAAAGCCGCTCATGACGGATTAACAGAAATAGGTGGAAAAATTCCAATTAATCCTTCAGGAGGATTAAAAGCACGAGGACACCCCTTGGGAGCTACTGGGGTTGCTCAAGTTGTCGAACTAGTATGGCAACTTAGAGGAGAAGCTGAAAAACGACAAGTTAATGGTGCTAAGACGGGCATCACATGCAACTTTGGAGGATTTGGGAATAATATTTTATCAATATTAGTAGAAAGAATGTGAATTTTTAATAAAATATAAATTCATCAATTACGCTAGCAAATAAAAAGAATTTCAATTACTCATTAATTCAAGATAAAGCAGAATAGCTAGTTTATTAGATATTTATATAAATAAAATGAGAGATATCTATCTTAATAGGATACAAAAACTTTTCCAAATATTTCCAAAGTAATGCTCATGAAGCGGATTGATCAATATCGTCGAAAATTAGAATTCATAATAGATAAAATTACCATCTTACCTAATAATATTGAAGAAAATATCTTTTTTATAGATGCTTTATTTTATCGACTTCAAGTTTCGGTTGATGCTGCTATGGATATTGTTGCCATGTTATGCAAAGATTTAGGCATTACAGTTAAAGATGATTATTCTAATATTGATGAGTTAGAGAATCTAAATATATTTTCAAAAGAACTCTTGGATGAACTTCGGCGATTAAATGGGCTACGAAATGCTTTGGTTCATAGATACAATAAAATTGAAGAAAAACAAATTATTAAAGAAAAAGACCATTTTGTTGAGATTTTGAAAAAATTTGTATCACATATTGAGGTTTTAATTAATGAACGACTTAAACTATCTAAATAAGATTAGAAAGGATTTAGCAAAATTGAAAATATATCAAGTTGTTATTTATGGAAGTTTCCTTTCGAAATATTATATTCCTCATAAATCAGACATTGATATTGCAATTATCACTCATCATCAAAATAAAAACAAGAATATCATGATTTGGAAAGATATTCTTGGAGAATTTAATGAAAAGTATGATGTTAAAGTGTTTGAATTATTACCCTTATATCTTAAAATGGAGATTATTGGGAATTATAAAGTACTTTTTGGAGATGCTCTTGAAATTTCAGAATATTTTTATTATTACCGCGCAATCTGGAAAGATATGTCCTTTAGAATCGAAGCTAATCGTTTTAAAACCATATCTGAAAAAATGAAATTAATAGAAAAACGAGTAGATGCTCTTTAGACTAATACCAAATTTAATTTAAAATTTATGAATTTAATATAATTTTAATTTTGAAAAAGTGATCAAATATTAGTTAATCACTTTAAATTGAAGCTCTGTGCCATTTTTATCAAAACATTTAATATCGTTTAAACTGTATGGAAATCCTGCTATAAAATGAAATCTGTTTCCTTTAAATACACTATTTAAATCTTGTAGGGAAGGGGATAAACTTCCAGAGGGATGTGAATGAATAGTTCCTTGATAATCTCGATTTAATGGGATTCTACTTGGAAAGAATACTCCTGAATTTCTTGAAGTAACTGCACCTGGTGGTAATATAAATTCAGTAAATACATTTTTATCCATTTTAAGGATTCCTACAAATTCTTTTGGATGATGCGCCCGACATAACGCTAAAAATCCAATTAATAACTCCTTTTTTACTTTAACTATATTTGATTGAAGATCCTTTAAAATAAAAATAATTTCATTAATAACAAGTAAAATAGACTTAGTCTTATCTACTTTCCAATTTTGTAAAGAAGTGATATCATTACTTAATTTTTTATAGACTTTCCCTGTTTGGTTAATAAGCTTAACTTTTGGTTTTTTAGGATATTTAGAATAATCAATTTCTAAAATAATGCCCTTAATTAATTCAATTTTAATGTGAGTAATTTTATTTTCAATACTTACTGTGTTAGGAAAATGGTCTATTATATTTTGATATTGTAACTCAATTTTTTTAATCATCATGGAGATAAAAATTCGATTTTAAAAGAATTTTTTCTATTTTGGAAACAATATCCTTTCAATAATTGTTGAAATTATGTAATAAATCTGTTATATTGAATAGAGTATAACGAATCAATGACTAAGCGACTTTTATTCTATAATTATTAAAAGTTGAAGGTTCTTTCAATTCAATTAGAGAAAAATTTATTCTATTGGTAATTCAATTGTAAATTTTGTGCCCATATTTCTTCCAGCGGATTTTACACTAATATATCCCCTATGTAGTTCAATAATTTCTTTTGATATGAATAATCCAAGGCCAGAACCTTGAATATCAAGATATTCCAATCCTTTACCATATCTTTCAATTTTACCAAATTTGGTAAATAATTTATTAATTTCATTTTTCAGTTAACCCTATTCCCGTGTCGCTTATAGATATTTTAACGCTTTTTCCTTTATCTCTAAAAAGGTTTATACATTAAAGATCATAAAGTTAAGACTTACTCATTTATCAATTAATTTAGAGAAATTCATTTATTTCATTAATAAAAAGATCGACAATTGTTAGCCATTTTTCCTTAGTATCATCGTCAATGGAGCTTTTTCTTGTTAATCCTCTCCCTTTTTTAAGATTTTTAAGTGCTAAATCATAATTTTCAAGCATCTTATAACAAATTCCTAGCTTAATGTAAGTCTGATTGATATACCACTCATTTCTAGCCACTTCGACGGCTTTCAAGAACTTTTCTATTGCCTGTTCATACTCTTCATAATACATTAGGATTTCTCCAAATGTATCGTGGTATGTTCCATTTTCAGGAACTTTATCAACTAAATCTTGGATTAATTGTAATGCCTCTTCTTTTCTATTTAAAAATTGCAGCCAATAGGCTTTATAATTTAGAAGATCAGTATTTTCCGGAAATTTTTCAAGCAGTTCATTGATTATATCTAACCCACTCTCTATTTCTCGCATTCTTCTAAAAACTGATGCTTTTTTCATCTTAATGTCAATCTCATTTTCTTGGAATATCTCTAACATCTCGTCTAATAATTTCAGTGCATCATCAAATTGAGCATAATAGAGCAAAATTGATATTTTAGTGTTGTATAAATCGATATTATCCGGATTAGACTCAAGATCTTTATCAATCTCTCTAATTTTTTCATTATATTGGTTTTTTAAACCTCCAGAACTCTGAGATTGAAATAAATCAATCATATCACGCCAGATTATTCCCTCTAATTTTTCATATCGTTCTCTCAATTCAACTTTCGCTTCAATTTTATAAGCTAAGTAATTAATATATTGACGTAAAAAATCATTTAAAGACTCTTTAAAAGATTCATTAAATAATAATCCACATATATCATTTAGGATATTATTTATAATAACACGCAGATCTAATGATCTTGAAAATAATTTACTTAAGTAGGTAAACTTAGTTATATAATCTTCTGTAATCGTCCGAAGCATAATCTCTACTTTTTCATTTTCCTGGAAATAATAATATTCATCAGGAGACATAACTAATTTGAAAAATTTTATTGGATATATCTGATTTTCAACAATCTCATCTATATAATACTCTAATTTTGCCTTCGTAATTCCGTAAGTATTTGAAAAATTGTCTATAGAAATATAATTAGGATATTGATCCGGATGGTTAATTGAAAGAAAAAGTAATATCTTGTTAAATTCCTCCTCATCTGTTAACATAACTTTCACTCTTGTATAATCTAATCTTAAAATATTGTTGAGAAACCTAAATTGAATATCTTCATTTTTAATACCATAATTCTCAAAAAAGTTGACAGTTTTTTTAGTAATCTCCTCAATCCGTTTGGTTTCATCGTCTAAAATCGATTGTCTATCTAAATCGTAGTTTTGTAACATTCTCGAATATTCTAATTTACCTGATTGGGTGATTCTATACCTCTTATTCTCTTTTATTACAAATCCTTTATCCAATAACAAATTCATATTTTTTGATAAGGATGATTGATTTATAGAAAGTGGCTCTTCAAGAAAATTAGACCATTTCAAATAATCATTATTATACACCATCCAAAGAATCCAATGATCATAATTTCTTCTTCTTTTAATAACATCGGGGGGATAATTTAATTTCCTCTTCTTCTTAAGAACTCCAGAGAGTTCATGAAATCTCTTTTGACCTTCCGAAGTTATCTTATAATGCCCTCGAGAATAATTATCAACATACCCCCTACCTTTTAACAGTGACAGATACTTAGACAGTGTAGATAAACTAAGCTCAAGTGGCTTTTCAGTGAAATCTGACCACTGACATTCCTCATTATTAGATAACATCCAGAGAATAATATGTTCAAAATTCCTTTTTCCAAGTTTTGGAGTTTTATATATCTCCTCTGGAGGATAATTAATTACACTCATAGCTTATGAGATCCTTAGTTAAATTTGTTACTTATTGATAGATATGTTTTTTTACTATTTAAATTATTTCTTGAATATTCGAACTTCGCATAAAGTTCCGCAATAAAAACTATATATTGAATCATATCTATATTAAAATTAAGAAAATAAAGAGGAAAAAAAATGAAAAAAATAAATCAGACTCGAATTATCAAGATAAGAAATGATGATATAGTTTCTCGAGCTATCATTCGAGATTAATCAAATAACTTTTATTATATTAAAAAAACTTTATGGAGGATAATAAAAATGTCTAATAAAAAAGGTATGAAAGCAACCCTCGGAGATTTTGTCTCAAATCCAATAAAATACTCCTTTGGATGGAAGGACCTATAATTAATTATTTAATTTTTTTTCTTATTCTTTTTTTATTTAATTTATTGTAGCCTTAGTAGATTTTTAAGAAATTTCAGTCAATCTAAAATTTTATTTTAATTAAGGTGAATAATTTTTAATTATGAGAGTTTTAAGTTTATAACTCAACAAATTAGGAATTTTGCATTAGATTTAAAATAGCTATTAGCTTATAATAGTAAATAGATCCAAAATAGTTTAAGACTGTTAAATTTATCAAATAGATGTCTCATTCTGAATCAGAGGAATTAAAGCAAGCAGAACATTTAATCAGAGAAGGCAAGTTTAACGAAGCACTACAGACAGTTTTAGAATTAGAAAAAAGAGATGATTTTTCTCCTCAAGAACTACTCTCAATCAAAGTTCTTAAAGCTAATTGTTTATATATGTCAGGAAACTATTTGGATGCCCTTAAAAGTGCTGCTGATATTTTTCAAGAAAGTCAAAAACAAGGAGATTTACTTTCATCTTTTGATGCTTTAACCATTCAAGCATATGCTAATATGATGATGGGAAATATAAGTAAAAGTGCAGATTTAATTAACCAAGCAGAAGATGTACTTAAAATAATTAAACAATCATTTACAATAGACCTTATAAGGAGCGAATCTTTTTTTGTAAGGATAAAAGCGAGTATTCATTATTTTAAAGGTGAAATTCAACGTTCTTTAGAACTTAATAAAAAGTCTTATGAACTTGCCAAAGATATAAATGATGAACGATCAATGGCTGCTAGTCTTAATAATATTGCTGACAAATATCTTCATTTAAAAGAATATGATAAAGCACTAATGTATGCTAAAGAAGCTGTTAAGGTTAAATATGAACCTGCTTTGGCCTACCCATTATCAACCTTAATTGAGATTTACATAAGAAAAGGCAATGTTAAAGAGGCAAAAGTTTACCTTGATCAATTGCGTGAACTTATAAAGAAACCTGATATTAAAGGTTTTAAATACCTTTATCGTTTAGAGCAGGCTCTTATATTAAAATCAAGTCTACGAGCAAGAAACCGGATCAAATCAGAAGATATTTTCAAAGAATTGGCTTTTGACAATACTATACCGATTGAACAACGGTACGATGCGATAATAAACTTATGTGATTTATTTTTAATTGAACTTCGAATAACAAATGATCCAGAAATAATAGATGAGATACAGCCATATATTCAAGAATTATTGAATCTTGCTGAACGTCAGCATCTATATGTAATTCTAGCTGAAACTTATCTTTTACAAGCGAAACTTTCTTTATTAATTGTTGATTTAAAGAAAGCTAAAAGATTTTTAACTCAAGCTCAAAAAATAGCAGAGAGGTTTGGGCAAAAAGAATTAGCAGAGAAAATCGCAAATGAGCAATCTAAATTAATAAAACAATCAGACGTATGGGAAAAATTAAAGGAAATGGGAGCACCGATGGAGGAACGCATAAAACTGGCTCATTTAAACGAACATATTGAGGAAATTGTTAAGTATCGGACCATGTTACCTGCTTTTGTAACTGAAGAAAAAGTAGCAATTCATAAAGAGAAGAAAATTTGCCTTGTATGTAGAGGTGAAGTATTAAGATACTCTTATATTTGCGAGTGTGGTGCGATTTATTGTGATAATTGTGCGCGAGCTTTAACAGATTTGGAAAATTTATGTTGGGTTTGCGATAATCCAATTGATTATTTAAAACCGGTTAAATCATACAAAGAAGAAGCAGAAGAAATAAATCTTAATCATAAAGGAAAGAAGTAATGAAATGAGCAAAAATTATATTTAAAAGAAAACTCGCATCACCAACAGCAAGGATCAAAGTAGTCTCTGTATTTTTGTAGCCATTTACAAAAGGTATATTTAGAATAGTCTTCAGTAATTTCTTCTCCTGGTTGGATATCTCTTAACGCTACAGAACAAAATCCATTTTCATCTTCGGAAGCACCGGAATTAGCATTGAAAGAATGATTTACAAATTTTGAGTTATCCAGACAAAAAATTAGAGAATCGGTGTCTCTTTCATAATAGGAATAAGTGAGTAAATTATGTAAAAAATCTTTCATTTGAGATGTGTCATGCGATGAATTGAGAGTTAAATATTGATCTTTTGAAATAATTAATACATCTTGTGGGCGTGCATGCCACCATATCGTACCTTTTGGAATGAATTTTTTAGCAAACAATCCTAAACTGTGAATATCACTGAGCTTTACTTCTCCATATTCATCAATGGGATTAGTTGGGTTGGGATTATATGGTATTTTTCTATCCTTCATTAATTATATTAAAAGTAATGAACCTATTTGTATTTTAAATTAATAATAAAAATTTTTTAGTTCGAAGACTAAAAATTCCAAATCCAATGATAAATCTTAGTAAAATTCAAATAATATTTGCTTACTTTCTCTCTTATGATGCAACAAGATATTATTAAATGGGATTTAAGTGATTTCTATAAAAGTATCAATGATCCCTTAATTGAAACAGATATCCAAGAGATAGAAAAATTAGCAGAAAGTTTTCATCAAAAAGTCAAAGGTAAGTTAGAAGATCCTTCACTCACATCAAAACAACTTCTAGAATGGTTTAAGGAGTATGAAAATATATCTGAAAAAACATTCTATTTTGAATTGTTTGCTGAATTATTATTAAGAACAAATAACCTTGATGATGATGTAAAAGCTTTCTATTCAAAAATTGATGAGTTTAAAGTGAAAATTCAGCAAAAGCTCTTATTTTTTAATTTGGAGCTGAATAAAATCTCTGATAGTAAATTTGAAGAACTAATAAAAGCTCCGGAATTACAGCATTATAATCATGCTCTTAAATTCAATAGGATGAAAAAAATGCATCAACTTTCAGAAAAAGAAGAGCAGATTATCTTAATGAAGGATATGACTGGTGTAAAAGGTTTTTTAAACCTTTATAGCGAATTTAAGAGCAATTTCACTTTTGATTTTGAAGTAGATGGCGAAGTGAAGAAATTGACTGAAGCAGAACTTTTTGCTTACATGTATCAGGAGAACAAGGATCTTCGATACAAAGCTCTACAAAGAATTGTGGCAGAATACAAGAAAAATGAGATGATTTTTACCCATATTTACAACAATATCTTAAGAGATTGGGATTTAGAATGCGCTAAAAGAAATTTCAAAAAACCTATATCAAGAAGAAATTTAGAAAATGAATTAAGTGATGAGAGTGTTAAGGTATGTGGAAATGTTACCACAGAGAGTTATCCTATAGTTGAAAAATATTATAACATAAAGAAAAAACTCCTAAACCTTTCTGAATTACATATGTCAGATTTATATGCGCCAATTGGGCAAATAACAAGAAAATATTCTTACCAAGAAGCTTTAGAGTTAATAAAGGATTCTGACGAAAAATTTAATCCTGAATTTAAAGACATTATAGAAAAGATGGTTGAAATAAATCATATCGATGCAACTCCACGAAAAGGAAAAAATAGAGGAGCTTTTTGTTCGCATGGAAAGCAAAAACATTATGGTTTCGTTTTTGTTAACTTTGTAGATACTATCGATTCTGTACGTGCCTTAGCTCATGAACTTGGTCACGCCTTCCATGCATATTACATTCAACAAGTTCAGAATTTTGTAAATATTGAAACTTCCCTCGTTGTCGCTGAGATTGCGTCTGTATTCAATGAGATTTTAATATCTGATAATTTGATGAATACTGATTTGTCAAAGGAAGAAAAAATTTCATTACTTTGTAACTTTATTGAGTCAAAATTTGGAACTTCTCATAGACAGAATGCTTTTTATCGATTCGAGAAAGCCATTCATGGATTGTTAGAGAAAAAATTACCAACAACAGAAGAAATTAAGGGTGCTTTTGTAAAAGAGATGGAATTAATGTTTGGGAATTCAATGACCAATATCAGAGAAGAATATGCTAACTATATTTTTGTAGTTCCACACTTCCTAACCGTTCCATTCTATGTCTATGCTTACAACATGTCCAATCTGTTAGTAATTTCAATCTACCAAATGTATCTCGAACAGAAAGAGAAATTTGTTCCTAAATATCTAAAGTTGCTTTCGCTTGGATCTTCACTTTCTCCTGAAGAGATGCTATCTGAAATAGGCATTAATTTAAATGATCCAACCTTTTGGGAAAAAGGAATTAAATATCTCTCAGATAAAATAGATGAATTGGAAAAACTAGTAGAAAATAATTAAACTTTTTCTTTCTTTTTTTGATTAAAATTCGGCTTCTAGTTGCTCAATCTCTCTGAGGAATAGATTCGCAAATGGAATCCATTTTGTTTTTGTTTCTTGTTCGCCCGCTGATTGTTCTGCAGATTCTATTCCTTTTTGAAGATAATTAGTTGCCAAATCATACTTTTCTAATTCCTTATAACAGATCCCTAATTTAATGTAAGTTTGGTATACATACCAATCACCACTGCTTATTTCAATGGCTTTTTGAAATTCCTCAATAGCTTGTTCGTGATTATTAAAATACATAAGAATTTCGCCATATGTATCATGAAAAGTAGCGTTATCGGGCTCACGCTCTATAAGATTTTCAATAGTACCTAAAGATTCTTCTTTACGATTAAGATATTGTAACCAGGAAGCTTTATAGTTAAGAAGATCATTGTCATCTGGATATTTTTCAAGTAATGCATCGATTATTTCTAATCCTGATTCAGTCTCTTTCATTTCTTTAAGAACATATGCTCTTTTAATTTGAATGTTCTTTTCTTCTTTAGGAAAATCCTTAAGCATCTTATCTAAAATTGTTAATACCTCCTTGTATTCACCTATATCTATTAAAATTTTACTTTTCGAATAGTATAAATCAGATTTTTTTGGATTCAATTTAATAGCTTTTTCAATATCCATAAGAGCATCGTTCACTTCATTTGATTTTAGTGGATAATTAATTTCAACTAGATCAAAAAATTTCATTTGGATTTCTTGCCAAATCAATCCTTCTAATTTATCATATGTATCTAATAACTTTCTTTCTTTCTCAATTTTGTAAGCCAGATAATTAATATAACCCGGTAGAAAATTCTTCAATGATTCCCTTAATCCATTATCAAAAATTAAATCGCAAATTTCCTCTAAAATTGATGAAACTGTACTTTCCATTGTTAAAGGTGATATCTCTCCTGGTGTTTCCTCATATAAATTGTTCAAATATGAAAATTTTATAATATGATCCTCAACAATAGCGTTAAGCATCCTTTCTAATTTCTCATTTACTTGAAAATAAAAAGTTTTTCCATTAGTTAACACAAGTTTAAAAAATTTTATTGGAAAGATATTTTCTTCAACAATCCGAAGAACAACAAAGTTAAGTTTAACTAGATTAATATCATACTTTTTAGAAAATACCTCTGGAGAAATATATTGAGGAAATCGATCTGGATGATTTATAGAGAGATAGAGTAAAACTTTATCATACTCATCTTCACTATCTAAAGTAGATTTAACTTTTTCATAAGGTAATTTTAACTTATTCTTTAAAAACCGAAATTTTATATCAATATCTTTTATTTTATACTCTTTAAAGAATTTGGTGGTCTTTTTGGTGATTTCTTTAATTCGTTTACCCTCTTCTTCTAATATTGATTGTCTGTCTAAATCATACTGTCTTAACATATTTGAGTATTCAGTTTTACCTAATCGAGTAATTCTGTATTCTTTTTCCTCTTTTTTCACAAATTCTTTTTCTATTAATAAATTTAAATTTTTAGATAAAGAAGATTGGTTGATTGATAAAGGTGGTTCAAGGAAATCAGACCATTTACAATAATTATTGTTATATACCATCCAAAGAATCCAGTGGTCATAATTTCTCCTTCTCAATATAGCTTTTGGGGGATGACTTAATTTGCGCTTCTTCTGCCTTGCTTGAGAAAGCTCATAATATCTATCTCTACCTTTTGACGTTATTTTATATTGATTAAATGAACTTTTTTCGATATAATCTCTCTCTATAAGCTTCTTTATGTAGATTGATAATGTTGAATGTTTAACTTTTACTTTCAGATTTGCCCAAGTACATATCTCATTATTATTTAAAATCCATAAAATAATAAATTCGTAGTTGGGCTTGCCAAAAATGGGTTTGATTATTTCTTCAGGGGGATAATTACATTTAGTGACCATTTAAATGAATATGGTCATAAAATCTATTTATGCTTTATGATCCAAGACTTAATTTGGACTCTATAAACAAAACGATTT
>Ga0315534_1001891_pt1 | contig 14439 bp, 7 predicted proteins | sample SalMarSW160240MG_FD_203094 | JGI IMG/M metagenome (GOLD analysis project Ga0315534, IMG submission 203094) | Salt marsh sediment microbial communities from the Plum Island Ecosystem LTER, Massachusetts, United States - Salt Marsh Sediment SW1602-40 ... | reverse complement strand
AGGGTATCGATGGAATCTTGTCGGTTGCTCCCTATTACAACAAACCGGGACAAAAAGGGATTTACCTGCATTATAAAGTCATTGCCGAACATTCACCCGTCCCCGTTATTGTTTACAATGTACCCGGAAGAACTGGCATTAATATTACAGCAGAGACGACATTGAAACTTGCGCACGATTTCTCAACGATTGTTGCCGTTAAGGAAGCTTCCGGAAATTTTGAACAGATGGGCATGATCATACGGGACAGGCCGGATGATTTCCTGGTTATATCCGGCGATGATTCTACAACCCTTCCGCTGATCGCCCTCGGAGGAGATGGTGTTATCTCAGTACTAGCCAATGCCTATCCGATGGAATGGTCAGAAATGGTCACGCTTGCGCTGGCGGGCAAGTTTGATGCTGCCCGGGACATTCATTACCGGTTTACGGATCTTATCCAGGCACTCTTTGTTGAGGGAAATCCAGCCGGGATCAAAGCGGTTATGGCAAATGCTGGTCTGGTCAAGAATTACCTGAGGCTTCCGTTAACTCCTGTCAGCCGGGGGACTTACTCTAACATTTCCAGGCTGGTTGAAGAGATCGAAGTTAGCCGGAAATAAAATTGGGATTGCCTTTGGCAGTTAATTGTTAATTGGGTGAAATCCGAAATAATAAAATCCCTTCCTTTTAAGGACATTCTCAAGAGGCTGTCTCAAAAGCCAAATTTTTAGTCATCCTGAACTTGATTCAGGATCTTATACGATTGATTATTAATATGTTGAGATTCTGATCCGCCGATGGCGGACAGAATGACGATCTTTGGGACTTTTGAGACAGCCCCTTGATATATTACGAGACATTTCGTGTAAAAAAAAACAAACCTGATGTTTCTGGTTAACCGGATATTAAGACGCCCAGGTTGGGCGTCTCTACAATAGTTGAAAAGGCGGCACTCTCTCACAACTCACTACTCACTTCTCTTCGTCTCAAAGTCTCACAGTCACATCGTCTCTCCGTCCCCCAGTCACATCATCTTTTTTTTTACCGAGAACCGAGCACCTGAAAAAAGTCATTTGGTTAGTAGTTATTAAGTTATTGAGTACATCGATGTAAACCTTTGATTTAAAGGTATTTGTCTGATTTTTTTGTTTAATACCTTGCCACCAATTTTCAAGTTTTCCATTCAGACACCTTAATAACCTAATAACTTAATAACCCACTAACTTTATCCATTTATTTCACACTTCTCCTCTCTGACTCACCGTCTCTCAGTCACTTCGTCACACAGTCACTCACCTCTCACTACTCTATGCCACTTGCCCCATACTCTATGCTAATGCCTCACTCATCATTCATCATTCCCCCTCATCTTCCCGGTGGTGCCGTAGCCTCTGTCCCTCCCGCTCTGCCATGACAATGTTTATATTTTTTCCCGCTTCCACAGGGACACGGGTCATTCCTTCCAACCTTCTTATCAGCTCTTACGGGTTGGGCTTTCTGCGGTTGTGGGGGACCACCTGCGGTTGATTCACCTTCAGAATAGGAAGGAACATCGGTTTTTGTGGTCCTGAGATTGCTCATATCCAATTTTCTTCTCCGTTCGGCTTCACGCACCTGGTTCGGATCAGTGATGGGTATATGTCCCTTCATCAGGGTTGCGATCACATCCCTGTTGATCCGGTTTATCATGATTTTGAACAACTCGAAGGATTCGAATTTATAGATCAGCAACGGGTCTTTCTGCTCGTAGGTTGCCGCCTGAACCGATTGACGCAGATCATCCATTTCCCTGAGGTGTTCTTTCCACGCCTCATCAATGGTCATCAGGATTACCGATTTCTCATAGGATTTTACCAGCTCCTTCCCTTTCGTCTCTGCAGATTTCTGCAAATTGGTAATCACCTGGAACACTTTTGTTCCGTCAGAAATAGGGACGACAATATTTTCATATACGTGCGACTGTTTTTCATACACCTCTTTGATTACCGGAAAGGCTTGTGCTGCTATCGCCTCTTCTTTCCGGCTATAGGTATCGATCACCACATTGTTGATGGCTTCAACAATCTCATCGGGATTAACCTTCAGGAACTCTTCAGCCGGCATGGGGGACTCAATGGAGAGGGTACGCATCAGCTCAAAGCTGAAATTCTCAAAGTCTCCAACGCCATGGTGTTCATCAACCAGGTTTTCGGAAACATCATACATCATATTGGCGATATCCACTTCCAGCCGTTCACCGAGCAGGGCATGCCTTCTTTTTGTATAGATCACCTCGCGTTGTGAGTTCATCACATCATCGTATTCCAGGAGTCTTTTCCGGATCCCGAAATTATTCTCTTCCACTTTTTTCTGTGCTCGTTCGATGGATCTTGAGATCATCGGGTGTTGGATCACCTCCCCTTCTTTCAGTCCCATCCTGTCCATGATACCGGCAATTCTCTCCGATCCGAACAGGCGCATCAGGTCGTCTTCCAGCGAGACAAAAAACTGGGATGAGCCCACGTCTCCTTGTCTTCCTGAGCGGCCGCGAAGCTGCCTGTCAACCCTTCGGGATTCGTGCCTTTCCGTTCCAACGATAGCCAGACCACCTGCTTTTTTTACTTCTTCGGTCAGCTTGATATCGGTACCACGCCCTGCCATGTTGGTCGCAATGGTTACTGTTCCGGTTTTCCCTGCTTCAGCAACAATATCTGCTTCGCGCTGGTGGAGTTTGGCATTCAACACGTTATGCTTTATCCCCTTCATTTTCAACATCCTGCTCAGCAGCTCGGAGATCTCAACGGAGGTTGTACCCACCAGTACCGGTCGCCCGTTATTCACCAGGTTGACGATCTCATCAATAACCGCGTTGTATTTCTCCCGTTTTGTTTTGTACACAAGGTCTTCACGGTCATCCCGGATAACCGGCCTGTTCGTAGGAATAACAACTACATCCAGCTTATAGATGTTCCAGAGTTCTCCGGCTTCTGTTTCAGCGGTTCCTGTCATTCCGGCAAGCTTCTGGTACATTCTGAAATAGTTCTGCAGGGAGATGGTGGCGAAGGTCTGGGTGGCAGCTTCCACCTTAACCCTCTCCTTCGCTTCAATCGCCTGGTGCAATCCGTCCGAATACCTTCTGCCCTCCATGATCCGCCCGGTTTGTTCATCGACGATCTTCACCTTGTTTTCAATGACAACGTATTCCACATCCTTCTCAAACAGGCTGTATGCTTTCAGCAGTTGGTTCATTGTATGCACCCGCTCTGATTTGACAGCATAATCCTGGATAAGCTTGTCTTTGGCTTTGAATTTTTCTTTTTCCGGGATGTCCGACTTTTCAATTTCAGCAATCTCTCCACCGACGTCAGGCAGGATAAAAAAACTGGCATCTTCAGAGGAGGTTGTGATCAGATCGATGCCTTTCTCCGTCAGTTCGATGGTATTCTGTTTTTCATCGATGATGAAATAGAGGTCATCCGTCACCTTGTACATCTCCTTGCTGTTGTTCTGCATGTAAAAGTTTTCCGTTTTCAGCATCCGCGATTTCATTCCCTCCTCGCTCAGGAATTTGATCAGCGCGCTGTTTTTCGGAAGTCCTTTAAATGCCCTCAGCAGGAGCAATCCGCCCTTTTCGTTATCGCCATCAGCGATAAGCTTTTTAGAATCTGCCAGCACCTGGTTGACCAGTTTTCGCTGGGCACTCACCAGTTTTTCCACTTTGGGTTTGAGCTCATCAAACTCGCTGGTATCGCTTTTGGGTGTGGGGCCCGAAATAATAAGGGGTGTACGGGCGTCATCAATCAGGACTGAATCGACCTCGTCCACAATGGCATAGTTGTGTTTCCGTTGCACCAGGTCTTCGGGGTTTATCGCCATATTATCCCGCAGGTAATCAAAGCCAAATTCATTGTTGGTCCCATAGGCTACGTCAGCCTGATATGCTTTTCTGCGATCGCTGGAATTGGGCTGGTGTTTATCAATGCAGTCCACCGAAAAGCCGTGAAATTCGAAAAGTGGTCCCATCCACTCCGAGTCACGTTTCGCCAGGTAATCATTCACGGTAACGATATGAACACCCCTTCCCGTCATCGCATTCAGGAATACAGGCAGTGTGGCGACCAGTGTTTTCCCTTCACCGGTTGCCATTTCAGCAATTTTCCCCTCGTGTAGAACCACTCCCCCGATGAGCTGTACATCATAATGTACCATGTCCCAGGTGATCATGTTGCCCCCTGCTATCCAGGAGTTTTTCCAGATGGCCTTATCTCCTTTAATGATGATGCTATCCCGGTTTGCTGCCAGGTCACGGTCGAACTGGGTAGCAGTCACTTCCACCGATTCATTCTCTTTAAACCGTTTGGCAGTCTCTTTTACAATGGAAAAGGCAACCGGCAGGACCTCATCGAGCACTTCTGAAAGCTTCTCAACAATCGCTGCTTCAATCTTATCAATGCTGTTGTATATCTCTTCTTTCTCGTCCATACCCGTCTCTTCCGCCTCCAGCTTCTCCTTCAACTGCTTAATTTCCTGCTCTTCTTCCTGGACGCTGTTGCGAACATATTCCTTTATTTCCAGGGTTTTCTTTCGAAGATCATCGTTTGATAAAACGGTGATCTTTTCATATTCCAGGTTGATCTTCTCAACGTACGGGCTGATCTGCCTCAGGTCTCTTTCTGCTTTATTTCCAAGGATCTTACCCAGAAAACCATTTAAAATGCTCATTATATATGGGATTTTTTCGTCTGATGTTAACAGGGTGCAAATTTAACTCATTTTAACGGATAATAAAAAGGGGTGAATGCTTCTTTCTTCTATGCCAGCAGGCTCACCCGGCAGGCATGCAGGAAGATGTGTTGAAAAGGAAATGTCAATTCGATTTTATTATTTTCAGGAGAGCCATTTTATCTCCCGATGAAACGGTGATGAGATAGATACCGGGGTCATTCCCGGAAAGATCAATCCTTTCCTGGAAGGTTTCGCCGGTCACTCTGAACTCCTTGCTGAACAGCTCTCTTCCAAGAATATCGGTTATAATCACGTTCACACCCTGGATGCCCTGTTCCAGGCGCCCCTCAAGGGTGACGATCCCGGATACGGGGTTTGGAAAAACGCGGATATCATGATCCACAAACAGATCGTTCCCGGTGCCCGACAGATCACCCTGGATCCTGATGTTATCAATCACCCAGCCCCAGCCATATGCAAAAGCATCCGAGTAGAGGCGGAAACGGATCAGGACCTCCTCTCCCCCATTGAATTCATCTTCAGCCAGCAGGTTAATCATGCGCTCACGGTACATGTTTGAAGCACCCAGTGCTTCTGAATTACCATCATTCAGGGTCGAATTGTATGTGGAGAGCCAGAGGGTGTTTATCCTGGAATCATAACCCGGAAATAGCGGATACCAGGTCGATCCCATATCCTTTGATCCTTCCACAATGATATAATCCCAGAACTCGTAATCGCCGAATACCGTTCCAGTCTCACCCGGCTCAACAAGGACGATCTCATCGAACGCCATCCAGGCATCGCTCTCTTTCAGGATGATCGGATAGGTCAGGATCGCTTCGTATTCGATTGACTTATTGGCATCACCGGTCTGTTCATAAGGGTGCCGGGTGTGTAATGCCGGATTGGTAAAACCGGCCGGGGAATCAATGGAAAAGCCGTTCTTTAGAAAATCATCCGCTGCTCCATCGAAATCATTCTCATAAGCATCCACCGGGTCATTAATCTTTTCAACGGTAAAAACATAATATCCTGAATCGGGAATGGTTGCCGAGTTCCCTGAGGCCGAAGCGTCGACCGCTGTGATGCGGTAGCGTATCGTATCACCCACGGCAAGGGTTGCCCCTTCAAAATTCAGGTATCCCTGGTATGTGGGCTTAAATGCAACCGGCATCGTGACCGGATCCATCGCTGTTTCATTGATCAGGTAGTCGATATAGACCGAATCAACTCCCAGGTTATCCCTCACATCAGCCCTGAATTTCAGGGAATCCTGGCTTAGCAGCATGTAGGGAACCGGTTCGTGCTCAATGACCGGTTTCACGGTGTCCTTACCAATAAAAAAACGGTGGTTTATCTCCGGTGCTGTCGCCGGATCGCGGTAAATGCGGTCGAAGTAATCGGTAACGGCAAGGTAATAAGAAACATATATTCCTGTATCGGAAACCGGGATATCAGCCGTGTACTCATCCGGGTTTCCGGTTTCGGTTAACATGATGCTATCATGCGTGGCAAAACCGTCAGTTGAATAATAGACATACCCGCCATCTGACGTGATGGATGTATCGCTGGTGATCGTTGCCGTGACGGTAAAGGGCTCCTCCAGGTTCTCCACATCCAGCAGTGTGTCGTGTTCAATGTAGGTGTGTACCCATCCGATCTCAGCAAACATGGCCAGGACAATCGGTCCCGGGTTGTGTATCGCTTCCCCTCTATTGATAAACGGGGTCATCAGGGCGTTCTGGCTTGCACCGGGAAAGGTTCCTTCATTCAAATGCGAAATGCTTGATCCCGGGTCAAACTCCCCGGGTGCATATAACCTGGGAGCCTGGCCCCCATTAGCTATGCGTGCAATGGGACTGCTGAAATAGAGGTTGTTGCTTTCGTACTGATCCAGCAGTTCTGCGGACGGGTTCTCGAACAATGCAGTATCGATCAGCTGCTGCCCCCCTCCATTCTCAATGAAATGGTCGAAATAGATGGTTAAACCCGAAGTGTACCCCCAATATCCATTTCCGTTATACTCCCCCATGGTGCTGTAGAATCCAAGACCATGACACATTTCATGAAGGGCAACCGTTACCAGGTCAAATTGATCCACCGGTGTATCTCCGTCGGTTCCAAAATACCAGTCCTGGTCACTGTTTAACACCATTTCAATCTCAAAATCATCCGGATCATTCAGCTCCCTCCTTGCCATCTTCTCAGCGATGGGGATGGGATAGAGTGCATTGGCTTCATACGCTCCGACGGTACTGCCCCGAATAATGTTTGAAGGATTCAGATAGGTGCTTCCCAGGGTTCCGCTTCCTAAATTAGACCATGTTGCAGTGACATTGATATCCACCGGGGATTCAATGAGGGTTGACCAGATAGCTACAGCAAACAGATATGCATTTTTTGCTTCAATGGGAAAATCGTATGTTTTTACCTTGATGGTACTGCCCCCTTTTGATTTCTCCCTGGCTTTGTAGAACTGTTCAGGCGGCGGGATGTATATCCTTCTCGGATTATTACCGGCATAACAGCTTCGTACGATCAGATCACTGTTGCTCTTCAATCGTTCACCCTCGGGAACGCGCTGTCCATGCAGTTCCCTGGTTCCTGCGATCACAAAAACCAGCAGAACAATCCCGGTCAGAATATCTCTGTTTCGCTTCATGCCTGTTATCTCTTCAATCTTCGAGCCAAAAATACGGAAAAAATAATTGCAAGATAAAAGATAAAAGTAAAAAGATAAAAGTAATAAGAGGCTAAGGCGAAGGCTAAGGAGAAAGAGACGTATTTTGGATGCGCCATAGTCCCAAAGGTGGCATAGTCATTCCAACGGAAGATCACTATGTGAGCGTGCCTTCGGCAAAGGAGACGATGAGAGGGAAAAGGAAACAGGTGCTGGGTAAAAGTGGTGAGATCCGCCCTCGTTACCTCCTTCGTTAAAACTACGGAGGGCAAAGCTGGTTGCTGCCCTCCCGACTGAACGTCGTTCCCGACCGGATGAACCGTTCGGACGGTCGGGCGGGGTTGCTGGGTGAAATCAAAATCCATGAAATACACCGGCGGGGTATAAGGTATAATAATAAATAGGGGGCTGTCTCAAAAGTCCCAAAGATCGTCATTCTGAAATTTTTTCAGAATCTTAACATATTAATAATCAATCGTATAAGATCCTGAATCAAGTTCAGGATGACTAAAAATTTGGCTTTTGAGACAGCCCCGTTGTTGAATTGCACCAAACAAACGGTCAACTGCTCAGCGCTTCAACAGGAAATCGCTCCATGGACCGGCAAATGCCAAACTTCAATTAGAAAAAATAACATATCCTGAATGTTTTTGACAAAACAACATGGAACCACTTGGGACAATTTGGAACGACCCATTCCAAATTCAACAATCACTGGCTAGCCGCTTCCACATAAACCATATGACTATTGAACCGAACGAAGTGAGCTCACGAGTCCGCCGGTAGGCGGATGAGTAATAACCATTGTTTGACAAACGTATGACTATTGTTTGACACGTGTTGCAACAAATCTTATTACCTTTACCATATGAACCGGACCTTAAACAGCATAACAATCCTTAGCCTGATCCTTGGGATCTTACTTTTCTCCTCCTGTGCGAGCCAGAGGGGGTTAACGGAAAAGAATATCGTCATATCAATAGAAACCACTCCTTGCATGGGGGATTGTCCGGTTTTTCAAGCAGCGATCTACACCAACGGGCAGGTCATTTATGAGGGCAAGGAGCATGTGGAAAAGATCGGGCGGTATACCGGCAGGCTATCCCGAAAGGAGTTGAAACAGCTCCGGCTTTCATTTGACGAAGCCGGTTTCTTCTCCTTGCAGGATGAGTATGTCGAACCCTGGACAGACCTGCCGACTACCTGGATCCATTACTCCGATGGTAGCCGACAGAAAAAGATCAAAGACTATTCCGGCGCCCCGGAGGCGTTGAAGAAACTGGAGGAGAAGGTGATGGAGGCGCTGAACCGGGTTGCCTGGGAAAAGGTAAGTAAATAGCATGTTAATCGTTAAATGATAAATATCATAACATCGTTAATGGTTAATTGTGTTTGTTGCTGGGTACAAAGTGACGAGTGACGCGTGATGAGTATCGAGAAAGGAGAGGTGAGCAGTTTCACGATACGAGTTAAGGGTTACGGGAAAAGTCCACAGTAAAATCCGGAATGACGAAAGATAAGATTAGATGAACCCGTAGAGACAAGGCACTGCCTTGTATAATACAAACCAAACGGCCATTTCCTTATTTATGAGTATGAAAGCAATGCCTTTGTGCACTTATATAAGCCACTGTGTCATGATTATATATATTAAGACATGGAAATAATTATGAAACGAGCAAGATTAATTATTACCAATATTTTCAGTATTCCTTTTATAATTGTTTTTTTAGGTGCATTGCTTTTTCTTCCTGCAGGGAATTTTCATTGGATTAATGGTTGGATGTTCATTGCTTCTTTAGTTATATACCTTCTTCTTAATTCCATTTATTTTATTATAAAAGATCCTTCTACATTAGAAAAGCGAAGCAAGCTCTCCACTGAAAAAGAGGATAATTTTACCATAGCACTAATTGGAATCCTATTCTTAGTTCTTCTTCTTTTACCTGCCTTTGACTACCGTTTTAGTTGGAGTCAGATTCCTTTTTTTCTGTCTTGTGTCGGTTTAGCTTGTTTGACCATTTCTTATTTGATATTGTTTTTTGTGATGCGGGAAAATTCCTTTGCATCAAAAGGGCTCCGGATTCATAAGGACCAAAAAGTTATTACAACAGGACCTTATATGCTTGTAAGGCATCCTTTGTATATGGGTGGTATCATTATGAGTATTAGTATTCCTCTTACATTGGGTTCATTGATAGGTTTCATTCCAGTATTATTTGTACCATTCATTTATGCAGTTCGTATTCGAAAAGAGGAACAAATGTTACTTAGAGATCTTAAAGGATATGATGAATATCAACAAAAAGTAAAATACAGGCTTATTCCTAAAATATGGTAATAATTAATAGTGATATTATTCAAAATTATGATACAATGGCTTATAACAGCGCATACAACTTCGCTTCCCTTGGTCGCTTCGCCCTTGGGGACATGCCCTGCGGGCACGTCTTGTATGCGAGTAACATTAGTAAGAAGAAACATACATGAGCTATGCATTTATTAAAAAGAAAAAGCATCATTGTAATTACAATTATAGTTTGTCTTATATCTGCCTGTAAAACTGTTGATGATGATGCTGATAATGGTTCAATGCAGCCAATCGATGGCTATCCATTTTTTTCCAGTAAGGAAGAGATAAAAAATATGCTCAAAGACAGGGGTATTGATACTATGATGTTCAGGAAAGGTGAAGTAGTAGCGGATATAGGTGCTGGCAACGGATATATTGAAGCAATGTTATCCATTTTCAATGATAGTTTAACCTTTTATATTCAGGATATAGACACATCTGTTTGTAATCAAAAAACCATTGATGAAGTGGTCGATTTTTACCAGAAAGTCAATGGTGCTCCGTTCACAAACAGGTTTATAGCAATAAACGGAACGGATTCCACAACCAATTTACCTGATAGTACATTTGATAAAATTCTGATGATCTATACATATCAGTACCTTAAGGAACCCCGGAAGTTCATTATGGATGTTCGGGAAAACTTGAAAAACGATGGATTGTTTTATGTCATCAATCCCCAGAATGATGATTATGAATACCTGAACTCAATCAGACAAAAATATGGATGGAACGCATCACCTCTTGAAAAAGAGATCTCTGATATAATCGATTGCGGTTTTGAACTCAGGCGAATATCCCGGAATTATGAAGGATATGAGCAGTGCTATATCATGGTGTTTAAAAAAAATGGAGATCAATAAAGTAAATCTATTCGCTTCAAGCTTATCGGCAACAATTCTTGTTATTTGTTGCTTGGTTTTTGTATTCAGGTTAACGGGTCATCAAAAAATCGAATATTGGCTTGGAATTGTTCTAATAATTACGGCAATACCGTTGTCGTATCTTATCCTTACCGCAAAACAATTTCAAAGACCACCGATTTACTATGTTCAAATCGGTTTAATGATCTCATTTCTGATCATTGTACTATTTTTTGACTACATTTTCAAACTGGAATTCAGAAAGGTAACCTGGATGGTTATTTTCTATCTAATCTTCTTCTTTGGAGGAACTGGTGGGATGTTAGGCGTCGCCTCCCTCTCCGGGAAAATTTGGCTGATCGTTTCTGTGATTCTCTTTCTTATCATGACAACGTTAGCCTTTTTCCAGCGGGCAATTACTGGAATGTGACTATTGACAAGGTAAGAGAAAGGATGTACAAAATAAACATGAACAGTTAATAGTTATGTGTTAATAGTTAATAGGTTGGGTATATGATTTATTTGATTTATCCACTTTAAATTCAAAATGCACCCGGTCAGACGTATCGGTACGTGACCTTCGTCAGACGGATACGTTACTCCACCTGGCGGCTGAAGCCCGCCCGGTGGATAAAACCCTTCAAATAGAAAAAACTGAGAACCTTAAACTGCCCCGAAGGTCCATAAGGAGTACTTCGGACCTTTGGGAAAGGCATTTTTCCTGCTCACTGTTCACTGCTCACTTCTCTATGCTAATTCATCATTCATCATTCATCACTCACCTCTCACACATATTCTCCCCCCTCCTCTTGACTCGTATCTATCTACATCGTATATTTATTTATTCATCTAAGATCAAATAAATCCAATAACCATGAAACGAATACTACTTTTACTCATCACTCTTCACTCCTGCCTGCCGGCAGGCAGGGCATCACTCCTGCCTTTCAGGCAGTTAAACCTTATTCATCACTCTTTTTCTTTTAACATGTTGTCTCTAAGACTAGGTTTAATTGTGTCTCCACGAAGAATATTAACTTTTATCTTTTTACTTTTATCTTTTATCTTCCTGAGCAAGGCACTAGCTCAGGCACCACAAGGCTTCAACTACCAAGCCGTTGCCCGGGATGATGGAGGAGAATTACTTGCCTCACAGTCCATTGATGTGAAGATCGGTATCCGGGCAGGGAGCGAGAGCGGTACCCTGGCATGGGAAGAGACCCATACGGTAACAACCAATGAGTACGGACTCTTTACCCTGGAGATCGGTGATCCCAATGCCCAGCAGGGCTCGGGATCAGCAGCAACCTTCAGTGAAATCGAGTGGAGCACCGGGGCACATTACCTGGAGGTCTCCATTAAGGTTGATGCCACTTTTATTCCGATGGGCACTTCAGAGTTACTCTCTGTTCCGTTTGCCCTGTTTGCAGAGGAGGGCAACGAGGGCCCACAGGGTCCGCAGGGACTCCAGGGTATCCAGGGGCCAAAAGGAGATACCGGTCCGGTGGGCCCACAGGGTGATCAGGGGCCGATCGGTCCGACCGGAGAGACCGGACCGCAGGGTCCCTTTGGAGATAAAGGGGACAAGGGAGATACCGGGGAAACCGGACCTGTAGGACCACAGGGTCCGAAAGGAGACAAGGGAGATCCGGGAACAGGTCTGACCAACCGTGGTGTATGGATCAACGGGATGATAGTGAACGAAGGGGATTATGTGTTTGACCGTTCCACAGATGATCCGTTGATCAATACGATGTGGATTTTTCAGGGTGCTCCATCCTATACTTCCACAACACAACCCTACCTGGATCTGGCTAACTGGATAGAATTTGAGGCACCTGAAGGGCCTGAGGGTCTCCAGGGACCGGTCGGACCACAGGGACCGGAAGGACCGAAAGGGGATACGGGAGATACCGGACCGCAGGGACCTGTAGGTGCAACGGGACCGACGGGACCGCAGGGACCACAGGGAGATCCGGGTTTGCAAGGACCGCAGGGAGACCAGGGACCGCAAGGGGACCAGGGACCACAGGGCACCCAGGGTATCCCGGGAGAACAAGGACCTGCAGGGCCGCAAGGGCCAAAAGGAGATAAAGGAGATCCTGGAGATCCGGCAACCGATGACCAGGACCTGAACCTGTCAGGGGATATCCTGACTATCGATAACGGGGTGAATAACATCGACCTGTCCTATTATCTCGATAATACCGACAACCAGGGATTAAACCTGACAGGAGATGTCCTGTCCATCGAAGGAGGATCGGGACTGGTCGACCTGTCACTTTATCGCGAAGATGCCGATCCGGACCCTGCCAACGAGTTGAACACAGGTGCAACCCTGGCAGGAACTACCCTCCAGATCACCGATGCCGGGGGAACCATACCTGTAGACCTTAGTTCACTTAGGGATGAAACAGATCCAGTTTTCGGCATACATGTGGCAAGCGGGATTTTATCCAGTGATATTACTAACTGGAATAATGCTTTTAGCTGGGGCAATCATGCTACAGTTGGATATCTTACAGAATTCATAGAAGTTGATGGTGATATTTCCAATGAGCTCCAGGACCTTAATCTAACCGAAAATACCCTTAGCCTGACCAATAGCGGAAGTACCATTGATCTCTCAGGCTACCTCGACAACACAAACTACTGGGTGGAGAATAGTGATACCATTTATTACCTGGGCGGCAATGTAGGGATTGGAACCACATCCCCACAGGGAAAGCTTGAGGTGCAGGGTGACGGGCTGGAAGTACCCGATGAACCCCTGTTTGAGGTGAAACGACAGGACGGACAAACGGTCTTTGCCGTGTACCCTGAGGGTGTTCGGATCTATGTTGAAGAGTCAGAAGCAAAAGGGACCAAAGGGGGATTTGCCATTGGTGGATTTAACCCGGCAACAAAAGACATAACCAACGAATACCTTCGCGTCACACCCGACAGTGTGAGGATATATGTCAACGATGAAGATACAAAAGGAACGAAAGGAGGATTTGCCGTGGGCGGATACAGCCCTCTGACAAAGGGAATTACAAACGAATACCTGAGAGTATCCCCGGACAGTGTTCGTGTGTATGTCGATGGTGATGCAACAAAAGGAACCAAGGGCGGATTTGCAATCGGTGGTATCCGACCGTTTAAGGGTCCCGAAGAGGAGTACCTGCGGGTTACTCCGGATAGTGTCAGGGTCTATATCAACGACGAAACTGTTAAAGGAACCAAAGGAGGATTTGCTATTGGCGGGTACAGTCCGTTGACAAAGGGTATCACCAGGGAATTCCTGCGTGTTACGGATGACAGTACACGGGTATACGTTGATAACGAATCAACAAAAGGAACAAAAGGAGGATTTGCTGTAGGAGGTTACAGCCCGGTCACTAAAGCACCTGCTACTGGTTTTATGCATATGACAAAGGATAATTATTTTATCGGGCATGAGAGTGGTAGTGCTACTACTGCAGGACTTTACAACTCATTTATTGGTTATGAAGCAGGTCGTTCAAATACACAGGGAAGTAATAATGTATTGTTGGGTTATAGAAGCGGATATAATAACCTCTCGGGTAACAAAAACGTATTCCTTGGAACCCATGCCGGGTATAACAATAGTTCTGGATTTGAAAATGTTTTTATTGGTGATAGCAGTGGTTTCAACAATGCAACAGGGGAATTGAATATTTTCATGGGCAGGGCGAGTGGAGTTTCTAATTCTGATGGTGATTATAATATTTTTATAGGATCGAAAAGTGGATATAAAAACACAAATGGATATATGAACACCTTCCTGGGTACCTGGAGCGGGTACAGGAATACAACCGGATACGATAATGTATTTATCGGCAATCTATCAG
>Ga0315534_1001890_pt1 | contig 14439 bp, 16 predicted proteins | sample SalMarSW160240MG_FD_203094 | JGI IMG/M metagenome (GOLD analysis project Ga0315534, IMG submission 203094) | Salt marsh sediment microbial communities from the Plum Island Ecosystem LTER, Massachusetts, United States - Salt Marsh Sediment SW1602-40 ... | reverse complement strand
GTAAGAACTGGGGCTGATAAAAGTAATGTAGTGGGCATAAAGACTTCCGGAGATGGATGCGAACATGGCGCTCAAGACAAAAACCTTTACTTTATAATCGGCGGTATTAACCCCAAGGGAGTTTGCCGCCACTTCACTGCCGGATATGGCGCGTAACGCCCTGCCCACCCGGGAGTTAAGCAGGTTTCTGGCCGCCAGCATACACAAAAAAACAAAGCTCCAGATCAGGTAAAAATTTTTCAGATCATTATCAAAGACCCATCCGCCAATCGCAAGCGGCGGTATACCCATCAAACCGTCGTGTCCACCGGTGAACTGTTCCAGCTCGCCCATAAGGATATTGATAATAATACCGAATCCCAGAGTGGCCATTACCAGATAGTGTCCCCGGAGCTTTAAGGACGGATATCCGATCAGATATGCGACAGCTCCCGTGGCCAGCATCCCCACCACCATGGCCGGCCATAAAGGGAATCCATAGTTCACGGTGAGTATTCCCGAAAAGTAGGACCCCAGGCCATAAAACGCAGCATGGCCCAATGAAATCTGTCCGGCAAATCCGATAAGCAGGTTCAGTCCCACAACCACAATGGTATTTAGACCGATCACATTCAGAACAATGAAATAATATTTGCTTTCCACAAACAGTGGAAGAATAATAATGATAACGGCCAGTGCTCCGAAACCAAGAATGTCTTTTTGCTTTAACAGAGTGTTCATTCTTTATGAAAAATTCACCCTAAACTCTTTCCGCCTCCCCATACCCCATAATTCCCGTAGGTTTCAGGAAAAGAACCAAAAGGAGAACGAAAAATGCAATAGCGTCTTTATACTGAGAGGATACCAGGCCTGCGCCCAGTGATTCCAGAAGACCCAGGATTACACCGCCCAATATTGCACCTGCAAAGTTTCCGTATCCGCCAAGAATAGCCGCGGCAAACCCCTTCAATCCCAGCATGATGCCCGTATCATAGGAAGTCGTGGAAATAGGCGCTATGATTATTCCGGCCACCGCCCCCAGGGCGCCGCTGAAAGCAAAGGAAAAAAGTGTGATACGATTCACTGAAATGCCCACCAAGGCAGCCGCCCTGCGATTCACCGATGTTGCCCGCATGGCTTTGCCCAGTAAGGTTTTCTTGAAAAAATAATGGAGCATCAGCATTACCAGCACGGTAATCGCAAAAACCCAGATGTGCTGGGGCACTATAGTCCCCCCTCCCAGAAGATGGATCGGGTTTTCGCCGGAGAAGGCAGGGACACCGACATTGTCGGTCCCCCAGACCTCCTGAGCGGTTCCCCGAAGAACTTCTGACAGCCCAATTGTCAAAAAAATTAGAACGATGATTTCTTTTGACCGGGCATGCCGTATCGGTCCCATTTCTATCAGGGCTCCGATGAGAGCAACCCCGGCCATGGATGTGAAAAAGGAGATAATCAGATTAACCTTGAAAAGAACGACCAAAGAGTACATAAACATGCCGCCAAGGGATATGAATTCACACTGAGCAAAATTGACAATTCCGGTGGCGTTATGGATAATATTAAAACCCATGGCCACGATGGCGTAAATAGCGCCAATGGTCAAACCCGTGACGATATATTGGGCGATTTGTTGTGAAAAATCCATAAGAGTCAGCCTTTTCTCTTCCTTCCCGTAGGGCAAACGCATTTGAACCCCAGTATAGGGAAAACGCTCCGCGACGGCGAGTATCTCTTTCCAACCGACTGAAACTTGTGCTTAAGCACCCGTAAGCCCGAGCCGTGCCAAAGATATTTTGAACAATCGGTCGCTAAAATGTCTAATTGATTGTTTAAGTCATCATTTCATTCGGCTCGGACTAACGCGTGCTAAAGCCCTTCAAACAGTCAGTCGGTTTCCAAGAGAAACACGCCGTCGCTACGCTCTACCGAAATTAAATGCGTTTGCCCTGTTTCCTCCCGTAATCCTTGGGTCTATCGGAGGAAAGAGTTAAAACGGATCAACCTTTTAATCAAGCAGTTTCCAACTCCCCTTGGTGGCCTTGATCATAACAATGTCTTTCATTGACAAACCGTTATGATCCTGGGGGCTTATATTGTAAATGCCACTCATACCCACATACCCTTTAGTATTTTCAATGGCATCCCGGATTTTTGCCCGGTCGGGACCAGCCTTTTTAATGGCATCAATAACGATGAACGCCGCGTCCGCTCCGTAGGCAACCATTGTTCCCGGCTCATGCTTGAATTTTTCTTTATACGCCTTTACATAGTCTATTATTTTCTTTTTCTGGATGTCGGTGTCGGGAAGCTGATCCCCTACCACAATTTTGGTGGAAGGCATCATCACACCTTCTCCGGCCTCTCCGGCAACCTTCCAGAAGATAGGATCTCCGGCGCCGTGACATTCAAACAGAGGAGCTTTAACGCCCAACTGTTTGATATTTTTGGCAATAATTCCCATAGCAGGACCTACGGTCCAGGCGATGATTCCGTCAACGCCTTTGGCGTTGATACGGGTCAACTGGGCGGTGATATCAATATCCTTGGGTTGAAATGCCTCCTGGGCAACAACCGTTACGTTGTACTTGGGCGCCTGGACCATTACGTTCTTGAGACCGTCCTTTCCGAATCCTTCGTTGGAATAGAGAAACCCTATTTTTTTGATGCCATGTTTACTCATATACTGGCAGATTTTGCCCATTGCATCTGCGGCCTTATACGGAGATTTAAACGTCCATTTGGGCAACGAATTTGGATCGTTTTTATCCAGAGGAGCCTTGAGGATAACATCTCCTCCTGAATGCATGAAGGCCGGAATCTTTTCCTTTTCAATGAATCCTCTCATGGCCATAGCGGTTCCGGTAAGTGTCGGTCCGATAATTGCCACCACGTCTTGGGATTCCAGAACTTTTTTCAAGGCCATGACCGCTTTGGTGGGGTTGCTCTCCGTATCTTCCATCACCATTTCCAGCATACGGCCATTGATGCCTCCTTTTTGATTCACGTCATCTATGGCAAGTATTACGGCATCCCGCTGGGCTGTTCCAATATGGGCGGCACGGCCGGTTAGAGCAAAAATACCCGCGATTTTAATAGGCCCAGCACTATAGCAAAATGGCGCTCCCGTCAGAAAACTGACAGTCAGGGCTACAACGACAATCTTAAAAAATTTTCTTTTCATTTTTTCCTCCTAATGCATTTGGGTATATACTTTTCCGGTCAGGTTATATAAAATTCTTCACCCCCCTTCTTGTTTGGCTTTGTGATTACTTTACAATTTTTTGCCATAAAAAGCATAAAAAATACAACTAAGGAACTAAGAATCCTGTCCAAGATAAGCCCTTTTTACTTCCGCATCCTCAAGAAGATCAGATGCTTTTCCTTGAAGTTGAATTTTTCCGGTTTTTAGTACATAAGCTCGGTCAGATATCCTGAGAGCTGCTCTTGCATTCTGTTCTACCAGAAGAATGGTGGTCCCCTCCTTTCTGAGTCTTTCAATAACAGAGATAATTTCTTGAACCACGAGCGGTGCGAGACCCAACGAGGGTTCATCCAGGAGCAAAAGGACCGGTTCCCCCATCAATCCCCTGCCGATCGCCAGCATCTGCTGTTCTCCTCCGCTAAGGGTTTCCGCTCTTTGGTTCAGCCTTTTTTCAAGAACCGGGAAAAGCTGCAATATGTATTTTAAATCTTCCGATATCTTTTTTTTGTTCCGCTTTCCTCTTCTCCGATAGGCTCCCAGTTCGAGATTCTCCCGGACCGTTAACGGCCCAAAAAGATGCCTTCCTTCCGGAACCTGGATGATACCCAGCTCGACGATCCTTTCAGGGGAAAAACATACGATATTCTCTTCTTTAAAAATTATTTTTCCACTGGAAGGTCTGATGATACCGGAGATAAGGTTTAAAAGAGTTGTTTTGCCGGCGCCATTTCCACCGACTAAAGCCAAAATCTCTCCTTCTTCCAGGGCAAGAGAAATCTCATCAAGCGCTTGAACACCTCCATAGTGGGAACTTATGCCGTCTATTTGGAGCATGATCGGTTAAAACTCCTTTCCCAGATATGCCTCAATGACTTTAGGATTATTTTGTATGTCTTTAGAACTCCCTTCTGCAATTTTTTCCCCGTAATTGAGCACTGTAATAATATTTGAGATGTCCATGATTAGATTCATATCATGTTCCACCAGAATAACGGTTATCCCTTTTTCCCTGATGTTAAGAATTGTACGGGACATCTCTTTTGTCTCTTGTAAATTAAGGCCGGCCACCGGCTCATCCAGGAAAAGAAGTCTGGGTTCCATAGCCAGTGCGCGGGCTATTTCCACCCGTTTTTGATCTCCATAGGGAAGACCGGCCACACGAAGATCCGCCTTTGAATCGAGGTCTAAAAATTCCAACATTGCATCGGTTTTTTGCCGTATAATTTTCTCTTCTTTCCGCACCATGGGGGTATACAGAAGGCACCTTAAAAATCCGGAATGACTTTTGGTATGAAGCCCCACCATGATATTTTCTCGAACCGTCATATTCTTAAAGACCTGGATATTCTGGAAAGTTCTACCGATTCCCATATGGGCCACCTGATAAGGGCTTTTTCTAATCAGGTTCCGGCCCTCAAAAAAGATATCGCCGGACCCGGGAGGATATATGCCTGTAATCAGGTTAATCGCTGTGGTTTTTCCTGCTCCATTTGGGCCAATAATGGAAAAGATCAAGCCTTTTTCAACTTTGAAGGACAGACCGTTTATAGCCTGCAACCCCCCAAAATTTTTAGATATGTCTTTTAGTTCAAGGATGTAATTGGAACTACTCACAATAAAAGGCACTCCAAAGTTAGTTCGCTTCGCTCATCCCGCTATATAGCGGGAGAATATTGGAATAATGGAATGGTGGAATATTGGATTCTGGAAAAATGGAAAATTGGGTTATTATAAAATTCCTCTAAAAAAATAAATATATGAATAACATCCTTTTAAGATCAACATTCCATTATTCCAACGTTCCATTATTCCTATGATCAAATACCCTCTGGCTCTTTCGCTGCGTGCGAGGCAGGTCTCCATGGTCCAAAATCTCCACGCGGCACCTTACCAGTATTTTGCGTCGGATTTCCGTTTCCAGACGTTCGGCCAAATGCATGTCATTTGCATTTCCGGTATCCGCTGCCCGTTCAACCTTGATCAGCATCATATCCCGTCCGCTTTCCCGTTGTTTGAGATGGATCTGAAATTCACTGCCAATCCCATCCACCTTGCTCAGCACATGATCGATCTGGCTCGGATAGATATTTACCGCCCGGTATATAAACATATCATCCGTACGGCCAAGGATCCGATCATGCATGGGTAACGGCACGCCACAGGAACATTTCTGATTAAAAAGGCGTGTAACGTCATGGGTACGGTAGCGAATCAAGGGGCTTCCTTCTTTGCTCAAGGTGGTGACAACCAGTTCTCCCTGTTGGCCGTAAGGAACCGGTTTTAATGTTTCCGGGTCAAGAATCTCGAAAATAAAATAGTCTGCCCAGTAATGGATTCCATTGTGATGCCTGCAGTCGAGGCCCGTACCCGGACCATAAAGTTCCGTCAACCCGTAGATATCAAAAATATGCTCAACACCCATCAGTTCTTTGATGCGTGTTCGCATTGAAACACTGTGGCGTTCCGCTCCAAGGATAATCTTATTCACTTTGATGCTGGATAAAAGGTTGCGTTTATGAATTTCCTCTGCCATAAGCAGAGCCATGGATGCCGTGGAACAGAAAACAGTGGTTTGCATATCTACCATCATTTCACAATGCATGTCCGCGTTGGCAGGCCCTATAGGCACTGCCATGGCGCCGAACCGTTCACAGCCTGCCTGAAATCCCACACCTGCAGTCCATAAACCATAGCCCACGGCGATCTGTACACGATCTTCTCGGGTTAAACCCGCAAGTTCATAGCATCTGGCAAAAATATCCGCCCATACATCAATATCTCTTTGTGTGTAGCAAAGCACCTTGCGCTTCCCGGTGGTCCCTGAAGACGCATGAATCCGGACAATATCTTCAAAAGGTGCCGCCCTCAAAGGAAAGGGATATTCTTGCTGCAAATCGTTTTTATCGGTAAAAGGAAGGTATTGGATATCTTCAAGCGACCGGATATCTTCAGGTCGTATGTTTGCATGGTCGAGTTTCTTTTTATAAAATGGTGAATTATTATAAGCGTGCCCTACCGTCCATTTAAGGCCTTCACGCTGAATCTTTTTTAATTTGTCGTCGTTCAAATCATAAGGGATAAAACTCATAATAAACTCCTCCGGTTATACAATCGCTTCGTGATTCCAGATAACGCCTGCCCGCAACGCTCTCGCTTGCGAGGCGGGCGGGCGGCGTTTCCGCTCTAAAAAAAATCCTATACTATCAAGTTAGAATAAAAAAGCCGGTAATCTGAGAAGAAGCACCGGCTTTTAAATCAAAAGAGCTATGAGCTACTTCCGGGTCGATGAGCGAAGCTTCTCACAGCTCTAAATTTTTTATTTTTACTCAGAATGGTGAGCAAGCTTCATTAACTTCGCCACCACCACCAAAAAATAAGTTTCATTTTTTTCCCCGATTGTTAGGAACAAGCTATTTTCACTTACCCGAGTTGAATCTTTTTGTCAAGTAGCTATAAACCATGACACCGGAATTTCGCATATTTTATTTTTTTAACACAATGAAACCCATAACCATTCGTGTGAGTTCGTCATAAGGCGGGGGCGCAGCACGAGTTTTGTCGCGTCGCTGAAATTATCTGAATGCCGTCATTTTTTTTCAACACGCTAAATGGATACGGAATTTCTAATAAGGGTTGGAAATCCCTAGTATCCGGAAAAAAAACCGGGATGACCATTTTTTTATTGAAATTTTTAATTAGAAAGATAATATAGGGCAATTTTTTTTGCTTTTTTATGAGGAGGAAGAGCATGCAGAGAATACGAATCGGTGTATTGTGTTTGATTATGGCGTTTGTTTTTGGGGTATTATTTCAAGTTGTGGGCCAGGATATAGGATATAGCGAACAAAATCAAGAGGATATGATCGTGCCCATGGGTATTATCATCCTTAAACCGGATGCTTCTGTGGAACAGAAAAAGTCTCCTGTTGAATTCAATCATTCCAAGCACTTTCTTTATGATTGCCGAACCTGTCATCACAAATGGGAAGGGAATACCAAAATTACCAATTGTACAACCTCAAATTGTCATGATTTGCTCAAATCACCGAAAAAGCCTACAAAATATATGGCTTATACGGATACGGGAATAAAATATTACAAGTATGCCTTTCATCAAAACTGCATCGGATGTCACAAAGAGATAAAAATCAAGAGAAAAAGAATGGAAATGTCATTTGCAACCCATGAAGCGGAGCTGCCTAAAACCGGCCCCACCGGTTGCGTCGAGTGCCACCCCAAAGAATAACCTTGCTTTTTAAAAGATGTTAAAAGAAAAGAAAATTGCAACTTTAATCAGAGAAAACAGAACCCTGTTTATTATAATTGCAGTGGTTCTTTTTCTGGTTGAACTTGAAATTTTTGCGCTTGCAGTAATGAAATCCGGACGCAAATCATGGCTTCAAGTGATTGATGCCACCGGGAACGTAATACATGAAACAGACGGTAAGAATCTAAGTGATTTCAATAAATATTATTTTGAAAAAACCTTCGGACCGTTTGAACAATATCAGGTTAAGCTTACAACCAAAGACTTCCCTTTTCCGTTCAGAGCCTGGTTCGTGGCTGCCGTGGGGATCCCGATTGGTGCTATTCTTTTATTTGCGTTTGCAGTTCAAGCATATCTATCTCTTTTCTATAAGGAACCGAATTCAGGTGAGTATAATGTGGAAAAAAACGAGTATGAATACCGTTTTGAAAAGGTCATCGCCGCAGTCACCCGTTTCAACATCTTTACCATCGGCTTCCTTGTATTACTTGGGGTTTTGTCTTACTGGGTTGTGCCCAATCTGATCGTTCATGTCGGAAGGCTCGGTGCTGAGACCTTGACCCGATACAAATGGATCTTTTTATCTTTTGGTATGGTTTTCTTGGGTGTTGTCATATGGGTAATCTATTTAAAGTATCTTCTGGCAAAAAAAGCCATAGAGAGCCACGCAGAAATCGATAAATATCGACTGCAGCTTGAATTTGATCACGGCAACAAATATCCTCTTCGGCTGGTACACGAGCAAAAAGAAACAACCGACACGTCGACTTGAGCCCCGGCATATAACAGTTAATTTCGAGACATGAGCCGGTTTGGGAACTATTTTGCCTTGACATTTGCCTTGACATTTGCAAAAAGACCATTTTATTGATTTATAAGTATGATGAAGGCCCGGCGGTTTTTGCGGGTTGATTTCGCTCTAAAGGATTTTTCCCTTTGTCAGCGTGACGACCTGAAGCTTGGGACTACAAATGAGAGGATTTAAAAGGAGGTCAGAATTATGGCAAACGGGATCGTGAAGTGGTTCAGTGACAAAAAAGGGTTTGGATTTATTGAGCAGGAAGACGGTACGGACATTTTTGTCCATTATTCTTCCATTAACATGGAAGGGTTCAAAACCCTGGCTGAAGGAGAACGGGTGACTTTTGACGTGGAACAGAGCGACCGCGGACCGTCAGCAAAAAACGTTCAAAAAGCTTAGTTTCTAAAACAATTATGTTATCAAAGGCATCTCATTGAAACAAGATGGGATGCCTTTTTTTGTTTGCTTTATCTGGAAAAGCCGGAATCAAACGTTACTCTAACTGTTTGTTATGAAGCCAGGTTTCAAGGCGGCGAAGACCTTCTTTTATGGAAATCCGGGGGATATATCCCAAGTCTTTTCTGGCAGCGCTGATATCGAACCAATGGGCTTTTGCGAGTTCATCTGCCAGAAAACGCGTCATCCGGGGCTCTTTGCTAATATTAAAACTTCGGTAAACCCATTCGAGCATTACTCCGATTAGCCATGCCATGCTGTGGGGCATGGAACGCCTGACAGGGGCAAGACCTCCCGCCTTTAGAATATGGTTTATCATATCCCATAAAGGAATCGGGTCGCCCTGGCTGATAAAATAGATATTTCCGGAAAGTTTAGGGTTCTTTTCCAATCCATCCGCAGCCAGAACATGGGCCTCCGCAGCATTGTCTATGTAAACCGTGTCTACAAGGTTTTTACCGTTGCCTACTCTTATCAGACCGTTGGCTCTTGCAATAATCCTGAAGACAAAATGCTTATCCCCAGGTCCCCATATCAAATGAGGTCTCAAAATAATTGTCAGTAATCCCTCGCCGGCGGCCTTGATGACATGCTGTTCGGCAATCGCCTTTGTTTGCGGGTAATGAGCATGATACGTTGCCGGATAGGGAACAGACTCGTTAACTCCCTCCATGTCTGTACCGTTAAAGACGACACTGGGCGAACTTGTATAAATCAGCCTTGAAATGTTATGCTTTTTACAGCCGGCAATAACGTTTTGGGTGCCGATTACATTGGTTTTGTAGTAATCGGAATAATCCCCCCAGATCCCGGCTTTGGCTGCGGTATGAAAAACAAGATCCACGCCCCTTAATGCCTGCCCAATCGAAATTTTATCACAGATATCGCCCTGTATCTGTTCAATACCCATGGATGTAAGTTCGGGGTAACGGTTTCGGGAAAAGCTTCGGACATGATAGTTTCTTTGCACAAGCAATTTTACAATGGCTCTGCCCAAAAAACCTCCACCCCCTGTGACCAGAACTTTTTTGGGAGCGGTTGCTTTTATTGATTGATCATTTTTCATTAACTTAACGTCTCGGAAATTCTACAATTTATTGAAAATAAAGGTATTTTTTAGGCTTATATTTTTAACTCGGACAAGGAATAATGGAATGATGGAATAATGGAATGATGATTTAAAAAAAATGACATTCCTCTATTTAATTCCCGCCAAGAGGAATTTTACAATAACCCAACTTTCCATTTTCTCTCTGAGCCGTAGACTCTCCGAGCCGGAGGCCCATAACCCAATATTCCAGTGTTCCAATATTCCAACATTCCAATTTTGAGCGAAGCGAACTAACTTGATTTCTTTTCCGCCCATATTGCCAGTTTTTCACGAAAGATTTTTGAATTATGGCGGATGTCTACCGGAAAAGACTTACAAAACAATATGTTGTTAATGTTTTTTGTCAATTCGTTTTGTTGCCCAAGCTCAAAAAGTTCCTTTTTAATTTCCTTTTTATTATATTTAGCTTTGCCATGTTCCAGTTCGATGCATATGATGGGTTTTTGTCGATCCAAAGGACCTATCCCCACAAGGGCACTTCGAAACACCAGGGGATGATTGTTGAAAATCGCCTCGCAGGGGATGGTAAAAAGAGTCGTTTTTTCAGTGGTCACGCGATGGCTTTTGCGACCGCAGAACCATATCCTTCCCTTTGAATCCACCCATCCGAGATCACCCATCCTGTGCCATACCGTATTGCCGTCTTTAATCTTGGAAAGTGCATCTGCTTCGGGTCTTTCAAAATAGTGTCGGGTTACCAAATCTCCTTTAACCGTTATCTCACCAATTTCGTTGTCTTCAACCACAAGACCGTTTGACCACTTGTTGATGGGATCATCGCTGATTTTGATAATGCGCACGTCCAAATCGTTAATGGGACGTCCGATACAGATACCAAACCCCTTCTCACTCAATTTTCCGGTTTCAGACAGGATTTCATTGCTCGAGATAGATATGACCGGTACCGCTTCGGTGGCGCCGTATGGCGTATGAATCTCGGCATCTTCACACAGCATGGAGGCAAACTGCTCTATAACAGATGGGGATACCGGTGCCCCGGCTGAAATTACCCTTTTCAAAGACGGCAGCTTTATGCTTTTTTGCTTGCCGTATTTGCCGACGCGATGCAACAGGGCGGGTGAAGCGAACATGCTGGTAACCCCCTGGTCTAAAATAGCCTCGATGATCTTTTTAGGGTTAACCCGGGCCGGTTTTGTGGGGTCCATATCCGGTATCACTGAAGTGATCCCCAATGCCGGCCAAAAAAGGGCAAAAAGCGGAAATGTGGAAAGATCTATTTCATGGGATGAAATGCCCAAATGGGATTTTATATGACGGAGCTGGGCGTCAAAGTTTCCATGAGTATATACCGCACCCTTGGCCGGCCCTGTGCTGCCGGTAGTAAAAAGGATAGCGGCTGTTTCATCCCGACCGGTTTTAACCGCTGTATAGGGTCTCCAGGGAACCTGGCGGACCCGGGTGAGTGTAACACCTTTCAAAAACCAGCGCCGGCCCACGGTAATCCATGTCCTTACGGTATTGAAATATTTTGGATAAAGGGTTGGAAGGACATGGGCAGCAGGGATACCGATAAACGCGTGGGGCCGGCCTTCTCTAAAACAGTCCACCATACGGCGTATTCCCATTCCCGGGTCTACGATAACCGGAACTGCTCCGGTTTTGAAAAGTGCAAATATGATCATAAAAAATTCCAGGCCGGGTTTTACCATCAAAATGGTACGGGTCCCTCGGTTAATGCCTATTTTTTCAAATCCGTGGGCCAAACAGTCGGATTCCCGATCAAGTTGTAGAAAGGTAAGATGAGAATATGCAACCCTGCCATAATTATCCCGGCCCGCAGGATAAACAACCGCTCTTTTATATGGCTCTATTTTGGCCATCCTTTTAAGATGGGATGCAACGTTTACGGCATTTTTTTTATGATTGGCGGGTATCATTGGTTCGAATCAATTTCAGGTTGATAATTTTCATAGGGGTTTTTTTATTTAATATATAACCAAGCTGAGGGGCTAGGCAACGATAACCGAAAAACTATGATAAAGGTAAAAACTACCGGTCAAATACTGCTTTTCAAAAAGCGGCACGGCTTTGCCCGGTCTCACTCCACTGGTTTGCTCGCCTTTTTTATCTTGCTTTGAGGTAATTTTTTAAATCCCTATAGTAATTTTCATGTTGGCCAATCATTATTAATTCAAGGTCATCTCTAATAAGACGATATGAAAGCAAATATTGGATGCTTCTTATTTTGAACTTATGAACGTATACTCCACGGAGATCGCCTTTTTTTTCTATGCCAACAGATGGGTTTTCGGCAATCTTTAGAATCTGTTTGTCCAGCACCTTTTTTTCTTGCTTGCCAAATTTTTTAACTTTTCGTTCAAATGATCGGGACTGAAGAATTTTCATTGGCGGTTATCCAAATTTGTACTCTGATGATTCACCTTGTTCCAGCTCTGCAAGACCAATAAGAATATCTTTAATCAGGCTATAGGTTAAATCGGGATTTTCTTCAGCGCATTTACCAATCCGTGCCCAATATTCAATCTGACCAGTTAACGACCGTTTATCGATTTTACTATATATCTTTGCGTCCCGAACCAAATCGTTGGTAATTCTTACCGTGGTTGTCATTATTGTTACCTCCTTTGATATTATTTCAGGCAACGATATCATAAAAAATAGCAAAATGCAACATATTGCTGCATTAAGCAGCGCAATGTTTTTTTTGAAGGCGAACGGTGAATTCACCGGGCGCGTCAGCGATCCGGTGAAATGGAAGGTTGTGTGCCGGGCTTGGCCCGGCTGTTAAATGGTGCTGTCTGAAATTATGACACAATTGTCGGGCAAAGTCCAGATCCACCCTGACGGAGGGGAAGGATAGCCGAAGGCAAGGTCTGTTGCAGCAATGCATCGGCTGAAGGGCTGGAGCAAAGCGTAAGGCAAGCCCATCGTGTAGCGGAAGTCAGCAGACTTGAAAAGCGTGGACTGTGCTTTGTCCGTTATGCAGACGACTGTGTCATCTTTGTCGGAAGCAAGCGGGCAGGGGACCGAGTAATGGAAAGTGTCAGCCGTTTTATCGAAAAGAAATTACGGCTGGAGGTAAACCGGGAGAAGAGCGCCGTAGGTCGCCCGTGGGAACGTAAGTACCTGGGATTCTGCCTGACGAACTCACGCAAGAATCCGAAGATCCATATCCACTGGAAAACGATTAAACGGTTTAAACAGCGGGTGCGTGAAATCACGGCCCGCCGCCGTGGGCGCAGTCTTTCTCGGGCGATCAATGAACTGAAGCAGTTCATGAGCAGATGGTGGAACTATTATGGATTGACCGAATCGTTCAACCGCTTACGTCCATTGCCTCATTGGATCAGGCGTCGTCTTCGGGCGTTGGTCTGGAAGCATTGGAAGAACCGCAAAACCCGTGTGGGTCAACTCCTGAAAAGAGGAGTGTTCCGAAACTATGCCGTGAACACAGGCTGTGCCCGTAAAGGCCCTTGGCGTATGAGCAAAGTAAAGTGGGTTAATATCGCCTTGCCGGATAGTCACTTCGAATCACTTGGACTTTCGTTCCCCTGGATCTGAACTTGCCTGTTAGCGTGAGCAATCCCGCTTGCGGGGATCAGCCGACTCGCGCAGTACGGACCCGTATGCTGCGTGGGGTGGGAGGGGGGAGCTGCGAGCCTCCTCCCTATCCCGATGGGCGAAATATGTTGATTAGCTTGCTTTTTGCAGGGCTTCTTGCGCTTCCAAGGGCAGTTGGACGTGGATGAAATAGGACTCTGGATAAAGATAATCTTCACCTGATTCGTCAATGACCCTCAGATATCCTTCTTTTGAAGCCTCATCATCAGGTAGGATTTGATATATCTTCCGCCTCTCCAAATCCTCACAATCCTTATTCTCGATGCAAAGCATAAATATCGGTTTTTTTGTATTTTGTGTCATATTTTTAATCCAATAATCGTTTAATTTTCAATTTCTTTTTGCCAATGCCGTGGGCTTCATACCAGTGTAATTCAGCCTTGCGGATACTGCCGCTCTGAAGGCGAACTTTAGCAACTCCTTTCATTTTAAGCCAACGACCAGATCCATACTGCTTTCGAAGTCGCATAATATCTCTGATTCTTCCAGCTACGGCTATCGTTTCGATTTTTTCGATTTCATCTATTATCTCAAAATGCATGGCAATTTACAATGTTTGATATTTTTTTACGCCCAACCAACAAACCTCGCAGTTAGCGCAGTTTGCCTTTTATTAATGGGTGTTTAATGATGGAGCATGATCACAAAAGGGAGGTGGCATCATGCTCCATCGGTATTGCAGCCAGTTTCTTGCATACTGTGAGTTGGCCGATTTTTCGGCGCGTTCCATCCAGACTTTAAGCATCAGGCTCAACGAATTAGCAAACTTTCTAAAAATACAGAATATTCGGTCTGTTAAAAAAGTTCACTATCGGCATTTAATCGATTTTACAGCCGACTTCAATGCCCCCCTCAATTCATATCACAAAATCCCGGGTCTGGACCCTAATGCAATTTTACCATTTTTTGACGCTTCACCGGATCATACCTGAAAATATCGCCACCGGTATACCAATATCCAAAAATCGAAAAAACGGTACCAGAGTTTCTCACACAAGAGGAATCCTCCATAAGCG
>Ga0315534_1001888_pt1 | contig 14452 bp, 12 predicted proteins | sample SalMarSW160240MG_FD_203094 | JGI IMG/M metagenome (GOLD analysis project Ga0315534, IMG submission 203094) | Salt marsh sediment microbial communities from the Plum Island Ecosystem LTER, Massachusetts, United States - Salt Marsh Sediment SW1602-40 ... | reverse complement strand
ATCTAGAGTCCCTTGAGCCTGTTCGATCGCCGCGTTCATATCCTCGTCTTCGGAAGCGATCCGATACACGTCGGGTTCCCCTTCGCGTTTGACGATGTCCTTCCCTTGCAGAATCAAACAGCCGGAAATTAGCGCCCAGGTCAGGATGGATAGAAGAATCCTTCGTTTCACATTTCACTCTCCGATATGCCCGGTTGACTTAAAGAAATCGAAGTCTCCCGCGCAAGGGATGTTGCATTTTCAGCCTCGCATGACCTCGAGATATTTACTGGCAAATACGCCGTTCTCGATCCGCAGACAAGGAATGCCGCCGATGATCGGGTAGACGACCAACGCTTCTGCGCTGAACATCATCCCGCCGACTTCCTCCAATGGCGTCTTGTATTTCGGACACGCCAGAACGTAGTCCGGGGAAGAAACTCGATCGATCTTTCGAATAATCGTCAGAGCCGTTGGGTTCAGCGGATTAGAAGTGACCGGAAACAACGCATGCTCGATCACGTCGTATCCGAGAGCTGCAGATATGCCTGTCAGATTCTTGCAGTATCCGTGTGAATCCATACGCCGTCTGGCTTCGTCACCGGCGAGTTCGTAGCCAGGCTCCATGAGAATCACGTAGCGTATCGCCACCCTATGCAGTTCCTTAAGAATGATCTCTTCGTAGCCACCGTTGGGTTCGATCGAATGGGATGTATACACAACGTCGATCGAATTGTCTGCGTAAGGCAGTTGAAGCAGATTTCCTGTGGACAAGCATGCATCGTTTATTCCGGCGTTCTGAAGCCACCTGCGTGCATACGCTATCCGGGACCAGCTCAAGTCAAACGCATAACTTGGCAGCGACGTTTCGAGACCGAGCAGAACGCCGGAAAACGTCGTGGCCTCTCCCACACCCGCTTCTAAGATCGATTTGGGTTGACACAAAGAATGAATCGTCTTGACGATTTCTGCGCAATATCTTCGTTTACGCTGTGCAACATCTTCATCACTCTGTGCATTTGTGTAGCTTCCCGCCTGCAGATCGTAGGAAATTTCGATTATCTCATCCGTGTTATGGTCGACTTCCATTTCTCCACGCAGGAGCTCACTGACGTTCTTCCCTTCTTCATACAGCGTTTTCAATTGACGCGGCGTCAACATCAGCCATCTCTCCTTGTCAAACGCAGATCACGATAGAAAACATCCTGGCAATCATGATGCGGATTGGTTAAAATTTTAGTGTGACACGGCGTTCCGCCTTGAAATCAACTCATTATAAATGATCTTCTGCGGGAGATATGGGATCCCAGTCTGAATTCTTGTTGGGACTTGAATACTCAGTTGTCAGTGACTATTGCCGTTCGTCGAACTTGATATAATTACCCCGCACGGGATTAAGTTGGGTTATGAAAACCGCAGAATTGGCTCGCTCGATCACACGCAACGGAAGCAAGCAAACGTACATCACTGCGCGCCTGATGGTGGACAGGGACCTGGTGGATGACTTCCTCAGCGCTTACGCCTATTTCCGCTGGATCGATGATGTGATCGACGTATACTCGCGCTCCGACCAAGAACGTATTGCCTTCATGGAACGCCAGAAAATAATCATCGCCGGACTCTATAATAACGAGACGTTCGAGGATTTATCCGAGGAAGAAGCAATTATCGCTGACCTCATTCGACATCGTTCCACGCGGGACGAGGGCCTGGCTTCATTTATACGTAACATGCTGGCGATCATCGACTTCGATGCACACCGCAAGGGACGCCTCATCAAGCAAAATGAACTTGCCTGGTATACAGAAAGATTGGGAATCTCCGTCACCGATGGTATCCAATACTTTATCGGAAACGGTCATGCTTATTCCAAAACGAACGAACAATATCTGGCCGCCACGGCTGCGCACATCACTCACCTCCTTCGGGATATGCTTCTGGATGTTGCAGACGGTTTCATCAATATCCCGATGGAATACCTGCAGGCGCACAATATCACTCCGAGCGACTATACGACCCAAGCGTTCAGAGCGTGGGTCAAGGATCGAGTGGGATTGGCTCGACGCTTATTTATCGAAGGTAAAAAATACCTGGATCGATTGGATGTTCTGCGCTGTAAAATTGTCGGTTACTGGTATTGTGCGAGATTCGAAGGTGTCCTGGATTCAATTGAAAGGGACAATTACATCTTGCGCGAAGTGTACAACGAAAGGCGAAGCATCTCCACGCATTTGAAAATCTGCTGGCTCGGGATCAGCGTAACGCTGCGCCACTTCTTCCACAAGCTGACGAACATCATCTCCCCGCAAAGTATCCGCTGATCGGTTTATCACTTACAGATGCATTATTGTTGGGGTCGAAAGAGGTACATCAGGCGAGATCAGCAACCATCACGCAATCGCTTTGACGGTCCTTCCCAACCCAGAAGTCTTTTGTTCCCACGATCCTAAAACCCTGCCTCGTGTAAAACGCGATCGCCCGGCGATTTTCCTTCCAGACCCCAAGCCAGAAAGTTCGCCCCCCGAGCTCGACCGCTGACGCTTTCGCCGCATTCATTAAATCCTGCGCCGCCCCCTTTCCGTGCCACGGCCTGTCGATATAGAAACGCCAGAGCTCCACTGGCGCCTCGCCGGCCACACACGCTGGTGCAGGCGTCTGCCGCACCTGGGCGTAACCGAGCAGTTGTCCTTCAAGTTCAACGATCAACGTCCGGACGTCACTGCTCGATATTTCTGCTAGCTGTTGTCGAGTACCGTACCTCGAAGAGAGGAATTCTTCTAGATCGTGGGGATCGGTGAATTTGCCAAATGTTTGTGCGTAGGTCCTGGAGGCAAACTCAGCCAGATTTTCTGCATCCCTGGGAACTGCTCGTCGGATGATGATCATAAGTAGGCAGCATAAAAATGTGCCGAAATTCGATGCGCGTTGTATACGTTATGGTTTCTCATCCAGCAGCGTTTCGACCGGGGTGAACTCATATCCCGTCTTGCTGTGATGGTTGGTGTAGTACGTTCTGTCCACCAACATCTCGTAATCGCCGTCGAAATAGCAGTTGAAGAGAATCCGGAATATATTCACCGGGGATATTTCAGGATACAGAGGCCGGTCATATCCATCGGGAAAATAAAATGCAGCCAGAATGGCGACCTTCGTCTCCAGATTGACCGAGTCAGGTTCATCCCAATTCATGTCGAAAGCAGGGCCGGTATCCGATTGAAGGATGATCACGGGCTTTCGTGCTGAATTCGCCAGGATGCTGTCGATGGTTTCCAGAGTCAGCTTATTAATGTACTGCATCTGATCCGCGTAGTAGCTGACTTCTTCTTTCGGTTCGAATTGTGAACCGACGTCATCCAGCGTCTTCGGCCCGGATTGAACGATTCTTTCACCGTTTGGACCGAAAAGATACGGACGATGCGGTGAGATGATGTGCGCAAACGTAAATTTAGGTCCTGAAATTGAAGGCACTGCTTGGAGGTGCTCGAAAGCCGCAAGAACGATCTGACGTTGTCCCTCCCATCCGGAAAAATTGGCAAGTCCGCGCAGATTGTCGCTTATTCCTTCGTGTTCGATGTAGTCGAGCGGAACGATCAACACCGTGGTGCCGATGAGTAAAGTCTCAAAATCGTTCAACCATAGATCCCCGTATTTATATCCCGATTCAGACTCCAACATGTCCGGAGAGAGGAAATAATCCGCATCGATAATCGTCGTCGTTGCCCATCCACTCGTGAGGGCAACAATGGCGTATCCCAACGATTCAAGTTCGGCTCGAACGATGCTGTTACGGATCGGATCGACAAGCGGTCCCGGGTAGGTTCCCGGTGGAAGTTCGATACCGAGATCTTGAACGTAATCCATGTTCATCGATGAAGCCAACGAAAAAGCTGTGGCCACGTGATTAGAAATACTTTGGTCTGCTACGTAAAATCCGCGTTGCCTTAAAGCCTCGGTGAAACTCGAATTGTCGATGCCGTATAAGTCTTTGAGAATATCCTCCCGTCCATACGAATCGAGAATGATGTAGTAAATATCCGGAAGTTCTCCTTCCATCACGAAGTGCAAATCCGAAGTTTCTCGATTCGACAGTGATGGGGATTCGACATTTTGATAGCGAATGCCAAATGTGACGAGTGAGAAAATTGGAAAGAGTATAGCGACAAGTCCGAAGACGTTGAAGAAATTCGTAATTCGCTGTAATTGCTGCGTTTCGCGCCTGCGCAGAATTAAAACAGCGCAGATTATCAAGCCGATGCATAGCAACATCAAGTAACGGTGGCGTCCGAGATTGAAACCCGCTATGGTGAAATCCTCAATGACGGTGTATACATGCCCGTAGGAGAAAAATAACAGGGACAGGATCAAGCCCAGGATACCGCCCTTCAGCCAGGATCGGTAGATACGCCGCAGCAGCAGAACGAGCATCACGTCACGACCTCGGCAACAAGTAATGCGCGCAGCGCTTGCACTGGCGGGATTTCTTGTGCATTACCAGCCGCAAGCGCCAGAATAGGGTATGCCGTAAGTAGAAAAGGATGTAGCGGTTTTTCGGTAAATTTCATCAGACTCATTTTATGAAGTCTCTACAGTATGCACGCGAATTAACGGCAGTATCTTCACGCTTCCTGTTCACAGGCGGTCACTTGATTTTACCAAGACGACATTATCCCCCATAATCCCCATAATCCGAAGATGTGGTGCGGAATATATCCTTATACAACGTGGCTATGCGCAATCGGTGTCCACCACCCGGATTGACAGCGGGCATCATGCGCGATAGAGTAATCCACGATCATTTTCACGGCAGCGCAGCTCGATAATGCTGCTGTATAAAAGGAGTTCACCGTGAAACGCATTCTTCCCCTCCTCGCCACCTTTTTCGTGCTCGCCGCCTGCAACGCACCCGTAAATGTCACTCCTTCGCCGACGGAGACGATCCCTCCACCTCCCACCGAAACGAACACACCAGAACCCGCAAACACCGCCACACCGCAGGTACTCGAAGTTGCGACGCCTGATCCGTCGACCGTCGCACTCGATTTCGTCGCTGCAATGTGTACTGCCCAATGGTCGAACAACGGCGAATACCTGGCCTGTCCCGGAGATCCCAACGCTACCGGCGCTGGCTACGTCGATCGATTGGATGACACGATAATCAGCGGCGACATCCTGGTCCAGGCGCCTTCGCTGATTACCATCCCGGCATACGAAAAATTCGCCGGTATTTTCGGCCATTATACGGCCCTTCAGGTTTGGGACGGCGATACTTTTCACGCTGTTCTGGCTTGCAAACCCTCCGCCATCGCCTGCGATGTCGATTTCGGTCTCAGTTATTTCGACGCCAACGGCACCTTTCACGATCTTTCACCTGACATCGGACCACGACCGATCTCCGACCATGACGCCGCCAGTGGCGCATACACCGAAGTCGAAGTTGATCTCAGTTCGCTTGTCGGACAGACCGTGGAATTCGTCCTTGTGGTGCGTACATCAGGTGATCACACGCTGTACAATCCACTCTGGATCAATCCTTACATTCAACGAGATCCCAATGCACAGCCGCCCGTTCCTGTCGTCGTCGCCACGGCAACCACTTCCAGCACCAGCGCATCGAGCGGTGTCCCTGGCACAATATCGGGAATGGTAGACATGTCTTCTGCGCCTCCGTACCTCAAGGACTCCTACACGGGTGGCGAGTCACCCGTCGTGGTCATGTTTTTCAACCTGGATGACGGCACATGGTGGTGGATCCACACCACACTGACTCACCCGTACTACAGCATGACGGTTCCACCGGGAACCTACCATGTCGTAGCGTACGCCAAGGGCGTCGGCGGCGTTCCGTACGTGACCGGCGGCTACACAGGCAGCAATCCCTCCTGCGGGAAAGCCCTGAAAACCGTAACGGTATCCCCGAATGGCAGTGTGGAAAACATCGTCATCGCCGACTGGAACTGGAGCTGCGGCGGCGATGCTTATCGCCCGGATAAGCCGGCGTCTGTGCCGATTCCATAACCGCCTGTATGACACAACAAGCTCCCCATTCTGGGGAGCTTGATTTTTTTTAATGCATATTCGCAAGGTATCTCAATCCAATGGCTTCGGGACGGTGGGTTCCAGCAGCGCCTGGCGCACGAACGAGTGCAGCGGTGTACTGCGGCGTTTTACCATCATCACCGTCACTTCGGCTTGCCGGGCGACGCGTTCCGTCATTTTACCCACCAAAAGATTCTTGAAAACCGGTTCGTCGCTTGCGGCGAGGACGATCAAGTCGTATCCTTCCGCCTGTTCCAGGATGGTCGTCGCGAGATCGGTTCCTTCCACGACACGCAACTCCAAACCCCCGAAATCGATCCCATCCACGCTATCCTGCAATGCTCGTAATCCACGCACGCGGCCCTGCTCGTTAACGTTGCGGGGTACGACATGCAGCGCCGTCACCACAGCCGGATCGGGCCTTTCGGCCGAAGCCATGTCCACCGCCAATTTAACCGCTCGCCGGCTGTTGGGACCTCCGGAAACCGGCACGAGCACTTTCTTCAATGGACGCCATTGGCGATAGCGTACGACGACTACGTCAGTGGGCGGATTATCCACGATGGGGTCGATTACCGATCCGAAGACCTTGCCCGTGGTGTGAGTGTAACCGGGCCAGCCCAAGACGATAAGATCGGAAGCATTCTCCATCGCCGTCTGGCGTATTGCCGCTGACACATTGCGCCCCAGGCGAATGATGGTGTGCACGGGAACATCGTAGCTGCGAGCCTTTTCGATGACTTCCTCCAGGTGCACACGTCCCTCGCGTAAGAGGAAGCGGCCGTCTCCCAACGTGAGCTGTGGAGGTACTTTCGCCACGTTCAGGGCCAGGACCTCACCTTGCCGCTGCTGTGCGAGTATCGCACCAATGGCACCCAGGACGTGTGCCTCCTCCTTCGTCGATACAGGAACCAAGACGGAATAATCCCGGCTGACCAAAACCTCTTCGAGCAAGATTTCTTTGGGCTTCTCCATCTCCTCGACGCGCGAGAAATAGAATGCGTAGGCAAGCAATCCGATGATCACCCAGATGATGGTTGCGTACCAGGCAATGGCGCTGAATTGAAATACATACAGCGCCAGGACTGCGTTGGAAAATATGGCGAGGACCGGTAACGCCGGGAACCAGGGCACCAGAAAACCGCGTTTGAGCTCGGGCTGCTGTAATCGCAGGAACAGCACGGCAAGGTTGACCATCAAGAACAGCAGCAAAAACATGATACTCGCCGCTGAGGCGACATCCTCGATGGGAAGAGTCCAGGCCATGAGGACCATCAAGCCGCCAGTGGCCAACACGGCTAAATAAGGCGTGTGGCGTTGGGGGTGAATCTTGGCGAAAAACGTCGGTAAATTGTGATCGCGCCCCATGGCAAAAGAAACTCGAGACGAAGCATAGGTCGTGGCGTTCAGCGCTGAGGTCGTGGAAGCCAGGCCGCTCAGCAGCAAGATCAACCCGCCAATGCCGAGCGGGAATACCTGTTGAGCGACTTGAATCACGGCGACTTCCCCCTGCTGACCGAGGTAGGCATAGCCTGCCTGGCCATCCGGTGGCTGAATGGCACCGATCGCTACAAAACCAACCAGAATATAAATCACGACCGCAATCCCGATGGAATAGAACACTGCCCGCGGGATGTTGCGATTCGGATCGATAACCTCTTCTCCCGATTGAGCGATTATTTCATAACCCTCGAAAGCAATGAAGGTCAACCCCATCGCCACGAATACGCTGAAAAAGCCGTTGGGGAAGAAATCTGTGGTGAAGCGCGTGTACCAGGAATCCGTACGCAGCATGGCGATGACGCCAAAAAACACCAAACAGATGAGAATGGCGATCTTAGTCACCGTAAGAAAATTACCGACGGCGGCTGTTTCTGATGCGCCGCGGTAATTGGTGGCAATGAATAAGAAGATGATCAGCGTCATGAAAATCCGGCCCAATTGGGCTACGGACAATCCAAATGCAGGCAGATTGAGGAGGAATACCAATTCGGCTGCAAAACGACCAAACGCCAGTGCATACAGGCTGCCGGCCACAGATTGGGCAAACCAACTCATCCAGCCGGATAAGAAACCCAACGTTCCACCGAGAGCCTTTTTAATCCATTGATAGCCGCCTCCTGCACCGGGAAATGTAGAACCAAGCTCAGCGTACGACATTGCCGTAAACGATGTAACGAGACCATTGAGCAGGAAAACCAAGATCAAAGCCGGGCCGGCGATACCTGCAGCGACGCCCGTGAGCACGAAAATGCCCGCGCCCACCATGCCGCCGACGCCGATCATGGTAACGGTGAACAAATTGAGGTTACGGCTCAACGTGATGTCTTCCCTTTGTGGTGCACGTTCCATTTCTGCGTTCACAACGCTCTCCTACAAGCCTTGCTTCTGTCCGCCGTTCTCCAAGCATGCATCGCGTCATTGTACACGAAACCAGGGGCTGCGACCATTTTCGATATCCCTATAAAATACAAAGGGCACATCCGACTCGGATGTACCCTTCGATTATTGGTCCAAATTGACCTTCGTTTCTACGCTTGCTCCAAAGCTGCATGCGCCGCTGCAAGGCGTGCAATCGGCACACGGAACGGTGAGCAGCTCACGTAGTTCAAACCATATTCGTGGCATTGACGGATCGATTCGGGGTCGCCACCGTGTTCGCCGCAGATGCCCACTTCCAGTTCCGGTCTGGTTTCGCGGCCTTCCGTGGTTGCGATGCGCATCAACCGTCCCACTCCATCCCGATCGATCGTCTGGAATGGATTGGACGTCAGAATGCCTTTATCCAGGTATTCAATCAGGAAGCCGGCCTCGGCGTCGTCGCGGCTGATGCCAAAGGTCGTTTGGGTGAGATCGTTCGTGCCGAAGGAGAAGAACTGCGCATACTCGGCAATCTGTTTTGCTGTCAGCGCGGCGCGTGGGATTTCGATCATCGTGCCGAACATGTAATCCACTTCGCAGCCCTGCTCATCCATTACAGCCTTGGCAACTTCTTCCAACGTGACCTGCTGGATCTTCAACTCGTTAACATGGCAGGTCAGTGGAATCATCACTTCGGGGTGAACGTCCACGCCGTCCTTGGTCACCAGACAAGCCGCCTCGAAGATCGCGCGTACCTGCATCTTGGTCACACCTGGCATGTGAATGCCAAGGCGGACGCCGCGCAGCCCCAACATGGGATTGGCTTCTCGCATGGATTCGACGGCCGCAAGCATCTTCTCTTTCTCGGCCAGTTCTTTTTCTTTTCCGCCCCTGACCCTCAACTCAGTGACCTCAACGAGCAACTCATCATGACTGGGAAGGAACTCGTGCAGCGGCGGGTCGATCAGGCGAATGATCACCGGCAAGCCGTCCATCACACGGAACAAGCCTTCGAAATCGGAGCGCTGGAACGGCAGCAATTTCTCCAACGCATCTTCGCGTTCCTTATCCGTCTTGGCCAGGATCATCTGCTGCACGAAGGGCAAGCGTTCGGTCTCAAAAAACATGTGCTCGGTGCGGCATAGGCCGATGCCCTGCGCACCATAATCGCGAGCACGCTGTGCGTCGCGGGGATAATCAGAGTTCGCATAAACGCCCAATCGACGAAAATCGTCCGCCCAGGACAGCAGCTTGATCACGTATGGATCGTTGATGTCGGGAACCACGGTGTCCAACTGGCCGAGGTACACCTCGCCCAGCGTGCCGTCAATCGACACCCAATCTCCCTCCTTGATCACCTGCCCATCGACGGTCATCTGCCGTTTCGAAAGATCAATCTCCAGCGCCGAGCAACCGACGACCGCCGGTTTGCCGAACTGGCGCGCGACCAACGCAGCGTGGCTGGTACGACCACCCCGACTGGTGAGAATGCCGTTCGCAGCCAACATGCCGTGCACATCATCGGGCTTCGTCTCGGGACGGACCATGATTACGTCGAGACCATCTTCTTTGGCCCACTTTTCGGCCGTGTCGGCGTCGAATGCAATCTGCCCTACTGCCGCACCGGGAGAGACGTTCAAACCTTCGGCAATTCTCTTCCCAGCCTCAGCGGCCGCCTTTTTCGCTGCGGTGTCAAACTGCGGGTGCAGGAAGAAATCCACCTGATCCGGCGAAACGCGTTTCACCGCCTCTTTCTTGGAAATCAATCCTTCGTCCGCTAAATCGACGGCGATACGAACCGCAGCCTGTGCGGTACGTTTACTATCGCGTGTTTGCAGCATCCAAAGCTTGCCGTGCTCAATGGTGAATTCCACATCCTGAACCTCGCGGTAATGATTTTCAAGATTCTCGATGATGGATTCGAATTGTTTGTAAATATCGGGCATTTGTTTCTTCAGTTCTTCGATCTCGAGCGTCTGGCGGATGCCCGCAACCACATCTTCTCCCTGGGCATTGATGAGGAAGTCCCCTTCAACATCTTTCGTGCCCACGGTGATGTTGCGCGTCGTGGCCACACCCGTGCCCGAGTCGTCACCCATGTTGCCGAATACCATAGTTTGAATATTCACGCCCGTACCAAGATCGTGGGAGATGCCGGCCCCGTTGCGGTAATCCACGGCGCGTTTCCCGTTCCAGGAAGCGAATACCGCTTCGGTAGCCATGCGCAACTGCTTGTATGGATCCGTGGGGAAGTCCTTGCCGGTGTTTGCTTTGACGATCTTCTTGAATTCTTCAGTAATCTCCTTCCAATCTTCTGCAGAGAGTTCAGCGTCGATCTGCACGCCGCGTTTCTTGCGGTACTCTGTGATGACCTCTTCGAAAGGCTCATCGGATACGTCCATCACGACCGAGCCGAACATTTGCACCAAGCGTCGGTAGGAGTCGTAAACGAATCGAGGGTCGTTCGTCAATTCGATCATGCCTTTCGCCGTCTCATCATTGAGACCGATATTGAGAACGGTATCCATCATGCCGGGCATCGAGAACTTAGCGCCTGAACGGCTGGAGACAAGCAGTGGATTTGTCGCATCGCCAAATTTCTTCCCCGCCTTTTTCTCCACATCTTTCATCGCTTCAAGTTCTTGATCCCACAAGCCTTCGGGGAATTCTTCTCCCGCATCCAGATAGGCGTTGCATGCTTCGGTGGTCACCGTAAAACCTGGAGGCACAGGGGCGCCGATGCGAGTCATGTCGCCCAGGTTGGCACCTTTACCACCCAGTAATGCTCGCACGCCCTCCCAAGAGCCGGCCTTCTTTTCGGCCTGCTCTACCTCGTCGAACAGATAAACCCATTTCTTTGCCATTTAAGTCCTCCAAACTCCGAATGGAGTATTCGTATTAATGAAACAATATCCGCGCCGCGTCCGCTGCTTGCGCGGCCACGGCGCCACTCACACAATGGGTAATCATAATACAAAAACACCCCGATGTCAGGGGCGTTTCGTCATATCTATCAACTTACATCCAACGTGGGCTTGAGTGGAAGAGGGAGTAAATGCCTGGATACTTCTCGATGTCACTCAGGATGAGTCCACCGGCAGACCCACCAGAATTTGCTGGCCGTCTACACGCACGGGGTACGAGGCAATGTCCACGACGGCCGGCATGGAAAGTGCCTTTCCACTCTCCAGATCGAAACGAGCTCCGTGCCGGGGGCACTCGATCGAATGGTCGACGAGATTGCCTTCCGCAACCGGACCTTGATCGTGCGAGCAAACATCATCGATTGCAAAATACTGCCCGGCGATGTTGAAAACCGCGATCGCTGCCCCGTCGATTTCCAAGAACAGGCGTTCACCGTTTTCCAAGTCTCCGATTTCCGCAACGGCCACAAATTCGAGTTTTTCGTCTGGAAGTTCGCGATAATTGAATGTCAACGGCTACTCCAACGTGATCTCGTCCTCGATGGTATCCAAACCGTAAACGCTTGCCTTAAGTACTTTGAGGGAAAGCAAGGCACACTTCAATCGAATCGGTCCTACTTCGATGCCCAGCATGTCGAGCACCTCCTGTTTGTCGAGTTTTCGAATTTCGTCGAGCTTTTTTCCCACGATCGATTCAACAAGCAGGTCTGCCGAAGCGATCGAAATGGCACAGCCCGTACCGGAGAACGCTGCCTCCGTCACACGCTCATCTCCGTCTACGCGCAGATCAATGCGAATTCGATCACCGCAAAGGGGATTGTCATCCTCATACGAAAAATCATGCGGGTCCAGTGATCCCCGCATGCGAGGGTTTTTATACCGGTCGATGATTTGTTCTCGGTAGAGATCTTCCATGGTTTAGCGCTAATGATAACTCATTAATTCCAATGCGTGCTGCGTTCACCCCTCGGTTGGGGTTGAGCTCTCGTCTTTACTCAATATCGAACAACTTGATTACTTTATGCAACCCTTCGACCAATCGATCGATTTCCTCCATCGTGTTGTACAGGTAAAAAGATGCACGCACGGAAGCCGGGATTTCGAAGCGCTCATGAAGCGGCATGGTGCAGTGATGCCCGGCGCGTACCGCAACCCCATCGCTGTCCAATATCTGGGCGATGTCATGGGGATGGACACCTGCCATGGTAAAGGAAACAACCCCGCCGCGCAGCGCCGGTTCGGGTCCATAGATCGTCACACCGGGGACTTCGTTGAGACGATCCAGGGCGTAACCCGTTAGGCTTTGTTCGTGTGCATGAATGTTTTCCATACCCACTTCGTTCAAGAAATCAACGGCGGCGCCCAATCCAATTGCCTGAGCGATTGCCGGAGTTCCCGCCTCGAACTTCCAGGGGATATCGTTTGTCGTAAAGCCATCGAGGTGGACGCGCTTGATCATGTCCCCGCCGCCCATGAACGGCGGCATGGCTTCCAGGAGTGCTTCACGACCGTAGAAAACTCCGATTCCCGTCGGCCCGCACATCTTATGGCCGGAAAAAGCGTAAAAATCCACGTCCAATTCGCGAACATCCACAGCGATATGCGGCACGGATTGCGCGCCATCTACCAAGACCAGCGCACCCGCCTCATGCGCCAGATCCGTCATCTGTGCCACGGGATTGATCGTGCCTAACATGTTGGATACGTGTACGAACGCGACCAAACGCGGTCCTTCTCTAAGAAACGATTGGTACGCTTCCAGATCCAGCGTTCCCTCATCGGTCACGGGCACGAATTCCAAGCGCAAACCGATCTCTTCGGCCAACATATACCACGGCACGAGATTTGAATGATGTTCCATTTCCGTGAGCAGGACGAGATCACCGGATTTCAGATTCGCCCGTCCCCACGCGTAGGCCAGTAAATTGATCGATTCGGTCGCATTGCGGGTAAAAACCACTTCGCGCGCGGAATGCGCGCCGATAAAATCCGCGATACGTTGGCGGGCATCTTCGTGCGCCTGGGTGGCTTCTTCCGCCAACCGATGGATGCCGCGGTGGATGTTCGAATTGTGCCTTTCGTAAAAATCCGTCGAGGCTTCGATCACTGATCTGGGCTTTTGAGAGGTCGCCGCCGAATCGAGATAGATCAACTTCGTTCCCGGATGGACTTCCCGCGAGAGAATGGGGAATTGTTCACGGATTCGTTCTACGTCGAACACTTTCACTTGAGATTGCACCATTCAAGTCCCTGTCTGCTGTTGCCTAACTCTTCTTCTTCGACTTCGCACGCTTGCTGGATCGCCGCTTCGTCGCCGGACGGATCTTGTCACTTCCCTGTGGACACCACAAGACGCGATCGGGAACCATCCACCCGTCGGTCAGGTAGACATCTTCAGCGAATTGAACCGCAACGCGTTTCTCTTCAGCCTGTACGACGACACCTTCCATCCAATCTCGCACGCGACGCCCCTGGCGGTCGTGATCGCAGAACACTTCGACCCGGTCACCGACCTGGTATTGAACCTGAATTATCTTCCCGTCAATTAAAGGATTCATTGATTTTTTCGTCACTTGGATACCCCGCCTTTATCTTGAGCTGAGCTGCTTGTTCATGCAAGCAACGAATCACCGTCGAGTTTCTTGTCGATCATTTCTTTAAATCGTTGGCGAACCCGCTCGTAAGGAATGCGCTCCATAATGGGTGTAAAGAAGCCATCGATGACCAAGCGTTCCGCCACGTCTCTTGGAAGACCACGAGACATGAGATAGAAGATTGGTTCGGCCTCGAGCTGCCCCACGGTCGCTCCATGGGTGCAGCGGACGTCGTCCGCCAGAATTTCCAGTCCGGGAATCGAGTCCGCACGCGCATTCTCACTCAGCAGCAGATTACGGTTCGCCTGGTAACCGTCAGTAATTTGCGCACCCGGCGCTACGTAGATCATACCCTGCCAGACAGAACGGCTCCGATCCAGGAGCGCTCCCTTGAATAGTAAATCGCTGGTCGTGTGGGGAGCCAGGTGATTCTGCTGAGTATCATGATCCAAATGCTGCTCGCCGTTCGTAAAATAGAAGGCGGACATGCGGGCTTCGGCACCCTTTCCTAATAGATCGATGTCGCTGAAATTCTTCGTCAGGTGGCTGCCCACGCCA
>Ga0315534_1001887_pt1 | contig 14453 bp, 10 predicted proteins | sample SalMarSW160240MG_FD_203094 | JGI IMG/M metagenome (GOLD analysis project Ga0315534, IMG submission 203094) | Salt marsh sediment microbial communities from the Plum Island Ecosystem LTER, Massachusetts, United States - Salt Marsh Sediment SW1602-40 ... | reverse complement strand
CAGCAAAAAGCGCGCTCAGGACCAGAACAGCCAAGGCCGCCAATGTCAGCAGGAAAGAGTTCACCGCCGTCCAAACCCAATACTCGGGCGCGCTCCACCGGCGCTACCCGGCGCCGAGGATCCGGCCCACCATGACGCATGGTCAAGGTAGCGCAAAAATCTTGCCAGGATTTAAGATATTCAAGGGATCGAGCGCCTTTTTTATGGCAATCATCGGTGAAATGCCCGATCCATGCTCTGCGGCAAGATAGTTAATCTTTCCTTGACCGATGCCATGCTCGCCGGTGCAGGTTCCCCCTGCGGCGAGCGTGCGCTCGACCAGGCGATCGAGGAAATCCTGCACCTGTTGCTGCTCTACGGCGTCTGACGGGTCAATCAGCGGCAAAACATGAAAGTTCCCGTCCCCGACATGGCCGACGATCGGGGCCAGCAGGCCCAAATCATCGATATCCTGGCGCGTGGCGGTCACGCATTCGGCAAGCACCGAGATCGGCACGCAGACATCGGTGACCAGGACCTCGGCGCCGGGCCTAAGCCCCCGGGCGGCCCAATAGGCATCGTGACGCGCCTGCCACAGCCTGGTCCGCTCCTCCTGGCGTTCGGCGTAGGCAAAGTCTCCTCCCCCTTCCGCGCGCGCAATTTCGGCAAAGGCTTCGACCTGTTCTCGGGTTGAGGCTGGATTGCCGTGGAACTCAAGAAACAAGGTCGGGGTCTCAGGCAAAGAAAGGCGCGAATAGGCATTGCAGGCGCGCATCTGCACTTCATCGAGGAACTCGATGCGGGCAAGCGGTAGGCCGATTTGGAGCGCCGCGATGGTCGCGTTGCAGGCGCCTTCGATCGAAGCGAACGGACAGACTGCCGAGACGATGGTCTCGGGGACGCCGTAGAGTTTGAGGGTCAGGCTGGTGATGATGCCAAGCGTGCCTTCCGAGCCGATCATGAGACGGGTGAGGTCATAGCCGGCCGCGGACTTTCGCGCCCTCCCGCCCGTCTCGATCACGCTGCCGTCGGCCAGCACCGCGTTAAGGCCTAGCACGGCATCGCGCATCGTACCGTAGCGCACGGCATTGGTTCCCGATGCACGCGTCGCGGCCATGCCGCCGAGGCTGGCATCGGCTCCCGGGTCGACGGGGAAGAACAGGCCCGACCCGCGCAAATGATCGTTGAGCACCTTGCGGGTCACACCGGGCTCGACCGTGCAGTCGAGATCGGCCTCATGCACGGCAAGGATGCGGTTCATGCGGGACAGATCGAGCGAGATGCCGCCGAAGGGCGCGTTGACTTGTCCCTCAAGCGAGGTCCCGGTGCCAAACGGAATCACCGGCATGCGGGCTTCGGCGCAGAGCTTGACCGCTTCGGCGACTTCGGCCTCGCTCTCGGCTAACAGGACGGCATCCGGCGGTTCACGCTTTATCCAAGTCAGCGTATTGGCGTGCTGTTCGCGCAAAGCCTGGGCGAGCGAGAAGCGTTCGCCGAAGCGCGCCTCGAGCGTCGCAAACAGGGCGCGCTTGCGCTGCTCGCCTTCGATCGCGGTCATGACGCCATCTTAAAGGGCTTCTGTAACGATCGCTTGGACTTTTCGGCGCCTGTGGTCAGACGGTGGCGACGGAGACGACGGCGGCGAAATGGCAACTGGCCGCCGACAGCACAAAGCCGTGCCAGATGGCGTTTTGATAAGGCAAGCGCTCCCACAGATGGAACACGACACCGATCGTGTAGAGCACGCCACCGACCATCAGGAGCGTGAGTGCGACCCCCGGCAGCGCCAGCATCAGCGGCTTCCAGGCCGCCAGCACCGCCCAGCCTTGCACCAGATAGAGTGCGACCGACAGGCCGTCGAGGAAACGCGGCGCCAGCAGTTTGAGCGCAATGCCGATGGCGGCAATGGTCCAGACCACGGCGAGCAGGCCAAGCCCCCAGGGCGTATTCATCTTGATGAGGACGAAGGGCGTGTAGGTGGCCGCGATCATCAGGAAAATGGCGGCGTGGTCGAACCGCCGCAGAAGCTCTTTGAGCTTAGGGCGCACCACGAGATGGTACCCGGCCGAGAAACTGAAAGTCGCGACCAGGGCGAGCCCGTAAATGGTCAGGCCTAGCACCCACAATAGCGTTTGCGACTTCACGCCAATGACGAGGAGAGCCCCGAGCGCAACGAGACTGGCGGCAACGCTGGCGGCGTGGATGCAGCCGTCGGCCACGCGTTCACCGAACGTGTATTCAGGAAACAGAGGGCGGACTTTGACCATAGCTCAACCGGCTCTCGCCATAAAAGCATGACTCGGTTGATCAGAGCTTACCAAGCCCTGTGGCAATGATGAGGCGGCGTAGATTCACGCTCGCGTGATTTGCGCGCACGATGCGGCATGACGCGCCGAAGGCACGAAAGCGCTCACTTCTTCAGCAATTTGGAGTCGGCTGCTATCGGCCGCAGGCGGCCGAGCCCGTGGTGCAGACGTAGGGGACCACCACGCCGGTAAAGCAGGTGGTGTAGAAGCGCTTGGTCACGATGTCGGGCCTCAGGCGGGCCTCAGGGGGCACGCCGTCGGGACGGACCGCCTTCCAGAATGGGTCGCCTTGCACCCTGCGCGCGGACAGGCTGACATAGGACCATCTCTTGCTGCGCTTGAGTTCGCTTGCGGTTTCCAACACCGTCTGCTGCGAGGCCCTAGCAGCCGCGGCCTTGGAGCCGGCGCTATTGGTGGCCTTGATCAGCTGGCAGGCCGCGTGTGCGGGCCCTACTGCACCTGCCGCAAGCGCCGCAAAGCCGAGCACGGCAACCCCCACGCGCAGAACTTGAAGCATTCCTCGCCTCCCTCAAAAATTGCCGCCAAGCATCGTCCGCGGCGATGGCCTCTGTCCGCCGCAAATGCAATCCCGACTCTCTGCGGCAATTGATGAAACGTGTGCTTGGTAATTTGTCGATTGAACTCTGTCAAACCTCCGATGCGCGTCGCGCTGAAACTACACAACCTCTGTTGTACTCAAGACACGGTCTTGGTGGTCCAGCATTCGTCCGACTTAATCCAAGCCAAGCACCCCCGGCCTCCTGCTTTTCTTTCCCGGCGCCGACAATGATATAGTTTCCGACTCAATGGCCCAGATTCGCCCCGCAAGCCTCGAAGCCGCATCCCTGCCCTCTCCCGAGGACCCAAAGCTGTCCACCTCGGAGCGCGCCATGCGCAGGCGCCCGGGCCAGTATCTCGATGCGCTGAACGCCGAGCAGCGCGAGGCGGTTGAGACGCTCGACGGCCCGCTGCTCGTGCTCGCGGGCGCAGGCACAGGCAAGACAAGGGTGCTGACCACCCGTATCGCTCATATTTTGAGCTTAGGCCGGGCCAGGCCCTCGCAGATTTTGGCCGTGACCTTCACCAACAAGGCGGCGCGCGAGATGAAAAGCCGGGTCGGCGAGCTGGTCGGCGGCGTGGTGGAAGGCATGCCTTGGCTCGGCACCTTCCACGCCATCGGGGTGAAGATCCTGCGCCGTCATGCCGAACTCGTCGATCTCAAGCCCTCTTTCACCGTGCTCGACACTGACGATCAGATCCGGCTGCTGAAGCAATTGCTCCAGGCCGAGAACATCGATGAGAAGCGCTGGCCGGCGCGGCTGCTGGCGGCGATGATCGACAGCTGGAAGAACAGGGGGCTCGTGCCCAAGCGCGTGCCGGACGGCGAGAGCCTGGTGTTCGCCAATGGCAGAGCGCGCGATCTTTACGCGCTTTATCAGCGACGGCTTAAAGAACTGAACGCCGCCGATTTCGGCGATCTGTTGCTTGAGAATTTGCGGCTGTTCCAGGAACATCCCGACGTGCTCGAGAAATATCAGCAGCGCTTCTTGTTCATGCTGGTGGACGAGTATCAGGACTCCAACGTCGCGCAATATTTGTGGCTGCGTCTGCTGGCGCAAGGCAACCACAATATCTGCTGCGTCGGCGACGACGATCAGTCGATCTATGGCTGGCGGGGCGCGGAAGTCGATAACATCCTGCGATTTGAGAATGACTTCCCCGGAGCGAAGATCATCAGGCTCGAGCGCAATTACCGCTCGACCGGACACATCCTCGGCGCCGCCTCGGGCCTGATCGCCCATAACCAGGGACGCCTTGGCAAGACGCTCCACACCGACGGCGAACCCGGCGACAAGGTCATGATCGAAGGCTGTTGGGATGACGAGGAGGAAGCCCGGGTCATCGGCGAGGATATCGAGCAGCTGCAACGGCAGGGGCGCTCGTTGAGCGAGATCGCGATCCTGGTTCGCGCCTCGTTTCAGATGCGCGCGTTCGAGGATCGATTCATCACGCTCGGGCTCCCCTATCGGGTCATCGGTGGTCCCCGCTTCTACGAGCGCCAGGAGATCAGAGACGCCACGGCCTATTTCGAGGTCACGCTCAACCCGGCCAACGACCTCAAATTCGAACGCATCGCCAATACGCCACGGCGGGGTCTCGGCGAAGCGACCCTGAAATCCTTGCATCAATTGGCGCGGGCCCAAGAGGTCCCGCTGTTCCAAGCCGCGCGGCTGATGGTCGAAACCGAAGAACTCAAGCCCAAGCCCCGCAAAGCCCTGCTCGACTTGATCGCATCGTTCGACCGCTGGCGCTCGCTGATCGACACGATGCAGCATACCGAGCTTGCCGAGCTGATCCTGGACGAGTCGGGTTACACCGGCATGTGGCAGGCCGAGCGCTCGCCGCAAGCGCAGTCGAAGCTTGAAAATTTGAAAGAGCTCATTCGCTTCATGGAAGAGTTCGACACGCTGGCCGGCTTTCTCGAACATGTCAGCCTGGTCATGGATGCGCAGACCGAGGAGGACTCCGACCGCGTCAATCTGATGACGCTCCACTCGGCCAAGGGACTCGAATTCGATACCGTGTTCCTGCCCGGCTGGGACGAAGGGTTGCTGCCCCATCAGCGCAGCCTCGACGAAGCGGGCCGCTCAGGGCTCGAAGAGGAGCGGAGACTAGCCCATGTCGGGCTGACGCGGGCGCGGGCCTACGCCAAGATCACCTTCGCGCAGAATCGGCGGAACCACGGAACGTGGCAGACGGCGCTGCCGTCCCGCTTCATCGACGAGCTTCCGGTCGATCACATCGAGGTTGCCGAAGACAAAGGTTTGCGCGGTTACGGACCGAGCCGGTTCGATTCGGCCGAGACGCTATTCGCGAGCGGCTTCTACGAGACCCCGGGCTGGCAGCGGGCGCAGAGAAACCGCCCGCGTGGAACCGGTGCGGCGGCAAGACACGGCCCGCTCACCATCGAAGGCACGCTGGTGGCGTCGAGCACGGCGGAAGGCGCAGGCCTTTCCATCGGCATGCGCGTGTTCCATCAGAAATTCGGCTATGGCCAGATCGCGCAGATCGACGGCAACAAGCTCACGGTCGATTTCGACAAAGCCGGGCAAAAGAAAGTCGTCGACACTTTCGTCGAGAAGGCGTGACGCGACCTGAAGCTCAACCCACTTCCCTAATGAGAACAAAACGTGTACATTTGGTCCTCTCAACGAAGGGAGGTGCCCCATGCGTGGCCTCGTCTCAAGCGCTGTGATCTTGATTTCATTGGGATTTCTAATCATCCCGGCTCCCTCCACGGCGGTTGCCGCGGACGCCTGCCGCTGCAAGGGCTGCGGCTGCAAAGGCGGATCGGGCTGGCGCGGTCCCGATGGATTCTGCGTGTCAAAGAGCAAGCTCGCCGATATTTGCGGCACCCCCGCGGGGTCGCCATGCAAGGAGGAGGCAGCACCCCGCGTCTGTTTTGGCAGCTCGTAGCGAACACGACAGGACCTGATTTTCATGGCGCTGGGGCCTAAGCTCCGCGCCATGCAGGTCCCCGCCGAAACACCTGAGCCGGTCACGCACGAGGCGCGCATCGAGGCCCCGGCCCACGCAGCACAACGTCTCGCTGACGCCCTGGAAGAGACTCATAACCCCTCCCCGGTTGCGGTCGGACTGTTCCAGTGTGGGGACGGCCGCTTCGAGGTTTTCGCCCACTACCAGGAACCGCCGCCGCGCGAGGGTCTGCTCAAGCTGATCGCGGACGCCGCAGGCGGAGACAGGCTTGGGCCGCTTCGGATCGAAGCGATCCCTGCGGCAGATTGGGTGACGCTCTCGCAGGGACAGCGGGGCCAGGTCGAGGCCGGGCGCTTCCTCGTTCATGGCAGTCATGACCGTGGCAATGTCGTGCGCCGCCCGCTCACGATCGAGATCGATGCAGGCCAGGCCTTCGGCACGGGCCATCATGCAAGCACGCTCGGATGTTTGGTTGCGCTCGATGACCTTCTCAAGCGCTGCCGCCCGCGCAACATCGTCGATCTCGGCACCGGCAGCGGCATTCTCGCCATCGCCGCCGCCAAAGCTCTGAAAGCGAACTTGATGGCAAGCGATCAAGATCCGGTTGCTGCCGCAACCGCCGCCGCTAATGCACGCCTCAACGGCGTCGCCTCATTTGTCAGCGTGGTTGCGGCAGACGGCTTTGCTCATGCGAGGTTCAGACACAAAAGATTTGACCTGGTGTTCGCCAATCTGCTCGAGCGCGCTCTTTATGAGCTTGCACCTGCGCTGGCGCGCCATGTGGCGCCAGGCGGCGTTGCGATCCTGTCAGGCCTCACGCAAACTCAGGCGCGCAAGGTCGAAGCGTGCATGCGTGCCCACGGTTTCGCACTGGCGAAGCGAATCCTTATTGACGGATGGGTAACCCTAGTCGTCCTCCGCCGCGGCGCCCGCCGGGTCAACGATTGATCGCGGCGGAGTTTTGCGTCTACAACAGCCGGCCATGTTCCAAATCTTCGAAGATGTCAGTTCTCCCTCGGCCAGCTCGGAGCGGGTCGAGGCTTTGCGGTCGGAGTTGAAGCGGCGAAAGCTCAAAGGGCTTATCGTTCCCCACAGCGACGAACACCAGAACGAGTTTTTGTCTCCTCCGGCGGAGCGTCTGGCCTGGCTGACCGGCTTTACCGGGTCGGCAGGCGTGGCGGTTGTGCTTGAGCAGGACGCAGTCCTGTTCGTCGATGGGCGCTACACACTCCAGGCCCGCGCCCAGACCGACCCGAACCTGTTCGAGGTGTTGCAAACGCCCGAGGCCAAGCCATCCGAGTGGATTCGCGAGAAGCTCAGCCGCGGCGCCACAGTCGGTTACGATCCGGCGCTCCATACCGTCGCCGAGATCGAGCGGCTGACCCGGACCCTGTCCAAGTCGGGCATCAAGCTCGTGCCCGTAGAAGAGAATCTGATCGACCTCCTCTGGGAGAACCGGCCGAAATACCCCACGACCGCAATCGTCCCGCATGGGGTCGAATATGCGGGCCGTAGCGCCCAAGAGAAGATTCGCGAAGTGCAGGCCCGTTTGGCGGCAGGGAAAGCCGATGCCGTGCTGCTCACCCTGCTCGACTCCATCGCTTGGCTGTTCAACATCAGAGGCGGCGATATCAAGCACACGCCGGTCGCGCTGGCCTTCGCCATCGTGCCAGCGACGGGGCGTCCGACCTTGTTCATCGATCCGGCCAAGGTCAGCGACAATGTGAGGGGAGCGCTGCTGGAATATACCGATCTTGCCGAGCCCGGCGCGCTCATCGGCCATATCGACACGCTGGGCGAGACGCGCGCGCGTATACGGCTCGATCCGGAAACGGCGCCCGCTCGGTTCGCGCAACTGATTAAGGCCAGGGGTGCACAGATGGTGCGGGGTCAAGACCCCTGCATCCTGCCAAAGGCCATCAAGAATGCGACGGAGATTGAGGGCGCACGCACCGCGCATCGGCGCGACGGCGTGGCCATGGCGCGATTTCTCGCCTGGCTCGACGAAATGGCGGTGTCGGGCAAGGTCGATGAGGTTACCGCGGCGATCAAGCTCGAAGCGTGCCGGCGCGAATCGGGCCAGCTCACCGATATCAGTTTCGATACGATCTCGGCCTTCGGGCCGAATGGGGCGATCGTGCACTACCGGGCGACGACCGGGAGCAAACAGCCGCTCAAAGCCGGGTCTCTCTATCTTATCGATTCCGGGGCGCAGTATCGCGACGCCACCACCGACGTGACCCGGACGGTGGCCATCGGCACGCCGACGGCCGAGATGCGCCGGCATTACGGACTGGTGCTGAAGGCGCATATCGGCATCGCCACGGCCCGGTTCCCCAAAGGCACGCGCGGCCAGGATCTCGATCCGTTCGCGCGCAGGCCCTTATGGGAGGCGGGGCTCGATTTCGACCATGGCACCGGCCACGGCGTCGGCAGCTTTCTTTCGGTGCACGAAGGACCGCAGCGCCTATCGCGGCTCGGCACCGTCGAGCTCGAGCCCGGCATGATCTTGTCGAACGAGCCGGGCTATTACCGCGAGGGCCATTACGGCATCCGGCTTGAGAACCTCGTGCTGGTGACGCCGCCGGAGAGGATCGAAGGCGGCACGCGCGAGATGATGGGTTTCGAGACGCTGACGCTGGTGCCGTTCGACCGCCGCCTGATCGACCCCAAGCAGCTCATGCCGTGGGAGCTCGACTGGCTCAACGACTATCATGCGCGCATCAGGCGCGAGATCGAACCGCTCCTGCTTAGCGACGATCGGGCCTGGCTCCGCCATGCCACGGCGCCGATCCGTTAAACAGTCAACGGCCGATCAGCTTGAGCCATTCGTCCTCGCTCAGGACCACGAGGCCGAGGTCTTTGGCGGTCTTTAGCTTCGAACCGGCGCCGGGTCCCGCAACCACATAATCGGTCTTCTTCGACACCGATCCCGCCACCTTGGCGCCGAGCCGCTCGGCGGAGGCCTTGGCTTCAGAACGGGTCATGCGCTCCAGCGAACCGGTAAACACCACGGTCTTGCCGGAAATCGGCGAGGCATGATCGACCGCTTCCAGCGGCTCAGGCGTCACCTCCTTCAAAAGGTCCTTGACCACCGCGACGTTGTGCGGCTCGGCGAAAAAATCGGCGATCGCCGTTGCTACCGCCGGGCCGACGCCTTCGATACTCTTGAGTTCGGCGAAAGCCTCGCTGTTCCGCCCTTTGGCCGCGGCCCGCATGCTGTCCATGAAACGCTCGATCGAGCCGTAAGTCCGCGCTAACAGCCGCGCCGTGGTCTCACCGACATGACGGATGCCCAGCGCATAGATGAACCGGTCGAGTCTAACGTTGCGGCGGTCTTCGATGGCGTCGAACAGGTTCTTGGCCGAGGTTTCGCCCCACCCTTCCCGTTCGGCCAGCTTGGTGCTGGCGCGCTTGTCGCGCTTCTGGAGCGTAAAGATATCGGGCGGCGATTGGATCAGTCCGTCGTCATAGAACGACTTGATGTGCTTTTCGCCGAGACCTTCAATGTCGAAAGCGGTCCGCGAAACGAAATGCTTCAGCCGCTCGACCCTCTGTGCCGGGCAAATTAGTCCCCCCGTGCAGCGTCTGACCGCGTCTTCTTTGCCCGTATTGGGGTTGATCTCCCGCGAGGCATGGCTGCCGCACGCGGGGCAACCGGTGGGAAACTTGAATCGCTTCGCGCCCTTAGGCCGCTTCTCCAGAACCACGCCGAGAATTTGCGGAATGACATCGCCGGCGCGCTGGACGATGACGGTGTCGCCGATCCTGACATCTTTGCGCGCGATCTCGTCTTCGTTGTGCAAAGTGGCGTTCTGGACCACGACACCGCCGACCGTGACGGGTTCGAGCTTGGCGACAGGGGTGAGCGCGCCGGTGCGGCCGACCTGGATGTCAATATCGCGCAGAACCGTCGTTGCTTTCTCGGCCGGAAATTTATGGGCGACGGCAAAGCGCGGCGACCGTGAAACGAAACCGAGCCGCTCCTGAAGGTCGAGCCGGTCAAGCTTGTACACGATGCCGTCGATATCGTAGTCGAGCCCAGCCCGTCCGCTCTCGATATCGCGATAAGTCGCAAGCATTTCTTCGACCGAATGCGTCAGTTTGATCAGAGGATTGAGGGGAAAGCCCCAGGCCCGCATCAGCTGATAGACATCCCATTGGGTCTCGGCAGTGAAGCCGCTGCCGACTTCCCCCCAGCCATAGCCGAAGAAGCGCAATGGCCGCTTAGCGGTAATGGCGGGATCGAGCTGCCGGAGCGAGCCCGCCGCGGCGTTGCGCGGATTGGCGAATAGACGGTCTCCGGCTTTCGCCTGCTCTTCGTTGAGCCGCGCGAACGCCGCTCGGCTCATATAGATCTCGCCTCTCAGCTCGAACGGATCGGGAAAGCCGCGCGACTTAATCGTCTTCGGAATGTCGGCGATGGTGCGGACATTGGCGGTGACGTTCTCGCCCTCATAGCCGTCACCCCGGGTCGCGCCCAGAACGAGCTCGCCCCGTTCATACCGGAGCGCGATGGAAAGCCCGTCGATCTTGGGTTCGGCGGTAAAGGCAAGCCCGTCGACACTTTCGAGGCCGAGGAAGCGGCGGATACGATCGAGGAAGTCGCGTAAGCCCTCCTCGTCGAACACATTGCCCAAGGACAGCATCGGCACACGATGCATGACCTTGCCGAACGCCTCGACCGGCGCAGCGCCGATCTTGAGCGAGGGGCTATCATCGCGGACGAGATGTGGAAAGCGCGCCTCGATTTGGTCGTTGCGCGTTCTCAGCGCATCGTAATCGGCGTCCGAGATCTCAGGCTCATCTTTCCGGTAGTAAAGTGCATCATGATGGGCGATCTCGGCGGCAAGCCGGGCAAGCTCGGATGCGGCTTCAGCCTCGTCGAGTGCGCTCGCGGGCTTGTCTGCCGCTTGGGCCGGGGTTTTCTTCTTGGTCTTGCTCATCGTGTTGCATCATGCCGTCCGGCTCATGAGACGCTCGGCCGCTTTACGTGCCTCCTCGGTAATGGTCTGGCCGGCAAGCATGCGGGCGATTTCCTCACGCCGGTGCTCGCCTTCGAGAACGGCGACACGGGTTGCCATGGCCTCGCCCGCCTCGTCGCGCACCGGCTCCTTGGCGATCAGCAGGTGGCCGCTGGCAAGTGCGGCAACCTGCGGGGCGTGAGTCACGACCAGAACCTGAACGCTGGCTGCAAGCCGCGCCAGGCGCTCGCCGACCGCGGCGGCCGTGGCCCCGCCAACGCCGGCGTCGACCTCATCGAAGATCAAAGTGGGCGCTGAGCCGCGCGCGGCAAGCACAACTTTCAACGCCAAAATGAACCTCGCCAGCTCTCCGCCGGAGGCAACCTTCATCAACGGCCCGGGATCGGTGCCAGGATTGGTCCTGACCCAAAACGCGATGCGGTCGATGCCGGTCGGACCACCTTCGGCAAGGGGGACCGTCTCGATATGGGTTGTGAAGCGCGCTTTGTCGAGCTTGAGCGGCGCGAGTTCGCCCATCACTTCTTGGTCGAGATGCGCTGCAGCTTCTTTACGCGCGGCGCTCAAGCCAAGCGCCAAGGTCTCATAGGTCTTACGCGCCTCGGCCACAGCCTTGGCAAGCTCCGTGCCCCGCGCCTCACTGGTATCGAGTGCCGCCAGCTCCGCCTCGAGCCGTTCGACCAGCGCTGGCAGCGCGTCGACCGCGACCTTGTGCTTGCGGGCCTGCGCCCGGAGCGCGAACAGCCGCTCCTCCGCGCGTTCAAGCTCCTCAGGCTCGAACGCGGTTTTGCCAAGCGCATCCTCGATGGTCTCCTGTGCGGCATTGGTCTCGGTGAGAACGCGCTCAAGCGCCGCCACAACGGGGCCGAGCAGATCGGGGGCAGTCTCGGTCTGACGCTCCATCCGGCGCAAAGCTGCCGCCAAACGGGCCCCGTTAGTCCCCTCGCCGCGCAGCGCATCCAGAGTCTCGGCAAGCTCGGCGGCAAGCTTTTCGGCATTCATCATCACCTGACGCCGGGAGGCCAAGGCCTCTTCCTCGCCTTGTTGCGGATCAAGCACGCGCAGCTCTTCAAGCGCGTGGCTGAGATAGCCGGCATTGTCCCGCGAGGCGGCAATTTCGCTCTCATGGCGGGAGCGCTCAGCCTCAGCCTTCTGCCAGATCTCATAAGCTTCAGCGACACGGTTCACGTCCCCGCCAAGGCCGCCGTAAGCATCGACCAGGTCGCGGTGGCCGCTCGGATCGATCAAGGCGCGGTCGTCGTGCTGGCCGTGGATCTCCACCAAACTCTGGCCGACCTGGCGCAAAAGCTGCACGCTGACGCTGGTGTCGTTGATGAAGGCGCGGCTTCTTCCGTCGCCGCCTTGCACGCGGCGCAAGATCAAGGCCGCCTCAGGCTCGATCCCATTAGCGGCAAGCAGGTTCGAGACCGGGTGGGTTTGATCCACGTGAAAAACGGCCGTCACCTGGCCTTGATCTGCGCCGCGCCGCACCAAAGACGCATCGCCCCTGCCGCCAAGCGCAAGCGAGAAGGCATCGAGCAGGATCGATTTGCCAGCCCCGGTTTCTCCGGTCAGCACGGACAGGCCTTGGCCGAAATCAAGATCGAGCCTGTCGATCAGGACGATGTCGCGGATCGACAGGGCCTCTAGCATGGTGCGGGAATCAGGCCGGGTTGAGTCTGCCTCTCCAGGTCCGGGTAATCCAGGACCCTTCGTGCTCTTGCGGCTCGAGACCGCGTTTTCCTAGAAGCGAATAAGCGTGGCGGTACCACTTGCTTTCCGGAAAGTTATGGCCAAGCACGGCGGCCGCCGTCTGGGCCTCATTGACGATCCCTAACGCCATATAGGCCTCGGTGAGGCGCATCAAGGCCTCTTCGACCTGCTCGGTGGTCTGGAAGTCCGTGACCACGGTGCGGAAGCGGTTGATCGCCGCGAGGAAATTATTGTGGCGGAGATAATAGCGGCCGACCACCATCTCATTGGCCGCCAGTAGGTCGCGCAAGATGCGCGCCCGGTTGCGGGCGTTAGCAGCATAACGCGAGTCGGGATAGCGCTGCAGAAGCGTGTCGTAGGCCGTCAGCGCCTTACGGGCGCTGGTTTGGTCCCGCCTTGGATCGAGCACCCTGTCGTAATAGGACATGGCGATAATGTTTTGGGCGAGGTCCGATTCCTGCGTTCCGGGGTGAAGCGTGAGATAACGATCGGCGGCGCCGATCGCCTCGTCATATTTGCCGCCCTTGTAGTAGGCGTAAGCCGCCATGAGGATGGCTTTGCGCGCTTCCGGCGCATAAGGGTGGTTGATATCGACCTGTTCATAGGCCCGGGCAGCGTCCCCGTATTTGCCTTTCTCGATCAGGACGTCGGCCTTGCCGTAGATGACGTTCGGCGGATCGTTGCTGACCGTCTCGTCCTCGTCCTTGCTGAACCAACCGAAGGAACTGCAACCAGACAGGACGGTCGCGGCAACGATCAGGCAGGCGAGTCGGGCCGGCAGCGCCGCCGGCGTGTCTGACCGCCCCGAAAGGGGCGCCGCCGCTCGCTGCAGCTCAAGCCATTCTGTCATGCTAACCCTCAAAAGCCGCCCCGGCGCGTCCGCTTCCCGAAAATGAGGTGGGAAGCGCGAAGTTAGCGCAGCTCCTAGCACCCAACTAGGCGATTATGGTGTTTTTTTGCCCTTTTCGGTGCCCTGGCGACCGGCCACCCACTTTTGGCGCGCTTCCGAGGCATGCCAAAAAAGCCCGATTGGACACGAAGGCCATTATTTGAAAACCGATAGGCGGGAAACCATCCGGCCTGGTTCCGCGGCTAGCTCCGCTCGGCGGCGAAATTCGCGACCGCCAGACCGTGGCTGAGTTCGGCATGACGAATCTCGCGGTAACGCGGGGCTTCGATCATGGTCCAGGCGTCCTCATCGGCAAAGAGCGCGTTGAGAACCAACGCATTCAGCCGGTGGCCGCCACGGCGGGAACGGAAGCTGCCGAGAATCGGCGCACCCGCCAGAGCCAGATCGCCGACGGCATCGAGCGCCTTGTGACGCACGAACTCGTCGGAGAAGCGAAGGCCTTCACGGTTGATGACGCGGTCATCGCCGATGGCCACAGTATTTTCGAGCGATGCGCCGAGCGCCAGACCAGCCGCCCATAGCCGCTCGACGTCCTTCATGAAGCCGAAGGTGCGAGCCCGGGCGAGCTCACGGCGGAACGAACCGGGGTTCAGGTCGAGCTCGATTCTTTGCGTGCCGATCAGCTGGGTATCGAAATTGATCTCGACGTCGAGATGAAAACCGTTATGCGGCGCGAGTTCGCCATAAGCGCCCGCTTCTTCCACCACAACCTTCTTCAGCACTTTGAGGTAACGGCGCGGCGCGTTGAGCTCGGAAAGACCGACCTCGTCTATCGCGGCCACGAACTCGGCGGCGCTGCCATCCATGATCGGAACTTCGGAGCTGTCGATTTCAATCAGGGCGTTGTCGACGCCCAGACCGCGCATCGCGGCGAGCAGATGCTCGACCGTTGCAATTGAGGCGCCGTTGCCGTCGCCAAGAACGGTGGACAGCGTAACACCCGTGACCGAGCGCTGATGCGCAACGATCTCGGTTCCGTCGGCATGGCCGTTGATCAGGAGAAAACGAATTCCGGTATCGCCGTCAGCCGGACAAATCGTGATGGAAACTGGCGCTCCGCTGTGG
>Ga0315534_1001885_pt1 | contig 14463 bp, 14 predicted proteins | sample SalMarSW160240MG_FD_203094 | JGI IMG/M metagenome (GOLD analysis project Ga0315534, IMG submission 203094) | Salt marsh sediment microbial communities from the Plum Island Ecosystem LTER, Massachusetts, United States - Salt Marsh Sediment SW1602-40 ... | reverse complement strand
GATTAGCCAAGCGAGCAAAGCATTGATGGAAGCGATCCGTATCTTCCCGCCGCCGGGTGGAAATCCGCCCTTCATCATCCAAGTGCGGAGGTTCTCGGCATGCTGCGCCGCTCCGATCCACTCCTCGTCCGCGATACTGTCCAGGATCATCGAAAAGCAAGCGTCTGGGTCCATCGTTACTCCTTGTCGTTCTCAGAGGGTTTGTAATTGGGGTACATCACGGCAACGTAGAGCTCCCGGTTGGCACGATGCTGCTGAAGGCATTGCTGCATCAGCAGACGGCGATCCGCTCTCGGCATGCCGCGAAACGTCGTGTGTCCGCCACGAAGCTTGGAGACGACATGGCGGATCACGTTGCGATAGGACTCACCCACGTGACAGTCGCGATCGATGATCTGACGCACGATCGGGTGCACTTCGATTTGTTGAGAATCCGTCATGCTGCCAGCTCCTCCGATTCGAGGCTCGCACTGGAAGCATGAGCCTTGATGGCTTCGAGAATCTGCGCTGCCGTTTTCTGGATGTAGTCCATCGACTTGGCAAATACCTCGGCGTCGCCGTTGTAGAGCTGGATGTAATCCGCACAATGCTCGAGCGTATCGAGACCAAGAGCTCGACAGACGACATGGGCAACAGCCTCGGCCTCAGTTTCACGAATCGTCTTTGTCGTTTCCTTACGACGCTGCGAGTCCGCGTGAAGTCGCTCGTGTGACGCCTCATGGACCAGGGTCAGCAACCGCTTGGCGGGGTCCAAGCCGGGATCGATCACGATCGTGCCCTTCTTCGACAGGCCGTCCGCACCGGAGGGAATCTCTTCGTAGACGAGTTCGATTCCCCACGACCGAATCAGCGATTCGACCGCCACGATGTTCTCGCCAGGATCACCAGTCACCTGAGCAAACTCGGGCAGATCGTCACCTTCCGTCTGCGACACGTCGAAAACGTGAACGACCTTGAATCCGAAGATCGCTTTCTCGCCGCCTTCGTCGGAGTGTCCGTTCTCATCCTTCTTCTTGCCGACCATCGGAGCAATGATGCCGATGCCTTTCTCGCCCTTCTTCACCGTGCGGCCCATTTTCCGCCAGGCGTAGAAGCCTTGGATCAATGACGCCGACGGGAATTGCAGCGCGATAAGCAGGCAGTTGTTGAAGCTGTAGCGTGGAAAGCGCGCCATCACGTCGAGGTACTGCTGCAAACGGTCACTCTTCCCGGCAGCCAGGGCTTCGTTAAGTTCTCGAATACCACGCTGGACAAGTTCACTCACTTCTTCACGTTTCATGGTGAGGTCTCCTTCAGAAGCTGCACCCGGCAATGCAGCGAAGAGTCGAACGAGGGCCTGCCGGCGGCCCGCAAGAAATGGGACACGGCAGGTCAAGGTGGAGCCTTTCGCGCAGCGAAAGCAGCAGCGAACGCCACAGGCGGTCGCGGACCTTGAACGCCGTGGCACAATGAGTGAAGCCGCCGAGCCGAATAGCTCAGCCTTAGTTGTGGAGAGGAGTCCCGCTCAGCTCGCAGAATTTCCGGGTTTCGTCGTCCGTTAATTCCCTGACGAAGTACGCGTCATGGAGTTTCACGTAGATGCGGAAAGGACCGGTACCCTCCCCAAAGGCAAACCAGTCGTCGTGAATCCATCGTGGTGGAAGCAGCTCCAGGAAGTTCCAATACGTCTCTTCATCGACTTCGTAGAGCTTTCCGGGTTCATGCCACGGCGGGTCGTCATCCGTTGGCACTTGCGGCTCGACATCGACCAAAATGCGCAGGAATTCCCAAAGGCTGGACTTGCCGCTTGACGTAACAGTCATACTGCACCTGTTTCGCTGGAGTAACGAAGAAAAACCACAACGAAAACCGATGCACGCCACCGGTTTTCGGCTGACGATTCGGCGTCAACCGAAAACACAGCGGCCATGTCTTCCCGAGATTGCGAAGGAAGGAACTGGAAGTCAGTCAGTGGCTATCACAATTCCGACGAAATGACAACGGAATGAGCGAACTATTAGACGACTAACGAGCCCATGGAAACGGCGCGTTCGCTGAGCAAGTAGAGAGCGATTTCCGGTTCTGCCGCGAGTAAAGCCTTCCGAACGTCGCGGAGGTCTTGCGAGTCGAGAACGGCCCAGATCGAGCAGCCACCATGGCCGGCACGCGGAGCCCTTAGGTCGGCATCGTCTTCCAGACGGAGCGACTCGATTCCAAGGCGATTGACGGTGGCGATGACGGACTGAAGCATAAGTACTCGTACCACAACTCTCGTCGCAAAGTAAAGTGATCGGGAATGGAACAAAGCGCCGTCTGCGTGACGGTCAAATGATCTGGATGTTAGCCTTGATGCGAAGTTCGGCTTCTTCGAGCGCCTGCTGGAGCGCCTCCTTCACGTGGTGGTAGTTTCCCTTGCCCTTGGAGGAAACAGTAATTTTCCAGCCGTTCTCGGCCCAGAATTCAACCTTGGCCCCGCCTGGCTTTCGCCTCTGCTTGGCCCTTCCTCGCTCGCGTTTGACGGTGTTTGCCGTGTCACGATGCGTGAGCTTGCCGTTTACGACCTGATCGGCGACAGCCAGCTGCGAATTGGCATCCGGCAGCTTGCTCAACTCATAAGCCGCCCGAGCGGCAAGTTGCCCCGACGAAACACGTTCTTGGACTTCCGGTGGCAAGTCCAACAGCGCGAGGGATCGGCTCACCTTCGAGGCCGGTATGTGAAGCGCCTCGGCAACCTGCTTGCCGTTCCAATTCTTGAGCTGCATCAGCTGCTGATAGGCCCGGGCTTCCTCAATCGGCAGCAAGTCTTCCCGAATCAGATTCTCGATGAGCTGCTGCTCCAGTGCTTGTGCCTGTTGCAACTCCCGTTCCTCAAAGACGCAATCGATCGTCGCCAGGCCGGCAAGCTTCGCCGCACGCCAGCGTCGCTCGCCAGAAACGATAATCCATTTCGCCAGGTCTTCGGACCAGCGGGCGCGAATGGGCTGAAGCTGTCCTTGCGTGCGAAGGCTCTCGGCCAGTCGTGCGATAGCGTCCTGCGAAAACTCCTTTCGCGGTTGTTCGGGATCGGGAGTTACGAGATCAATATCGATGCTACCCACGTCGTGGCGGCGTTTGCGGCCAACATCCTTCCTGCTCGGTACTGGGCTGAGCCTCGCGCGACGCTCGCTGGGGACGGCCCCCATGGACTCGTCGAGGTGGTCAGTGATGCCGCTCAGAATCTTACTGGTGCTTGCCATGGCTTCTACATCCATATGCGGTCGGCTGTCTACGCTGCATGACGCCGAACATTTTTCATAGCAATGCGGTCGAGAATCTCACGGGCAAGCTGCCTTGTCAACTGAGCGGCCCGAGAAGTTGGCTCTTGGTACTCGACCGGCTTACGACAAGACACAGCGACCTTGAAAGCCGTCGCCTCGGGGATCACCGTATTGAGCGTCAGGTCGCCATACATTTGTCTGAGCCGCTGTTCATAGGCTCTGTGTACGACAAGTCGGCCGTCGTAACGAGTCACCAGATGGGCAAGCCGGCGGAGAGAATGGTTCAGCATTCGCGCGTTGTGAATTGCCTCGTGAACGGCCAGAAGCCCTTGTGTGCCGAAGTCCTCAGGCGGCACGGGCACGATGACCCAATCGGCAGCGATCATCGCCACCCAAGAACAGCGATACAAGTTTGGCGGACAGTCAATCAGGACGATGTCGAACTCATTGTGATGGTCGATGAACTCCCGCAGCAGATACTGCGACATGCCCATTGTTTCGGGTTCTGGCGAGTTATACGGTTTCAGCTCGACATTCGCCGGCGCGATCGAGATGCCCGGAAACTCGGTCGGCCGAACGATCGCACCATAATCGCGGCCGAACGAGTCGTCATCGAATAGTGCGGCGATCGTATGCTCTGCGGGTAAGGCGTCAACGCATTCGCGGCCGAAGAACCCCCGGCTCAGTGAGGCCTGTGGATCGACATCCACCAGTAGCACGCGAAGTCCATCGGCGGCCAGGGCTCCGGCCAGGTGAAAGGTTGTTGAGCTTTTCCCGCTCCCTCCCTTCTCGTTGATGATGCAGATCACAGCAGACATTGAAGTCCGTTTGCATTGCGATTGCCCGTGGCAATTCCTGACAAGTCCCTGAATTCTCTTTCGATACGCTGACACAACTATCCGAAACTCGTCAACCGAAAACTGACTGAGCGAAGTTCAGCACTCAGAAAAGACCTTTTCGCCAGCCGCCCACGCGTGATATGAGCTTTAAGGAACTTAAACGAACGGAACGGTTTCGATACGCTCATGGCACGTCGGTCACACCGCCCAGCAACGCTTGGCGTCGGACAGCTCACTCTGGTAGAGCATGCCCTCTGCCCACTCGACGCTCGCCGTTCCGCCGTGTCGAGTCTGGTCCACGAGGCGACATTTCGGTTTTCGGACAAAGCCCGCAGGCGCCAGACCGGAAACGTTCGCGTGCTGTGCCCGTTGGGGCTGTCACCGAAGGACGAGTTCTTTCTCTGGGGCTTGTTGGCCTTGACCATCGCCGATCCGGAGTGCGATGGCGAACTCCACGCAACACGGCACTACTGCCTGCGCCGCTTGGGAATGATTGACGCCAAAGTGCGTCGCGGAGGACGGCAGTACAGCGACTTTACGGCGGCCATCGAGCGGCTGGCGTGCGTTCGGTACCAGTGCGACAATTTCTACGACCCAGTCCGGGCCGAGCATCGTCGTGTGGCGTTCGGATTTTTCAGCTACAGCCTGCCGCTGGACGACGATTCAAGTCGTGCTTGGCGCTTTGCCTGGGATCCCATCTTTTTCGAGTTTGTCCGGGCAGCTGGCGGCTCGCTGCGGTTCAATCTCGAAATCTACCGGCAGCTCGACGTGGCCGGCCGGCGATTGTATCTGTTTCTGACCAAGTTGTTCTTTCGGCAGAGCGTCACGTCGCGCCTGGACCTGAACGAGGTGGCGGAGCAGATTCTGGGCGTGGCTTCATCAGTGAGTCTGCGCGACAAGAAGGCAAGGCTGTTACGCTGCGTCAACCAGTTGAGTGACTTGGACGTTGTCGAAAGAGGCGACATTACCCGAGTCGGGAAGGGCACGTTCGCGATGGTCTTTCACCGCGGCTCGGCGTTCAGGCGGTCGGCGACGGAGTCGGCCTTCGAGTCGCCGTTGCACGAATCGTTGTTGAGCATCGGGTTTGATGTTGCCGGCGCGGACCGAATCTTGCGACGATTTAAGCACCGGCTGGTGCGGGAATGGGTCGATATCACGCTGGCAGCCCGAGAGCGGTTTGGGCCGCATTTCTTCAAGCGCGGTGCTCCGGCGTATTTGACGGATAATCTCAAGCATGCGACAGCCGGCTGCCGGACTCCACCAGATTGGTGGTCCGAACTGCGGCGAGAAGAGCAGCGCGCCAGCGCGGAACGAGCGAAAGGCGTACATGCGACCTCCGCGGGCATCGATCAGCTTGCACCGAATGCCGCTGACGCCGTTAACGACGTGTATGGCTCGATCTTCGCGCAATTCCTCGCCGCGGGTCAGCCTGAGGACGTGGCCCGTGAGAACGCCCGGCGATTTGACGCCGCTCGCGAACAGCTCGCAAAAAGAAAACCTTAAAAAGGCAGCTCTTTGCTTCAGTACTTTTGTTGTACAAGTACTTTGGCGAAAGCTACCGTCGTCGCTCACGACGGCGGTTCCGTAGTTATTTCGGGACGTTAGCGGGCCACTCCCGCCAGGCCCGAGGCAAGAAACGCGACGGGATCGACACGCATTGAGCCCAAAAGTGCGACGGGATCGACACGTCTAACCGCGAAAAAACGCGACGCGATCGACACGTGACTAGGTACGGGTGTTCTCGCAGTTATCCACAGGTGGGAGCCCGACATCGTAACGCCATCAGACTACGGCCGCGCTCCGCAAAAAGACAGTGGGGCCGCTTGGGTATCGGTTCACCAGACCATTCGAATCATGGCGAACATCGCGATGCAAAACAGAATCTTGAGAAAAAGAATGGGCTCAGCGACGAACGCCCCGATCGCGAACAACGTCCAGAAGATCAGCATGGCGTGCATAACGATTTGCTCCCATGCGAACTTCGAGCAGCAGTCGGCGACACATCGCGTTCCGTTTCCAGGATGGCCCGGTAAACCGCGAGCGCGGCCCGCGCATCGGCCAACGCCTCGTGAGCATCCGCCGGGTTGAGCGGGACGCCGAAGTATTCGCACAACGTTCCCAGCCGAAAATCATCCGGGGATGGGAGCTGCGGGTGCTCTTGGAACAGCCAATATGCACGTTGCAGCGTGCAAAACACGCGGTAGGAAGCCGGCAGGAATATCCCCAAGCGGTCGAACCATTCCGTAAGAAACGTCCCGTCGAATTGACTGTTGTGGGATGCGAGCTGAGCGACGCGAAACGTGGTCAGGTCGCGCCGTAAGACTTCAACCGACGCGTGCTGCCGGAGGAATCGCCCAAACGCCCAGGCCGCCTTCTTGGGGGAGACGGCTGAGCGTTTCCATTCGGCTCGGCGGTAGTGGACCCGCCGCAGCGCGTCCGGGCAGGCCGTGCCCTCGTCAAACTTGATTTTGACCTCGAAGGCATCCAGTTCGTTTAGCTGCCTGTCCACGGCAATGGCGGCGATCTGAATGATCGGCCGCGTGATTTCGAGTCCACCGGTCTCCAGGTCGACCATCACCAGGTGAGTATCGGCTTGGACCTGTGGACCTGTTGCGTTTTGGGCACTTTCCAACTGGCGTTGGTTCGGATCGACATCTCGAGCACGTGCGGAAGCTCGGCTCATCGACCGCTGAGATTTCACGCCGCCTCACCAACTTGAATGCAAGACTCGTTTCGCTTCGCCTCCGCGATCACGTCATCGGCGACCTCGTGCAGACGGAGCGAATTCAGAATGTCCTGTTCGTCGAGCCAATGCGTCTCCTCCCAGATTGGTTTGCCGTATTCGTCGTCGCCCTTCTTGTAGGGGCGATAGACAATTGCGGAATACTGCAGGCCGTATTTCCCCGGCTTGCGGACGATTTTCAGTTTCATGCGGCCACGCCGGTCTTCGTAGATGGTTTCGACTTCAGTAGACATGTGGTCCTCCCTTAATTGAGTGTTCTATTTCCGACCAATCGACTATCACAACTTTGCGCCAATCGCAAATCTCAGCTTGATGCGGCGAAAAGCTGTGGTGCGTGAGGTGACATTTCCACTGGTACTGGTATGGTTCCAGGCGTAGGCGAGTACTCCACTCGCCGGTCGTCACGCTCATGCGAAACGCATTCGCCCGAAGTTTGGCCGCGATAGTGACTGAATGAAGGGCGATTGAGCTGATGTCTCCTGACGGGGACAGCAGGTTCGGGAATCGTGGTCTCATCAACCGCGAATAAGAACCGGAAGCTGCCAACTTCCCGGCGTTTAAATACGCTGTGCTGGCCCTTAGCGCTGAGTGCCATGAGAGTGGCTTGCTCAGCGCGATGGAGGCTCGTTGGAGTAAACCCGATTGAATTCATGCTCCATTTGTTTCGGAGAAGTGTTCGTCGTCGGAGTAATCCCAGCGTTCTATCCAATGGCATTCTCTGAAAAGTGAGTAGTGGGAATATCGGGCGATGCGGAAGAACCTTGTCGAATTGTCATTGATCGCTCGGCGATCCAACGGTGACAATCAGGATAAGGCCGTGTCGGTGAAGTGATCGCCTCGGCGATCCTTCTCTGTTGCAACCATTGTAGCAGGCAAAGCGGGTGGTTTCACTTTGCGATTTCAAACGCCTACGGTGCAGGAATAGCATTCCAAACACCGACAGCTGGAGTTGCAGAATGGAAAAATCCCGTCCGTGGGGTTCGGGCTTGGTTGGTTTCCAATCGAGTGCGTTCAACGCGGCTGGCGTGGGGAGTTGTTGTCTGGCAACAGGCAACACCGGGGCTGACAACCTCGGCGATCATCGGCAAATCCGATGACGGCGAAAAGCTCAACCATGAAAGGCGCAATCGAATACGTAAGAGAGCGCTTGCCAGTAAGACTCTGAAGAGACGGTGCCGAACCGTGAATATCCGTGTGGGGTTGGTACCCCGAGCTTCTGGTTTCGTAGGTGGGAAATCTGACGCGTCTGTTTACGCAGACGTCAGGAAAGTATGGCTTGCCGGAAGGCAGCACATACCCACGCGGACCGAGTCATCATTGGCCCTAGCGACGTGACTTCAGAGTCGAAGACCGACACTAACGCAGGAAGCACTGCGGCCTCCGGGTTTGGCAACTCGGTGCATGGCTCGTCGGCCATGTGGAAGTAAGCGGTACGCTGGCGATGAGCGACCAATGGGAGCGGCGATGCCGTAACCGAGCGGTAGCTCGTAGTCGCCGGCGGTCGTACCGCCAAAAGCCGTAGTGTGGGAGCGTGGCCTGAGTAGAACTCGTGCGGAAGCGCGAGCGGTGGTCTGGGCGAAGGTTCAGACATGATTGCTGTCGTTGTCCATGAATTTTGGGTAGTGCAGCAATCGTGCGCGGCAAGGCAGTCGCGCCCCGTCTGCTGATTGGCGGTGATGTCCCGATCATTGGCAGGAACGAAAGGGCTGAGGGGCTTGAGATTGCACGGGTGCTTGGCACTCGTCATTCGAAGACCCCGTCAGGAGATGTATGGTCCGGTGCTCAATGGTGAGCACCGGCTTCCTTGGCTGGCAGCGATGCGGCTAGAGGTGGCTGCTTGGGAAAGTGGCTTCCTCTGGCGGCAGACTGACGACGAACACTCGACGTGCGTCTTGCGACGGCTCGAGTGTTCGAGCTGAGGTTTTCTTTTGCAGGCACTATGTATTGGGCGGGTGCACTGACGAAACCAGTGCACACAAAGCCCACAACACAAGTGCCTGCAAGATGCTGTGCGGCGAATGCTGGCCCGTGGTCGCGACTTTTGTTCGGTCGAGGCCCATGGAACCAGTACCGCAGCGCAGCCGCTTACGCCAAGGATTTCTTCAAGGAAGGAACGGCACCGGGGTTGGCCGCAACAACCCCATCTTTTGTTGTCTGTGCAAAGCTCAGCGAGGAACCATGCGGTATCGGTGCGTCGCAACATCTCCGGAAGGACTCGTCCAACAGGTCGCCGTCTGCTACCTGCGTCACGGCTACTGGTGGTACGTGACCGGCCGGATCCCCCAGGGCAAGGATCCGGAAGCCGTCGACCGTAAGCTCGTCGAAAAGTACGGCATCGACCTGACTGAGCGGCAAAGGGCTTATCGCAAGCAGCGAGGCCTCGCGAACATGCAATACATCCGCTACGGCGACTGGTTCCTGCTACAGGCCACGGAAGGCCATCACTCGTTCAAGCAACAGGAACGCAGTCGAATCCGCGACTGCCGCCGCCACCCGATCAAGTTCGAGGGCTACTCGATCAGCTACCGCCGCAGCGGCATCACGCCGGCAGGAGGCGGCCAGCCGAAATGGCACGCATGCGTGCGGATCGACCCGCAAACCTACAAACAGCTCAAAGCCTTCTTTCTGGATCGGGCGTGTCATCGCTCGGTCGACAACCTCGCGGCGGATTTCGCACGAGTGCCGTTTGCCCGTTACGCCCCAATCAGGAGGCAGCTTCTTACCATCCACCGGGCGGTCAACGATGCGCGTTCGCGGATGGGCTACGACCCGGTGCCTCATTCCGCCCTGCGTCTCCGGCGGCAGATCGTCAAGCCGTTCTCCGATCAGGATCAGCGTGTGGAAGTGACAGCGGCCGCATGATGCGGCGATATCCCGGTCGAGCGTGTACGAGCGATTCCCGAATACAGGCCACATTATCATCTGTAAAAGGTCGCCGAGGCATGGATAGGCGGATCAAGCCGTCATCGTAAGTCGAGAGAATGACTCCATGTTTTTGGAACGCGGCACGAACCGATTTCGCAGAGGATCGACGTGGCAGGTGCCGGGGCTTCAGCAGTAGTATTCCGGTCTGGAAGTCAGTGACCGACCGGACTGGCATCCAGCCAGAATCGTTTGCAGCTTCACTGACCACATCGGCGTTGAGGCGACGTATTCGCAACTGTTGCTCTTGCTCAAGATCGTTCGCCGGAGCCATGTCGATGGCACCGCAGCAGGAAAACAGTGGTGCAATGTTGGTCGTTTCCGAGTACCCGTCGAGTTGTCCTCGTTCAAGCTGTTCGGTGAATCTAAGCAGCGGGTCGTCAATCTGCCGTGCATCAACCATCCGCCTGAGCGTTCGCTCGATAAACGACCGAGACCGCTTTCGCGGGCAAAACGCCATACCCATCGTCTGGTTGGCGCCGAGCCACTTGTGACAGCCGGCAATCAGCAGATCGCTACCGGCGTAGCTGGCTGCCGGCACATGGCAAAACGCCTGAGCTGCGTCAACAGCGACGAATCGAAGCTGTACTCGGCTATCGATCGCCCGGACGATTTCGTGAGTCGGAAACAGCACGCCCAGATTGCTCACTGCCGGCAGGAAAAGGCCGTCGCACCCTGCTTTGAAAGACTCTTCGGCGATGAAACTGACTAACTCATCTCTGGTGATTCCGCCTCGCAGAAGCATGTCGCGGACAGGTATGGTCGTAATTGAGTTCCCAGTGCGAGTCGCCTCTGCGGAAAGGAACCTCTGGTAACTTGGCCAATTGACGTCTGACGTGAGCACGTTGCGGCAACGGCGAAACAACAACCTTGCCACGAGCTTCATTAGCTGAGCCGACCGGTTTGCGAGCAAGACGCGGCAGTCCCGAGGCTGACCGACCAGCCGGGCAAGCAAGTGTTTCAGCCCGGCAACCCCTTGCCATGATTCCAGGGCGCGAAACCTGTTTCGATAGCTTGCTGGCCACGCTGCCCAGCCGTGTTGGAGAAACTCTTCAAAGTACAGGCTGGAGGGTTCTTCGGCCGTGAGCCGGACGAAGTCGAGATACGTGTCACGCGCAGTGGGCGACATCTGGCCCAGCCGCGCTGTGTCCAGATACAGCGTTCCGATCAAGATCGGGGTCCTCGAACGCGGGCCTTACCTGATCTTACTCGTCGAGGTCAAACCGATCCAGTAGTTCCTGGTACGAAGTGGAATAAACGGAAAGGCGGTTCCAGCGTTCCTCGGCCTTCGTCACCTCGTTGAAATCGAATGTCAAGGTGAAGCGGACCGTGCGGCACTGCTCGTCGAGTTCCTGGACACCGACCGCCCGGCTGCCGTAGATTCCAATATCCGCAATGAGTTCGGGCTCTTGTGCGAGTTCTGATTCACGGACCATCTTGACCCAAATGCCGTGATCGTTCTGCTCGCGTATCCAGCGATGGATGCGTTCGACCGGCAGCGGTTCCTTCGCCGGCCACACCTCGTTAGCCAGGATCACGATGCGTTCGATGTTCAGCGGGCCATTGTCGTGCAACTCAAAGTTGACCTTCATGCTTTGCCGACCGGGTTCGTCTTGCCAGTAGTTGGCATTCTTGACCCACGCCACCGAGCGATACAAGTGAAGGCCCGGACTTCGCAGCAGCTTGTCGTAGATGATGCGCCAGGTCTCCGTCCCCTCGTAAACGATCTTGCCGGCGGCGACCTCGGCGCACTCCGCCGCAAGCCGAGTCAACTCCTCCAAGGCGACCTCGCGGTAAATCGGGTCTGGTTTCTGGCTAACGGTCAGTAACGATTGCGAAATCTGTCGATAGCGGTCAAAGACCTGCGTGTCATGTGACAGGAAGAACGGAGTCTCCAACAGGCCAAGATCACGACCCATGGGGCGCTGCCGCGAAAGACATTCCCAGGCCAAGCCAATGGAAATACTGAGCAAGATGCCGAGCAGCGCGGACTGTACCGAAGGGCCGGAAGATGCGCAAACGATGGCGGTCAGCAAAACTCCGCCGCCAACCGCGACCGCGAATCGGTAACTTAGACGGATGCGGCGGTTGCCGCAATTTGGGACGTCTTTGGCCATGCCCCGACAGTACGACAGCCGGAAAAGAAGAGCAAGTAGCCAGCCGCCTGCGAAGGATTGACAGAACGCCGAGGATTCTGGCTCGAGGCGCGCCCGTGGAGGAACAGCAACGTTGACTTAGCGTGGCTTCGTGGTTGTCTTTGTCCGACCAGCATCAAAGACTTGTTCGACCAAGCAGTCGAGCTGCTCGTCACTCAACTCGCAAAGTGCCAGAAACGCATCTGGACGTTCCATGAATCGTTGACGTAGGCGAGCGGGAATCTTCTCCGCAAGGATCAACAGCTCATCTTCGTTGGCCTCAAGAGCGTCGGCCAATCGTAGGATCAATTCCTCGCTCGGATAATCGCCGAAGTCCAGTTTGTCGTTTTCGATCTTGCTAATGTACGTGAAGGTCACGCCAATACGGTCCGCAAGAGCACGCTGAGACAGGCTGCGGGCCCGCCTCAGACCCCGAATGTGTTGACCAAATCGCATCGAGCTCGACCTGCTTGTTGGGTGAACATCAAAAGCTTATGCTGGTTGCAGTTTCCAGTCAACAATACACCCCGAATCGCGCCCAACTGTCGAGCGAGCGTGATTATGATCACTGACGACATCCTGAAGCAGCTTACCGAGGGCACCGTCCTCGAAGGACCGCACTGGACTGAGCCAGTTAGAATACTGACGGCCAAGGTCCGTGGCGGTCGGATCGAGGTTCAGGCTGTCGGTACGCATACTCAAAAGCTCTGGAAGAAACTGCTCAAGCCGGCAGAGTTCGACGGTTCAATCAAAGTCACGCGGGCGGGGGAGCTGGCCGCTCTCGACGGCGACCCCACGCAATTCCGGCTTGCCGCCGAAGCCCACCGAATCCGGTTGGCTTTCCAGTACGACCCGCACTTCGCCGTCAGCGTGTCGCAGGTCGATCCGCTGCCGCACCAGATGGATGCGGTGTACTCGCACCTGCTCACGCAGCCCCGGATCCGCTTCCTGATCGCCGACGACCCCGGTGCCGGGAAGACCATCATGGCCGGGCTATCGATCAAGGAACTGAAGTTCCGTGGCCTGATTGAGCGCACGCTCATCATCACGCCCGCCAACCTTACGGACCAGTGGCGGCGGGAACTGCACGACAAGTTCAGCGAGACATTCTCCGTCGTCAACCGGGCGACGATCAACGCCTCCTACGGACGGAACGTGTGGGAGGACACGCCGCAGTGCATCGCCTCGGTCGATTTCGTTGCCCGGCAGGACGACATTCTCACGATGCTGCGAGACTCCCACTGGGATTTGTGCATCGTGGACGAAGCCCACAAGATGGCGGCGTACCGCTACGGCACGAAGGTCGAGAAGACCCAGCGCTACCAACTCGGTGAATTCCTGAGGGACCACACTGACCACTACCTTTTCCTCACGGCCACGCCGCACAAGGGCGACCCCGACAATTTCGCCCTGCTGCTGCAACTGCTCGATCAAGACCTGTACGTGAACGGCCAGATTCTCGCCGAGGCCAGCGCCCACGACGAGAATCGCATCATGGTGCGGCGGCTCAAGGAGGACATGAAGAAGTTCGACGGCTCGCCCTGTTTCCCGCCCCGGCACGTCGAGACGCTTCCCTACGAACTCAGCGGCGACGAACTAAAGCTGTACGAAGCCGTGACGGATTACGTGCAGAACAATTTCCAGCGGGCCGAAGCCGCCGACAACCGCAACGTCGGCCTTGCGCTCACCGTGTTGCAGCGCCGCCTCGCATCCAGCCTGCGAGCCATCCGTCTTTCGTTGGAACGCCGCCGCAAGCGTCTTAAAGACCTTCAAAAGCTCGGTAAGCTGAAGCAGGAGTATGGCGAGATTCCCGAAGACATGGACGACCTCACCGAAGCCGAACGGTGGAAGTTTGAAGACGACATCGTGGAACGGCTGACGATGGCCGAGAACATGGCGGAACTTGAAGCCGAGATCGAGGAACTGGATCGGCTGGTTCAGATGGCCCGCCAAATGGAGCGGAGCAACATCAAGGAAACCAAGTTCGAGGAACTCCGCGAGGTCATCTCCCAGCACATCTCCGGGCGGCCAGAGCGGCTGCTTATCTTCACCGAACACAAGGACACGCTCGATTTCCTTGTCGAGAAGCTGACTGACCTTGGTTTCGACTGCTGCACCATCCACGGGGGGATGCCGCTCGAAAAACGCATCGACGCCGAGCGAGAGTTCTTCGAGAAGAAGCCATCCGTTCTCGTCGCCACCGAAGCGGCAGGTGAAGGCATCAACCTTCAGTTCTGCTCGCTGATGGTGAACTGGGACATGCCGTGGAACCCCAACCGACTCGAACAGCGGATGGGCCGCATCCACCGCTACGGCCAGCAGCACGAAGCGATGATCTACAACCTCGTTGCCAACAACACCCGTGAAGGCGAGGTCATGGATCGGCTGCTGCGCAAGCTCGACGACATGCGGAAAGCGCTGGGCAGCGACCGAGTGTACGACGTGATCGGCGAGATCGTCCCGGCACCGAAGTTCGAGAGCTTGATGAAAGACTGGCTCTCCCGCCGTCGCACGATGACCGAGATTCTCGCCGAGCTAGACGTGCAAGCCGATGAGGAACACGTCGCTCGTCTCAGGGCCGACATGCA
>Ga0315534_1001884_pt1 | contig 14466 bp, 7 predicted proteins | sample SalMarSW160240MG_FD_203094 | JGI IMG/M metagenome (GOLD analysis project Ga0315534, IMG submission 203094) | Salt marsh sediment microbial communities from the Plum Island Ecosystem LTER, Massachusetts, United States - Salt Marsh Sediment SW1602-40 ... | reverse complement strand
TTCGTGGTCTATTTCCTGACCTTTCTGCTTTTGAAAGCCTTGACCTACCTGTTGTCTTTCGCCGGAACAGAAGGAAGAGAACTGGCGGTGAATCTCTGGGGGATCTCCTTCATCTTCGCAGCTCTGCTGGCACTCGGCACCAAACAACTGTTCAGAGCATTGAAGGTCGACCATGTTTTAGACTCCGGCAGCCTTACCCGCATCGCCGGGAGCTCCGTGGACATCCTGGTAGCCGCCGCTATAGGAGCGATCTCCCTGGTGATCGTAGCCCGCTACCTGCTTCCCATCCTGGTGATGGCGGTCTTGGCCGGGCTGCTCACCATCGGCTACGTTTTGTGGTTTGCCTCTCGCCTGTTCGACGAGCACCGCTTCCAACGGGCCATGGTCATCTATGGCGGATCCACCGGTACCATGCCGACCGGTCTTGCCTTGCTGCGTATCCTCGATCCGGAGTTCGAAACCCCCGCAGCTGTGGATTACATGTACGGATCGGGAGTTGCCTTCGTTTTGGTGATTCCCTATATCCTGGCGATCAATCTGATGATGTACGGGTATACCCGGGGGAATCCCCTCTTCTACTGGGCTCTGTTGGGTCTGATCGTGGTCTACCTGATCGTGTTTTTCATTCTGCACCGGGTGCTGGCCGGCAGGCGGGCCTTTGCCCGGCCGGGCAAACTGTGGTTTCCGGATTAGATTAGGATCAGGCCTTCGGCTTGCCAAGCGGCTGTGCCGCATCATGTGCTCTAAGATCTGCTCCGGGATTGCCCGCCCGCCTCCAGGCGCTTGACGATCAGGGTAGCATACCCGCCCCGCGGCAGGAAGAAGCGCAATGTCAGTTTCTCCCTGTTTTCGTACAGTTCGTCCTCTCCGTTGCCCTCCACGCTAAAATCCTTCGGCAGGAGGATCGCCGGGCGCTCGACTCCGTTGATGTACACCCGGGACATCTGCCGAACCTTCAGATCTCTCAGCTCGATGCCTTCACGCTCCAGAACCTCGGCAGTGATCTCGGCGATGCGGGGATCTTCGATCCGGCTGTCCCAGCCGGGTACGGGGAGGTTCTTGCTCTGAAGATGTTCGAACAACGCTTCCGAAACCTCTCGATGAAAGAGAAAAAAACCCTGGCTGTAGGGCAGCCGATCGAGGTGCAAACCGTGCTCCGGCTGCAGCTCCTCCAGATACTCGAAGAGGATCCGGTTGAAGAGGAGGGATTGATAGGCGTTCAGGGCGAACACGAGGAAACGGCGATCGATCAGGGACAGGGCTTTGTGAAATGCCCGCCGGTGCTGAGAAAGGTAGGTGAGGATCTTGCGGTATTCTCCATGGGCGCCTTCCAGGCAGCGGTCCCAGTGGCCCCAGTTCTCGAGGACACAGGACTTCAGGGTGCGGGTCCTGGGATCGTCGAACTTCGAAGGTTCGAAGTACAGGCGCAGGGCTTTCTCCCGGCTGCCCCGGAAGATCTCTTTGCCCATGAAGCCTTTGCCGTGGCGGGCGCCGCCGAAACGCTGCTCGTCGTAGTAGTTGGGAATCCCCCAATGCTTCACGATCTCCGCATTGGCCAGGAGACGGCCAAGATCATCGGGGGGGATGTCCCGGATAGTGATGGTGAAATGGTTGCCCCGAATATCTTTGGCAGTGATCGCAGCCGAATGAAAGCCGACAAAGTTGAGTTTGAAATTGTCCTCCGGCGGCAGAGCCATGACCGCTTCTTGCAACCCTCTACGGTTCTTGATGGAGATCAGCTGTTCGGTTTTCCCGTAGCGATCCTTGATGCCCCCTGTGGATATGTCCTGCTTGGAGATCTTGAGCCGGCGGGCGAGCAGATCGATCAGGTCGAAGGTGTCCCAGTCCTGTTTGGTTAGTCGAAAGACTGCGTGGTTATGAGGTTTGTCGGAGAAGCTGGGGGTGGATTCTTCCCGAACGATGAAGTCCTGCGCTTTGACTTTGATCTTCATATATTGAACTGTTTTGAATGTAGACCGCGCCAGATCCGGCGGAATCGGAAGAGCACCGGAGAAGAAAATCCGAGCAGCGGCCTTTATGGTTGCCATCATAGCATGCGGGCGGGATAAGACAAAAGTGTAGTTGGCATGTTTCATCCTTGAATCCCTAGTGAGCCAGCTCTATAATTTGTATCAGTCCGATGAAAAAACCAGGCTGTATGTTTCTCCTCCTGGTCGCAACACTTCTTCCCGCCTCTCCAAAGCTCTTTTCACCGGCCTACTTCAATCTAGGCAATCCCTTTCTGGATGTCGCCGTGACACCGGGGGCGGTCATGCCCCTGTTCGCGGACGCCGACCTCTTCACAGTCGGAGCCAGCGCCGTTATCACCGGGGAGCTGAAGATCCAACAAATTCCGTTTCTCTATACCCACGGGGAGCTGGGCTATAACCTCATCCCGGTACGAGCCGAGTCACTCCTTTCGGTAATTCCCCTTGGTATCGGGTTGGATTTCAAGATCAACGCCCTGCCGCGGTTAGAGGTCAGGGCAGCGGTCGGGGGCGGATACTACTTCGGTGCGCTGCATTCGAGCCCGTTCCTCGCTGAGGGGGAGGCGATCTGGGACGGCAATCCCTATGTTTCGGTTCGAGCCGGCCCCTCCTTCTATTTCACCCCGACTCTGAGCCTGGGCCTCGAGGCTTCCTACGTAAACTACTTCGGACTGGTTCAGTTCGTCGGTGTGTCTCTGATCGGATCGTATCACATTCCGATACAAGGCCGGGGCCCGGTTGAAATAAAATCCGTGAAGGTGGACCGGCTCTTTCCCGTGCTCTATCAGTTCTACGACCTGGAACCCCCGGGTCGGGCGGTGATCGCAAACACCGGTCGTTTCCCGGTCAGCGGTATCCAGGCGAGCTTCTACGTGGATCCCTACATGTCCCGCCCCACCACCTGGCGGATCGAGGAACCCCTGGCTCCGGGGGAGGAGCGGGAGATAGAGCTGAAGATGCTTTTCAACGACCGGATCCTCGCCATCATCGAGAGTGCGAAGTTCTCCGGAGAGTTGGTTCTGTCCTGCGAATGCTTCGGACAGCGCCACGAAACCCGCAGGATCCTTCCCGTGGAAATCCGGGACCGCAATTCCCTCACCTGGGAGGACGACCGTAAGGCGGCGCTCTTCGTGTCGGAAAAGGATCCGAATGTGCTCGAGTTGGCCGGTTCGACTGTTGCAACTGTGAAGCGCTCCAGGTTGCGGCCGATCAATCCGGTCTTCCGCATGGCAGCGGGCCTGCATTCGGCCCTATCCGTGTACGGGATGTCCTACATCGCCGATCCCGATTCCCCCTACACCGAAGTGCTCAAGGACGGATCGTCCATCGATTTCCTGAAGTTCCCCAGGCAAACCCTGAGCCATAGAGCCGGTGATTGCGACGACCTGACCATCCTCTACTGTGCCCTGCTGGAATCGATCAACATGGAAACCGCCTTCATCACGGTTCCCGGTCACATCTACGCGGCCGTCTCCCTGGGCATCACCCCTGAAGCGGCTGCCAAGTTGCTTACCAGCATTGATGATCTGATCTTTTTGGAAGACAAGACCTGGCTTCCCGTAGAGGTAACCGAGCTGGATGGTGGATTCCTATTGGCCTGGCAGCTGGGTGCCCGGGAGTGGCGGGAGAACCAAGAGCGGGGGCAGGCCAACCTCTATCCCGTGCATGCCGCCTGGAAGCTATATCCTCCGGTCGGGCTGCCTGCCGGCGACTCGGGATTCGATCCCCCCGCAGAGGATGCGGTGCTGAGCTTGTACAATGAAGAGATGATCGCTTTCATCCAGCAGGAGCTTCAGCCCAAGGTCGAGGAGTGCCAGAAACGGATCAGCGCATCGGGGAACCATCCCAAGGAGATCAACGCCCTGGGTGTGCTATACGCCCGCTACGGCCTGTACGACGAGGCCAAGGGTGAGTTCCACCGGGTGCTGGAGAGAGACGAGTACGTCCCCGCTCTGGTGAACCTCGGCAATATCTACTTCCTCGAGGAGGACTACGATTCAGCCCTGTTGTACTTCGAGCGAGCCTATATGGTGAATCCCACCTCGGCCAATGTACTGCTCTGTCTGGCCAGGACCCACTATCAACTCGAACTCTACGATAAGACCCGGGAGTACTACACCCGCCTGAAGGAAGTAGCGCCGGATCTGGCTGGGCGCTTCTCCTACCTGGTGGTGCGGACCAAGGAGGAGTTGCGGGCCCAGGAGTTCGTGAGTTTCGGCCGTGACGTGCTGTGGGAGGAGGAATGATGAGGCGGGATTTTCGTCCGACGCTGGCGGCGAAGCTTGCTACACTTGGGATCGTGTTGCTGGCGACCTCTGTGGTGTTTCTCATCCTCGAGCTTGCCGGTTGTGACACCACCCTGCGGGAACAGATCGAACAATACGTCGATGGGTACAGGCAAATCCAGGCGGAGGGTCTAGAGTACGTGGATGGGGCTAATGGTGACGATGCCAATCCCGGCACCCGGGATCTGCCGAAGAAGACCATCCAGAACGCCATCGACCTGGCCGCCGCCCTCATGGATGAGGCTGAGGTCCGGGTGGCGGAAGGGACTTACGCCGTATATGAGACGCTCGTCGTGCGAGAGGGGATATCACTGTATGGTGGATTTCGAGCATCCGACTGGACCAGGGATATAGATGCGTACCCGACAGTGATACAAGGAATTGCCGTTGAAACGGTGATCAAGCCGGAACGGGGTGTGACTCCGGCAACAGCAATCGATGGCTTCTCGATAAAGGCCGCCGCAGGGGATACTGCCCATTGTATTATTTGCGATAATTGTTCACCAACCATCAGGTACAACTTCCTTGATGCCGGTGCCGGTGGCGTTGATACAATCGGTATACGGTGCCGCTATTCATCGCCCGTGATCAACGCTAATTCGATCAATGCTGGTAGTGGATCTGGAGCGGCGTGGGGAATCTGGAATATGAACTCGAATACCCGTATCTGGAACAATGAGATCTTTGGTGAGGGGGACCACACGAAATTTAAGGCGATTATTAACAGTGACAATTCCCAGGTATCCATTCAGAGCAATACGATCCGTGTGGGGACAACCGCCGGTGGGGGTGATGGGATCTATAGTACAGATTCTATATACCTCGTCGAGAACAACATTTTCTTTTCGACTGAACTTCCCGGTCTACCAACGGGATGTGCCATCCATGACGCGGCGGATTCCCCCCTGTTGGATGCACTAAATAACAACGATTTCTATCGCTGTGCGGCTTGCTACAGCTATGGGGATCCTGTGACTTCCCTCGATTTTTTGGAGATGATTGCGTTACTGGACGGTACAATTGGATCGGTTTCTGGTAATACCGACGAGGATCCACAATTTGAGCGCCAATCAATTCTTCCTTGGAACTGGCATTTAGTAGACACGTCTCCAGTCAAAGATGCTGGTCTTGATCTTTCGGACTCCTTTAATCATGATAGGGATGGTGTCCCCAGGTCAGACCCCTGGTCTATCGGCGCCTATGAGTAAACCGATCACATTCCAATTAGAAAACCAAATATTGACCAAAAAATAACTTGTGACCGCTATACGGCTCGTCTATAATTATACCAGATAAATTACATCAAGCCGTTACCTCAAACTTTCCTTATAGGAAAGCGGCTTGAACAACCAGAACCAGCAACACTTGAATTTCAGCGTGAAATAGGGGGGTATCGTCACGGATTGATCCATTCTACAGATACCGAAGCACCAACAAAGAGGGGGGAAAGCTTATGAAAGTGAGATACCGTGCGCTCCTGGTGGTTTGTGTGGTCATAGCCTTTGGCACTGGACCCGCAGCCGCGATTCAACTCCTGGATGTACTTTTTTTAGCCGACGGCTCTTCTGTGACCGGTGTGATCGTTGAGGAGGAGCCCGGAAAATCTCTGGTGCTCGAGACCGAGGACGGGGAGCTGCTGGAGTATGGTTTCAAAGACATCGAGCGAGTCGAGAAGCTGTTCGTCGATGAGGAGACGCTGATCCAGAACAGGGATGTGGTGTACCTCGAAGACGGTGTGGTGTTCCGAGGCAGGATTGTCGGACGGGTTCCGGGCAAGGAGATCCGGCTCGAGCTGGAGGATGGCCAGCTGCTCGATTTCAGGATGGATGAGGTATTCAAAATCGGGAAAGAACAGGTAGCCACCGGAGTTGTGAAGAAGGCGGTCATCAAACCCAAGAAGGCGGAGAAGGAGCGGATCGAGATCCAGATCCAGATTGCACTGAATCAACTCCAACTGAAGCAGGACAGGCTGAAGGAGGGTACGAAGGACTCAGAGAAACAGAGCCTGCAGGAGGAGGTGGATCGACTCAAGGGCCAGATCGACCAGATGGAGGAACAGAAGAAGACGGCAGAGGCGGAAGTAGCTGAGGAGGAGGGGAAGTTCGCCGAAATCGAGAGCGAGCTGGGAGAGCTACGGGAGCAAATGCTCGGAGCCGCCGGCGAGTTCGGACAGCGGATCACCGCCTGCGAATCCCCGCAGATCAGACAACGCTTGCAGGCCAAGTACGAAGATCTACAGCGTAGCATCGACGAGATGTTGCAGCGGGCGGAAATCGTTGCCCTGGTGGAGCAGCCGGACCCCCGGGTAGAGGAAATCGAGATGCAAACCAAAGTGACCGACGCCCTGGCCATCGCTCGGAACGGATTGTGGGCAACCCCTGAATATGAGGAGCAGTGGGAAGCGCTGGTCGCCGAACTTCCGATTGAGCAACGTCGTCAGATCTTTCGAGATTCCAGGAAAACCGATTCTCTGTCAAAAGCACTGCTGAATGCAATTCCGTTCGTCGGCCTGGGCAGCTGGCGGCAGAAGGACTACCTGGGTGGGGCGATCGTTCTGACAACTGGTGTTGCCGGACTGGCAGCCTATTTGACCTATGAAGTCTTGTTCGCGGATACAACGCAGGACAAATTTTTGTATGAAAACCTCGATTACATAGGCGGTGGGATCGCGCTGATCGGGTACGTTTTCGGCATTATCGAGCCCTTCCTGTTCAACACAAAGCGCAATTTGAAACTGCGGGAGGCACTGGAACTGGAGCGGAGAGCGGACCAAGTCGCGGCCGGACAGGCGCCTGGGAGAGAGCAGGGATTTATATTTCCTGCGCCCCCCGCAGAACCCCGGCTACGGCTCCATCTGGTCCACTTCGAGTATTGAGCGGTTGACCAGAGGAAAGGAAGGTAGATGATGAAACCGAAGATTGTATCGCTTTTGATCGTAGGAGTTTTGGTCCTCGGCGCTGCTCTGTCTTTTACGGAAGAACAGTTCGTTGATGTGGTGCATCTCAGCGACGGGACCGTCCTTACCGGATTGATAGTGGATCAGGTCGCGGGAGTGTCCTTGAAATTGGCAACCGCGGATCGCCTGGTCTACACCCTGACGAATCAGGAAATTGAGAGGGTAGAGAAGGAAAAAACCGAGGAACCGTTGCCCTTCTACTACTCCGATGTGGTACTTCTCAAGGATGGGGTGATGTTCAGCGGCATGATCGTGGAGCAGCGACCGGATACAAGCTTGACCCTGCGCACCGAAAACGGTGTGCTGCTTACCTTCGATACCAGTGAAGTGTGGAAGATCCTCAAAGAGAAGCGAATTTCGGGAATGCCGGAAGAAAAGACTGGAAAGGTGCGGGCTGAACGGGCGGGGATGAAGCTTGCCCTGCAGATCGAGATAGTAAGAGATCAGATTCGCGAGCAGCAGAAAATCGGCGGCGGCGAGGGGATCCAGGAAGAAATCGAGAGCCTGAAAGAGCAGATGGAGAGCCTGGAGAAGGCGGAGGAGCAGAACGAATACGACCTGTTGACGGACCGCAGGGTGGAGGAGCGGGAGCGTTTGCGGGACCTGCAGCGTGAGATCGAGGAGAATCTCGCGGAGCTGCTCGATATGCTCGAACAATGCGAGGAAGGCACAGAAGGTGAGCAAACGGCGGTTGGTTTCTCGACACCTGAAATCAGGCCTCTGCGATTCCTCGAAATCGGTGCTTTCACACAACTGGTAGAGGAGAAACAGTCCGACCAAGAGATCTCGGAGAAGCTGAAGAGTACGGCTGCCGAAATTGTCGAACAGACGATTTTTAAAATTCCGACCCAGGAGGAAATCGAAGCCCTGAAGGAGCGCCAATATGCCTATTCCTCCCTTGCCGATATTTTGGGCACCTCGAGATGGAAGGCTCCGAGCACAAGAGGGATGATGCGGGGCTATGCCGAAATGCTGCCGGCGGAGGAACGGGTGTTTCTATACGAAACATACAAAAAAAGCGGCACCCTGATGTTTGCCCTTCTGAACGCCATTCCGGCCGTTTACTTGGGAAGCTGGGTTCAGGGTGACGGCTGGGGCGCTCTGATCGGCATAGCACAGACATTCGCCTGTTTCGGTGTTTGGGGTGCTGCCCTGGCAAACGATTTTGAGTCCAAGGGTTACACCAGTGCGGTTGACAAGGGTTACTTTCCCGGCGATGTGGGCGGCCTGGCCTGGGCCGCGACCGGATTGATGGCCGCTTCCTACGCCTTCACCTTTGTCGAGCCCTTCTGGTACGTCCGGCGGGTGAACAAGCGCCTGCGGAACAGGCTGATTGTGGATGAAGAGATAATCGGAGAGGTCAAAGCGGATCAAAAAAGAACGGCCTTAAATCCTCCGGCGGTACATATCGTACCGGGCGGGGAAGGCGACCTCGCCATTGAGCTGAAGCTGGTCTCTCTGAGCTACTGAGCCGGCAGCACGCCATCAATCCCGGCGGCCGCTGGTCGCGCTGCTACGTATCAAAATCCCCTTCCGTTGAACCTGAGCATGGTTCTTGGGTATATTAATTTAAGCTTCACAAGATAGTTACTCGATAAATATCGAGCCAGGAGCAGCATCATGTCCAAAAAGTCCGATCCCTTCGGGACCGAGAAAACATTCTCTACTACACTGGGAAAGATCACCTACTACGATCTCAACGAATTGGAAAAACAGGGCCTGGGCGAGGTTTCCCGCATGCCCTTTTCCATAAAGATCCTGCTGGAGGCGGTGCTGCGCCAGATCGACGGCTACACCGTGACCCAGGAGGACCTGCAGGCCCTCTGCCGCTGGAACGGGCCTCAGGCCGAGCAGAGGGAGATCCCCTTCAAGCCGGCTCGGGTGGTGATGCAGGATTTTACCGGGGTGCCGGCCATCGTGGATCTGGCGGTGATGCGGGACGCCCTGGCCGATCTGGGTGGGGATCCCCAGAGGATCAATCCGATCATACCCATAGACCTGGTGATCGATCACTCCGTGCAGGTCGACAACTACGCCACCATACAGGCTCTGGCCGTTAACGCGGAGATGGAGTTCAAGCGCAATCGGGAACGTTACGAGTTCCTGCGCTGGGGGGCGAGCAGCTTCGAAAACTTTCAGGTCGTGCCTCCGGCCACGGGAATCGTGCATCAGGTCAACCTCGAATACCTGGCCCGGGTGGTTGAAAAGCGTCAGGTCGCCGGCAAACTGAGCGCTTTCCCCGACACCCTGGTCGGTACCGACTCTCACACCCCCATGATCAACGGCATCGGCGTGCTGGGCTGGGGGGTCGGAGGTATCGAGGCGGAGGCGGCCATCCTGGGCCAGCCCCTGTACATGCTCATCCCGGAGGTGATCGGCGTCAAGATAACGGGCAGCCTGCCGGCGGGAGTCACGGCCACGGACCTGGTGCTCACCGTGACCCAAAGCTTGCGCTCCTACGGCGTGGTAGGCAAGATCGTGGAGTACTTCGGCCCGGGTTTGAGCTTCCTGAGCGTGGCCGACAGGGCCACGATCGGCAACATGTCCCCCGAATACGGGGCCACGGCCGGTTTCTTTCCCGTGGACGCAGAAACGTTGAAGTACCTCGCCTTCACCGGACGAAAGGCGGAGCAGCTCGATCTGGTGGAGCGCTACACCAAGGAGCAGGGGATGTTCCGTACCGATCAGACGCCCCAGCCGGAATATACCGACGTGCTGGAGCTGGATCTGTCCACGGTGGAGCCCTCCCTGGCCGGTCCCAAACGGCCTCAGGATCGCATCCCCCTGTCCGGCGCCCGCAAGGCCTGGCAGGAGGTGGCGAAAACCTTGGGATCCGCGGAAGCCGGTGCAGAGAAGAGCCGCTGGGAGGAGGAGGGCGGAACCCCCGTGGCCACAGCCGCAGAGGAGAGGGCGAGTGGGGGTGCCTCCCGGGCCAGAGGGATCCCGGTGGTGGTGTCGGGCCGGCGGGAGTTCCTTCAACACGGAGCGGTAGTGATCGCCGCCATCACCAGCTGCACCAACACCTCCAACCCGGCAGTGATGCTGGCCGCGGGCATCCTGGCCAAGAAGGCGGTCAAGCTGGGGCTCCAGGTGCCGGTGTACACCAAGACCAGCCTGGCCCCGGGTTCGCGGGTGGTTACCCGCTATCTGGAGGACGCCGGAGTGGCCCCCTATCTGGAGGCACTGGGCTTTCACCTGGTTGGCTACGGCTGCACCACCTGCATCGGCAACTCCGGTCCGCTACACCCGGATATCAGCCGGGCGATCTGCGAGGCGGACCTGAGCGTGGCCTCGGTGCTGTCGGGGAACCGCAACTTCGAGGGCCGGATCCACCCGGAGGTCAAGGCCAACTACCTGGCCTCCCCGCCGCTGGTCGTGGCCTACGCCCTGGCCGGCACCATGGACATCGATCTGCAGGACGATCCCGTCGGTTTGGATCGAAACGAGAATCCCGTGTACCTCAAAGACATCTGGCCCACCAACCGGGAGGTCGATGAGGCGGTAGCTGCACACGTCTCCCCGCAGATGTTCGAACAGGAATACGCCAACGTCTTCAGCGGCAACGAGACCTGGAACGCGGTGAAGATTAGCGAGAGCAGCCGCTACCCCTGGAATGACACCTCAACCTACATCCGCAAGCCCACCTTTTTCGATGAATTGACCAAGGAGCTGCCACCGCTTCCGCAGATCAAGGAAGCCCGGGTGCTGGCGATGCTAGGAGATTCGGTCACCACGGACCATATCTCGCCGGCCGGAGCCATTCCGGAGGACAGCCCCGCCGGCAGGTGGCTGATCGGCCAGGGCGTAAGCGTAGAGGATTTCAACACCTACGGCTCCCGCAGAGGCAATCACGAGGTGATGATCAGGGGAACCTTCGGCAACATCCGCATCCGCAACCGTCTGGTTCCAGGCGTGGAGGGCGGATACACCCGCCATCTACCGACGAACGAGCGGATGTTCATCTACGATGCTTCGGTCAAGTATCAGGCCGATCTTACCCCCCTGCTGGTGATCGCCGGCAAGGAGTACGGATCGGGAAGCTCACGGGATTGGGCGGCCAAGGGAACGATCCTGCTGGGGGTGAAGGCGGTGATCGCCCAGAGCTACGAGCGCATCCACCGTTCCAACCTGATCGGCATGGGTGTGCTTCCCCTGCAGTTCAAGGAGAGGGAGAACGCCGATAGCCTCGGTTTGACCGGGGAGGAGGTGTACACGGTGGAGGCAGTAGAGCGGCCGCGGCAGGAGCTCACCGTAACCGTCCGGACCGACGGTAGTGCGGCCGGGAGCTTTACGGTCATCGCCCGGCTGGATACCCCGGTGGAGCTGGACTACTTCCGCAATGGAGGTATCCTCCACACGGTGCTGCGCAACCTGGCCTGAAATCGGCACCTGCCGGAACGGCGATACTGCAGGTTGGAGCATTTCGGGGCCGGCTGAACCTGCCGACCATGGCCGTGAGGTCGGCGTAACGGGAAGGAGGCGAGAAGGTGGAACAGAACAACCAGGACATTCGTAGCGAATCCGATACCATGGGAGAGGTGGCTCTGCCGGCCTGGGCCTACTGGGGCGCTCAAACCCAACGGGCCGTTGAGAACTTCGGTGTATCGGACAAACGCATCCCGCCGCTGATGATCCGGGCTCTGGGACTGATCAAACAGACCGCCGCTGAGGTGAATGCGGAGTTGGGCACGGTGCCCAAGGATCTGGCTGAGGCTATCGCCAGAGCGGCCGGGGAGGTGCGGGACGGGCGCTGGAACGAGCACTTCCCGATCGATGTGTTTCAAACCGGAAGCGGGACCTCCTGGAACATGAACGCCAATGAGGTTATCGCCAACCGGGCCAACGAGCTGCTGGGCTCGCCCCTGGGAACCAGGAAGCCGGTGCACCCCAACGACCATGTGAACCGGGGGCAGTCCTCCAACGACGTAATCCCCACGGCCGTTCACATCGCCGACCGGATTGCCGCCGAGCAGCTGCTGACAGCACTGGGGGAGCTGGAGCGGAGCTTGAGCGCCAAGGCCGATGCCTTTGCAGAGGTGGTCAAGATCGGCCGCACCCACCTGCAGGACGCGGTGCCGATTACCCTGGGGCAGGAGTTTTCAGGTTACGCCTCTCAGATCCGCAAAGGCGCCAAACGCCTCGGCAACGCTCTACCCCATCTGGAAGAGCTGGCTCTGGGAGGAACCGCCGTCGGTACCGGTCTCAACGCTCATCCGAAGTTCGCCCCCAGGGTGATCGAGCAAATCGCCGCCCGAACCAAGCTGCCCTTCCGCCAGGCGGAGAACCTGTTCGAAGCCCTGGCCTGCCGGGACGCCCAGGCCGAGCTGATGGGTGCCCTGAACGTGCTGGCCGGCAGCCTGCTCAAGATCGGCAACGACCTGCGCCTGCTTTCCAGCGGTCCCCGGGCCGGATTGGGAGAGATCAAGCTGCCCTCCCTGCAGCCGGGCAGCTCGATCATGCCCGGGAAGGTCAATCCGGTGATCCCGGAGATGGTCATCCAGGCCGCGGTGTACGTGAAGGGAAAGGCCTCTTCCGTGGGCATGGCAGCCGCCTCGGCGCCGCTGGAGCTGAACATCATGATGCCCCTGATCGCCTATGAGACCCTGGATTCCCTGAGTCTGCTGGCCAACACCGCCCAGGTGCTGTCCGATCGCTGCATCCGGGGGATCGAGGCCGATCCCCAGCGCTGCGCCGAGTGGGTGGAGTGGAGCCTTGCCCTGGTCACGCCCCTGGCAACCCGTATCGGCTACGACAAGGCGGCGGAGATCGCCTATCGGGCCTTCAAGGAGAAAAAGACGGTGCGCCAGCTCCTGTACGAAACCGCCCTGCTGCCTGCGGAGGAGGTGGACAAGGTGCTGGACCCGAAGTCCATGATCGGTGAGCGGGGATAGGGGAGCGCCTTGACTTCCGGTCCCTCAACCCATAGGCTGTTTCGCGGGCGGGTTGAGGTCCTTATGGGGTTGCTCCGTGAGCTGGCGGTGTTGCGAAGACGCCATAAGGCCGCTACAACGCCCCTGAGACGGGCGCCTTCCGGAGTACCGGCACCTCCGGACTGAGCCGGGCACCCGGCAACAGAAGGGAGGATTCTTCAGTGTTTATGCACGAGTTTGAAGCTCTCATAGTCGGAGCCGGAGGAGCGGGACTGTACGCCGCCCTGGAAACCAGCCGGGGCGCCAGAACCGCCGTAATCTCCAAGCTCCATCCCATGCGCAGCCATACCGGGGCCGCCCAGGGCGGTATCGGAGCCGCATTGGGCAATATCGAGGAGGACAAACCCGAGTGGCACGCCTTCGACACGATCAAAGGAGGCGACTACCTGGTGGACCAGGAAGCGGCCTTCATTCTTGCCGAGGATGCGGTTCGGGCGGTTTACGATTTGGAGAACCGCGGACTTCCCTTCAGCCGGACCGCGCAGGGGCGTATCGATCAGCGCCGCTTCGGCGGGCACACCCGCAACTTCGGGGAGGCGGCGGTACGCCGCTCCTGCTACGCCGCAGACCGCACCGGGCACATGATCCTCCAGACCCTCTACCAGCAGTGCATCAAGAACGAGGTTTCCTTCTACGACGAGTTTCAGGTTCTGGATGTGCTGATAGAGAACCGAAAGGTTGCCGGCCTGGTGGCTCTGGAGCTGGCCAGCGGAGAGCTGCACGTTTTCCGGGCCAAGGCGATCCTGTTCGCAACCGGCGGTTTCGGCCAGATGTTCCGGACCACCTCCAATGCCTTCGCCAACACCGGAGACGGACCCGCGGTTCTGCTGCGGCGGGGCGTTCCTCTGCAAGACATGGAGTTTTTCCAGTTCCATCCAACCGGCATCAGAGGAATGGGCATCCTCATCACCGAAGGGGTGCGCGGGGAAGGGGGGATCCTGCGCAACCGCAAGAAGGAGCGCTTCATGGAGCGCTACGCCCCCACGCTTCTCGACCTGGCTCCCCGGGACATGGTCAGCCGGGCGATCATGGAGGAGATCCGCGCCGGGGACGGAATACGGGGGGATCGGAAGATCAATGACTACGTGCACCTGGATGCCACCCATCTGGGTAAAGAGTTGATCGAAGCCAAGCTTCCCGACATCGCGGATTTCTGCCGGACCTATCTGGGGATAGATCCGGCGGATTCAGCGATTCCGGTACAACCCACGGCTCACTACGCCATGGGAGGGATCCCCACCGACAATGACGGACGGGTGCTGGCCGACGGCCGCGGTGCCTTGATCGAGGGATTGTACGCCGCCGGG
>Ga0315534_1001882_pt1 | contig 14469 bp, 12 predicted proteins | sample SalMarSW160240MG_FD_203094 | JGI IMG/M metagenome (GOLD analysis project Ga0315534, IMG submission 203094) | Salt marsh sediment microbial communities from the Plum Island Ecosystem LTER, Massachusetts, United States - Salt Marsh Sediment SW1602-40 ... | reverse complement strand
ATGTGCTTGGTGATAAGACCGACGAGTTTATTCTTTTTCATTACCGGCAGTCTTCTGATCTTATGGGCCTCCATTATCTTTCTGGCATCGTGGATCGAGGTTTTCTCGTCGACGGCCACCACATTGGTACTCATAATATCTCGTATTCTCATTGTATCCTCCTGTTTAAAACATATAGGTATAGTGTGTTATGCTTTAACGTATTGATTTAAAGCACTAGTTTCAATCCGGCACTTTACTCAAAAACAATAAAGCCACACCCATTTCTGTATGGGTGTGGCTTTATTTTGTGCCTATTCCCTATTGCTGGTAGGGAAAACTACCTATGTGAGGGTGGATGAAATAGTGGCATTAGAGATGATGTTGGTTGATAAGATATTGTATCGTTTTATCCATTTCCTTGCGAATTACATCCTTCTGCGATCCCGTGACGGTATAGGGTCGATCATGCAGACTGCTTACCTCCATTTCAGGACCGTACATCATTCCGCCTACCAGGCCTGCAAATTCATCTTTTGGTTCAATATCATTCAACAAAGCCCACGCTAGTGTCCAGCATCTGGCTGTACGATAAATATCATACCCGCCTCCACCAGTAGCCAGGATTTTTCCACAGAGCCCTTTCAATGCTTTGATAATCTCAGTATACGAATTGTTTGTTAGCATGAGATCAGTCAGCGGATCAGATATAAGGGAATCCGCACCTAATTGGGCAACTAAGATGTCTGGACTAAACCGCTTAAGAAGAGGAATAACAATCTTGTGAAAGGCCTCAAGGTAGACCTCATCATCTGTCTTTGGAGGTAGAGGAATATTAACTGTATATCCTTCACCATTTCCATCCCCTATTTCCTCTGCAAATCCGCTATATGGATAAATGTGATTTCCGGACTCATGCATAGATATAAATTGAACTCTGTTGTCCTGATAAAATGCCTCTTGAACACCATTCCCATGATGGGCATCAATATCCACATAGCTAATCTTCACATTATGTCGAAGTGCCTCCTTAATTGCTATAACAATATCATTGATATAGCAAAATCCCTCTGCATGTGAACGATGAGCGTGATGGAATCCTCCCAAGGGATTAAAGGCAATATCAGTGTCTGTGACCAATAATTGAATCATTCCATCCCAGGTTGCGCCAGCGCACTGTATAGACCAGTCATAGATTCCTCGTAATGGTGGATTATCCTCTGTGCCGATTCCAAATGAGAACATTTCCTTAAATATTTCACCTTGGCTAACACGTCGAAGCACCTCAAGGTAACTCTCACTATGGGCAAGAAGGAGTGTTTCATGTTTAAGGGATGGAGGGCTTTTTAGGGACATGTGTGGTAAATCTAATACCCCATAGCGGCGACAAAGTTCTAGGGCTTTCTGCGCCCTTTCAGGCTTAAAGGGGTGGTCTGGCCCAAAATCATACCGGGCCAATTCTTGTGAATAATAAAATATAGAATACAATTCATATTCCCTTTATTGTCATTGCAATGAATCTTCTAATGTATTCCGAATCAATTCCATCAACTTGTCTGGATCAATAGGTTTTGTGAGATATAGATCGCAACCACACTCTTCTCTTATTTCATCACTGCGTGCATCGGTTTTTGCAGTGAGCATGATTATCTTAACTGTGCTCATTGTATCATCTCTTTTTCGTACCTCGCAACAGACATTAAAGCCGGTCATTTTGGGCATAACTACATCCAAAATAAGTAGGTCAAAGTGCTCCTTTTCCAATATCTCCAATGCCTCTTGGCCCCGCGTAGCAACTCTCACCTCATATCCTGAAGATTTAAGCAGTTCCTCAAGGGCCTCAAGCACCAATATATCATCATCCACCACTAAAATTTTATGAGACATTATCTCCTCCTAAGGTCTGGTTTTCATCGTCTCTTTCGCCTCCAGCCAGGTAAACAGGTAGTGCCACAAAAAATGTTGTACCTTTATTCAATTCGCTACTAACTTCAATTTTACCCTGATGAGCATCAATAATCCGATAGCTAATGGAAAGGCCAAGCCCTATGCCTTTATCAGAATCTTTCGTAGTGAAAAAAGGATTAAATATTTGTTCTATTTGCTCTGTCGTCATCCCTATACCAGTATCACTGAGTTGAATTTCGACCTGCTTTCCTTTTTGATTGAGATCTGTTTGAATTGAAAAAATCTTTTTCGAACATCCTTCCATTGCATCTCGGGCATTAGAGATGATATTTAATAAGACTTGCTCAATTTGATTCTTATCACCCAAAACATGAGGCAACTTTTCACTTAAGCCAAGTTCAACTTCTACCCCCTCATTAAGCAATTGTTGCTGAGTGATTGCCAATACTGACAATACAGCATCATTAACATCCATGGCAGTGAATTCAAATTTGGACTGTCGGGAAAACTCCTTGAGTTTCTTTACGATATTTTGAATTCTCAGGTTGCACTCCTTAAGAAGTTTGATCCGCTTTTTTGTCTCAGGACTATTGTCTATTTCACTCTCTAATAAATAGAGAAAGGTATCTGATGCCATGAGGGGATTATTGATCTCATGTGCCACACCGGTTACCAGGTCACCAAGTGCCCTTATCTTAACTGCCTGAATCAATTCCGCTTGAGTAGTAGATAATTTTTCCAAAAGTTTTTTTCTGGCTGTAATATCCTGAAAAACCCCCATAGTACCCACAACTTCACCATACTCATCATACAGAAGGGTGTCAGAAGTTCTAATGGAGATAATTTTGCCTCCAATCTTCATATCGAACTCATAATCTCGAATGCGCCCAGTTTCCCTGAGTTTATTCATGATTTGACGCGCCTGATTAATGCCATCTTTATAATAGATAGATATATGTTTTCCAATAATCTGATGGCCTCGTAATCCAATAAGCTCCTTAAGCGCCCGGTTGGCATACGTAATGTATCCCTTAGAGTCGGTTGTGACAATTGCATCAATAGAACTTGCCATGATATTTTCCATAAAATTTCTAGAACCTTTAAGCTCTTTTTCCAACCGAAAGAAATTAGGCATATCCTGGATAATTTCCAGAATTCCTTGAAATTGAGCTGTAGAGTCTTTCAAGAAGGTAATTGTGGAGATTGCCGGGAAAATACGCCCAATTTTATGTCGGCGAGATAGACTCTCTTCTGTCCAACCTTCATTCCTCACCCTTTCAATAATCTGCTCAAAGAGATGTGAATCTTGGTCTTCTTTTAAAAAAGTGAGTTCTGGCAAACTCTTACCCCTTGCCTCTTCCGGGGTATATCCAAACAAGTTGGCTGCACCCTGATTAAAGACGATGATTTTGCCAGCAAAATCCGTAACGATGATGGCAGTATGGGTGGCAGAGTCGAGGATATCGCTGAGAAGCATATCTTCAGAGTAGTTACCAGACATCTCTCCCGCACCTAAAAAGAGGTTTTATATTCTCTTCCTTTGCATACAATTATGCGATACAGCAACACTATGGATTTGATGGACCAATAGGCAATACTACTTTTTCGTACACCTCATTTAAAACTCCAGCAATAGAAACATAGATGGCACTGGCTCCACAAAAAATTCCTACCCATCCTGCGATTCTTAAAATGATGGGCGACCCGGTAACGCCCGCCTCCCAAAAATGGTGAGCTGCAAGCAACCAAAAGAGAATTACCAAGGATAGAAATATAATTTGTAAACCACGGTTTATTTTTATCGTTGCGATGAACATAAAAGCAGTAAAAAGTCCCCACATAAAAAGGTAGGTCCCAAAGGCTGCGCTAGATGGTTTAACTGACCACCATCCCATATCAGGCAGTACTAATAAAAATACCAGGGTCAACCAGAAGAATCCAAATGAACAAAAGGCTGTGGTACCAAAGGTATTCCCTTTTTTGAATTCCATTATGCCAGCAATAACCTGGGCTAGTCCTCCATAAAAGATGCCCATGGCAAGGATCATAGTGCCTAAACCATAAAGACCAATGTTATGGAAATTTAATAAAACAGTAGTCATGCCAAATGCCATCAATCCGAGTGGACCAGGATTTGAGAGTTTATCATTCATTATTTTACTCCTTCCTTTCTATATTTCAACACTCCATCAAATTGATCGATTTAAATCACTTTATGGTTGTATTCTTCACCCATTGGAGCGCTCACTGCCTATGAAGATACCCCGCTGCTTTTAGTGGGGTATCTTCATTTATTCACTTCTTTGACTTCCGTGAAACCATTCATACAAATGAAGGCCCGGTTCATTAGTTATGGTTTGAGCCTTCAAATGCCGTTTTTATTCTACTCAAACTCTTTCTGTCACAAGCTTCTCAACTACACTTGGATCAGCTAAGGTAGTAGTATCACCGAGCTGGTCTATATCCCCAGAGGCTATCTTTTTTAGAATACGGCGCATAATCTTTCCACTTCTCGTCTTAGGTAAACCATCCGCCCACTGGAGCTTTTCTGGTGTTGCAATAGGCCCAATCTCGGCTCTAACATGTTGCACCAGTTCCTTCTTTAATTCATCGGTCTTTTCTACACCACTATTTAACGTAACAAATGCATAGATGGATGTACCTTTTATCTCATGCGGGTAGCCTACGACTGCAGCCTCCGCGACCTTGGGATGAGAAACAAGGGCACTTTCAACTTCTGCTGTACCCATCCTGTGACCTGAAACATTAATAACATCATCTATACGGCCGGTAATCCAGTAATAACTATCTTCATCCCTGCGTGCACCATCTCCGACAGCATATTTTCCTGGAAACTGCACAAAATAGGTCTCTTTGAATCTTTCAGGATCACCATACACTCCTCTCATTAATCCAGGCCATGGCCTCTTTATACATAGTGCACCTGAACAGGGCCCTTCAAGTTCATTTCCATCATCATCCACAATGCAAGGCCCTATGCCAAAGAAGGGCACGGTAGCTGAACCAGGTTTAATGTCTACTGCACCAGGAAGGGGTGTTATCAATATTCCCCCGGTTTCAGTCTGCCACCATGTATCCACAATAGGGCATTTACCATTGCCAATAGTATTATAATACCACAGCCAGGCCTCAGGATTAATTGGTTCTCCGACACTTCCTAAGAGTTTTAGAGAACTGATATCGTGTTTTTTTACGTATTCATCTCCTTCTTTTGCAATAGCCCTTATTGCAGTTGGTGCTGTATAAAAAAGAGTAACTTTATATTTCTCAACCACGTCCCAAAATCTTCCTGGATCTGGATAGGTCGGAACACCTTCAAAGACAATAGAAGTTGCTCCATTACAGAGCGGCCCATACACTATATACGAGTGACCTGTAACCCACCCTATATCAGCAGTACACCAAAAGACATCATCTTCATGATAGTCAAAAACGAGCTTATGGGTCACTGCCACAAATACCAGATAGCCCCCAGTTGTATGCATCACCCCTTTGGGTTTTCCTGTTGAGCCAGAGGTATAAAGGATAAAGAGAGGATCTTCTGCATCCATCTTTTCTGGTGGGCAATCTGCATTCACCTTTGCCATTTCTTCATGATACCAGGTATCTATTGTGTCATTCCAATTAACATCAACATTTGCTCTTCTCACTACAATGTTTGTCTCAATACTTGGGCATTCCTTTAATGCTTCATCAGCATTCTGTTTAGTAGGCACCGCCTTGGCGCCTCTAAATGTTCCATCGCACGATATCAGGACTTTTGCCTCACAATCCTTGACTCTATCACGAAGAGAGTCTGAAGAAAATCCACCAAAGACTATGCTGTGGACTGCTCCAATTCGAGTGCAGGCCAACATTGTTATAGCGAGTTCTGGAATCATTGGTAAGTAAATAGATACCCTGTCACCTTTTTTAACTCCCTTTGCCTTGAGGACATTTGCAAATTTACATACCTCTTCATGAAGCTGTTTATAGGTATACTTTCGGTTATCTGACGGATCATTGCCTTCAAAGATAATAGCAACTTTGTCACCCCTTTCTTTAAGATGCCTGTCAAGACAGTTATAAGAAACATTCAACTTACCATTTATGAACCATTTATGTTCAGGAGATTCATCCCAATCATACTCATAAACTTTATCCCATTTTTTAAACCACGTTACATATTCTTCTGCTATATCTCCCCAAAAACCTTCCGGATCATCCATGGAGCGTTGCCACATCTTTTTATATTGTTCCTTACTGTTTATATGCGCTCTCTTTTTCCATTCATCTGTTACAGGGAATATTTTCCCTTCCAAAGAAGTCTCATTGCTCATATCGTATCCTCCACTAAATATTTTTTAATGTATTTCTTGATCATCAGTTATAGTTAAAATCATCTCCCAATCAGAACCGCTTGATGTAATACGCCTAAAACCAACGTTGCGGCAGAGGGAAATTGCTAAAAAGTTTTTTCTATCCACTATCACCCAAATACAGGAAAGGTTTTCCTGTTTTGCCCAATCTTTTATATAAAGGGTTATGGCGGTACCAATGCCCTGCCTCTGAAAATCTTGATGAATAAAGATAAAATATTCTGCCCAATTTACTGGCATGGAAAAAAGGCTGGCCTGCCCAATTACAGTATCTCTATACAAGGCCAGGAGATTTGTACCACGGCTAATCATATCTTGAACCCATTGGTGCCTTTTGGTTTTATCGATAGGGGGAAGTCCCTGCACAGAACCAAGAGGCCTATAGGTATCATACATACACAGTAATGATGTGAAATATCTTTCCTCATAAGGGATTATACTGATAAGATGCCCTTTTTTACTCTTTATTACCTGCGCGGAAGAAAAAGGTCTCATTTTTTTGCATTAAATAGAGTGTAAGTTTAAATGGACCGTCAAAACAAAATCTATCTCTTTTGATAATAACCAGCCCATAAACCTTTTAATAAAATTGAAGATCTAAGAATACATTTTTAATTATCAATCAACATTAATGAAAATGAATAGGTTGAACCTAAAGTTTTTCCATAGCCCCGTATGCACCCTGAAGAGTGTCTCGAAGTATAGAACAAAGTCTTTCCATAACCTTAAATCCGAGATGAAAATCACTGAGTATCATCTCTCTTAAGGCCGGGCCCCTCATAACAACCACCTTTGTATGTTCCTTGCATATTGCAGATGACATTAAAGGGTACACTTCCCCAAGAAGGGTTGACCAGCAACCCAAAGCCCTTCCTCTACCTAAAAGGCTAATAGTCACATTTCCCTTGCGTGTACCTAAGTCAACAGATCTTTCCAAAAATACATGCCCCTCGGCGATTATATAAAGTTTGTCACTGAAATCTCCCTGGTTAAGTATCTTTCCCCCTGCCTCATACATCTCTACCTGACTCAGTTTAGTTATACCCTCAAGTTCAACCGTATTCAATCCTTTAAAGAGCTCGCAATTCTCTATAATATTCTGAATCTCTGATTGATCCATACTGCTACCTCCTCAATTTGAAAACTTTGCCTTCTTTATAAAAAATGATTTAGAATGCCCCCTATGAACTGGAACCTTCGCTTACAAAAAGGACTATTTTTATTCTACATTTCCCTCTCAATTGGTAACCATATAAAAAATCTGGTGCCTTTGCCAACCTCGCTTTGAACCCGGATTGTTCCCCCGTGTCTCTGTACGATCCCAAAGGAAACTGAAAGGCCAAGTCCGGTGGCCTGACTTGGATCTTTTTTAGTAAAAAAGGGATCGAACAATTTGTCGAGATCCTCTGATGGTATACCGCAACCAGTATCAGCGATTGATATCTCAACACCCTTATGACCAGTATCACTTGCAGATAAGCCGGTAGCTGTATATATATTGATATTGCCACCTGGTTCAGTAGCATCAAGGGCGTTTATAATCATATTTAACAACACGCTTTGGAACTGGATACGGTCCAGAGTAATCATGGGTAAATTTTCCCCTGGATTGAATTTTATATTTACGCCTCTTACAAGTGCCGGGTGTTCCATGAGTGAAATTGTAGTACGTATAAGCCGGTTTATGTCCATTGGCTCCTTATCAAGCTTTGTCTGCCTAGAGAAATCGAGCAGACCCTTGACAATCTTCCTGAGCATTTCTGTTGACTCGGCTATTGTTTGAAGATCCGAGCGAATCTCATCTCCTATATCTTTGCGTCGTAGAAGCATGCGAGTATATGTTAACACACCGGTGAGAGGGTTATTCATCTGGTGAGCAACACCTGCTGCAAGCCTCCCGATGCTGGCCTGTTTTTCAGACTGAAGAAGACGATCTTGGGCTGCCGCCCTCCTGCGTCCCATAGCTGCAACCATATCCTTAAAGGTGTTCTGTAAGACACCTATTTCACTTTTTGATATAGGGCCAATATCCGGTGTTAAACTGCCCTCGGTCACCTGTTGGCTAGCCTTTATTAACCGGTGCACTGGATTCATGATTTTGTCTGCCAAAACGTATCCCATTACCACCGCTAATGCCATGCCAGCTAAGGTTATAATTATAAGAATTGAAAGAGCATTTCTCTGCATATCAGTATACTTTTCCTCTAATACCCCTACATAGAGCATTCCCACCCTTTCACCAAAGATGTCCTCGATAGGCTCATAAGCAGTAATATACCAGTCATTTACAACGAATGCACGGTCTGTCCACCTTTCACCCTTGTTGAGTACACGTTCTTTAACCTCTTTTGAAACCCTTGTTCCAATGGCCCGTTTTCCATCCTGAGTCATAACATTTGTTGATATACGAAGGTCATTGAAAAAGATGGTCGCTGTTCCTATGCTGCGGCCTTTATATATCTCATGCTGAAACACTGTATCCCGCAGAGTGTCAACTATATTTGTACTTCTGTTGAGAAGAATCCCCCCATAGATAACTCCAATCAAACTGTCTTTCTCAAATACTGGTACCGCAGCCGCAAGAGCCATTCCAGAGGTTTCCTCCTTCTCAGCCCTCGGGGCTGCCCTCGGTGTGGGGAGAAGCCTAATTCGCGCTCGATCGGCAAGTTCAGGACTTTCAGCAGAGAGAAACTCACTGTTCAAAATAACGGTCCCTGAAATAGGGACCCCGCGTTTGAGTGCTAAATTAGTTATAGGGTTTGCAGCTTTAACCGTTTCCTTTGGTATAGAGTCAATTCCAATTCGGCACAATGTTACGCCTTCTCTAGTGACTATACCAACGAAATCCAACTCTGCTTGATGGGCCAAACGCCTTAACCGATTAACAAGTTCAGGAGCATCGTTTTTCTTAAGCGCTGAAAGGAATCCAAACCCCAGTGCGGTAATTGTTATGGGGCATTTAATAGTTTTTATACGGGTCTGGCATATCTCACGGGCAGCATTGAGGTCTAACCTAACGCGGTTTGTTGCCTCGCTGAGTATAGCCTTGTTAAGGAGTTTGCCTCCAATAAATAGAAAAACAACACCAAGCAGAAAGAAAGCACCTAAAAAACTTGCTATAAGCTTTGATCGTGTTGAATAAAACATCTGATAATCCTATATAAATGCCTACGGTGTATATGGTGTGCTACACCAGATAACTATCTGGAAATTTACCTCACTTTAGGCACTTTAACTCAATTATAACTAAGCTTTTCGATTCATGAATTCAATGAACTTATTTAGACTTCGGTTGAACGACTCAAGGCCGAGGGGCTCGCCGACACGTCTCAGTCGAAGCTCTCAGGACTCTGCGCTGAGAGAGTAATAGTGCTGAAACAAATCGTCCAAATACGTTACCATATTTCAGCTTTTTTCCTCAACTCAAGCCAGCGCCTCTGAAGCGGTGTGAGTTTTCCTATGTGCTTCTCTATCCAATCAATATCACCGGTCCAGATGGCAAGTTTTTCTGGCTTAGTTAAATCATACTCATCCATGGCATCTGCTCCATAATAGAGCAAATCGTAGATGAATTTACTATCAGACGCGGCCCTCTCTAAAACCTTGATCATCTCTTCCTTGTGAATCAGCGCCTGTTCGTCAGGTGTCTGGCTTGCAGCTATACCAAGTGCAGATGAGACTGCCTTGAGAAGCTCTTCAGGGTTAAACGGCTTTTCTATATAATCTGCCGCGCCAAGTTTTATGGCCTGTACCGCTGAGTGGACTGTAGCATAACCTGTGATGATAATTACGGGAAGAGATGGTTTGACTCTCTTAAGATCCTTTAATACCCTCATTCCTCCAATATCTGGCATAAGGATATCGGTTAATACAATTTCGTAGTCATTCTGTATGGCCTGATTCAATCCCTCACGGCCACTCAGTGAGACATCGACCTCGTAGTCCGCATCAGTAAGTATCTTCCTGACGCTATCTAAGACAATCTGCTCGTCATCAATTACAAGAGCCTTATTTTTTTCCATGGTTTCCCTCCTGTTGAATGAACTAGTTTATAACCGTTCATGCTTTTTCTTGCAGGGGATTACAAACACAGGAAATGGAGAATGTCGGAGGACCTTTTCAGCAACACTTCCAAAAAAGACATGCTCTATTCCTGATCTACCGTGTGTACCCATAACAATAATATCTACGTTCTCCTGCTTTGCGAATGTGAGTATCTCCTCATCTTCCCTGCCAGATTTTGTAACGATTTGAAATGGCATTTCGCTACCTATCTTTTTTACATAGTGCTCCTTGTAGTTTTTTTTGACATCTTCCTTAATAAATCGATGTAGTTTTTTTACGATATCCCTTGGTATAAGCGTCTCTAAAAATATCTCCTGAGCATTATCAGGTATTACGTGGAAAATATACAGAAGGCCCGCCTCCCTTTTGGCAATACTATAGGCAAAGTCAAAGGCATAATCTGCATTTTCAGAAAAATCCGTACAAAAAAGCACCTTTTTGTAATGTGGATATTCCATTATTTCTATCCTCTTTCCCCTGTATTGTCTTATTTTAACTCAGGGATATTCCGTATCATCATATATTTTACTAATGACTCACCTCATACAATGACACACTTCAAGCAAAGAGGTATAATCATGCGATAAAGTCAAATTCGATACCTTATTTCACCATAATCCTTGCATCTACTACCCAGTAACCTTCTCCTTGCGACATTACCTTTACCGGATTAAAGTCTAACTCAGTAATTTGGTGAACATCCTCAATCAAAGCTGAGAGTCTGAGCAACAAATCTTCGAGAGCTTCAGAATCAGCAGGTGGCGAACCCCTGTAACCATCAAATAGCTTTGCCATCTTGATCGAACCCACAAGTTCTCTGGCATCCGAATCAGTGAGTGGGTGTAATCTCACCGCTACATCCTTTATCAATTCAGCATATATTCCCCCAAGGCCAAACATTATAAGGGGTCCGAAAGATGGATCTTGTGTCACGCCAATGATCGCCTCTATTCCTCCTTTTACCATGCGTTGTATGGCAACTCCCTCCATTTCATCCTGGCGACCAATCTTAGTAAGACTTTCCTTAATATCTTTGAAGGCATTTTCAACCTCACTTTCTGATTTGAGGTCAAGTTTTACCCCCCCAACATCAGTCTTGTGTACAATAGTGGGCGAGGCCAACTTAAGTGCAACGGGAAATCCTATTTTTGAGGCTGCCGTGGCTGCGGTAGCCGCAGTTGTTGCCATTAATGTCTGCACAAAGCGTATGCCATAGCAACTAAGCAGCTCGGCTATCTCGCTGGCTGAAAGCCAAATTGGTCTTTGAGAGCTTCGAGTCATTGCTGCCTTAATTACCTTTCGAGCCCTTTCTCGCTTGATGCCACGAATCTTTGGAATAGTTCCCTTGGGTTTTCTTAGCCATTCCCCATGTTCAGCTGCCCTTGCTAGAGCTACAACAGCAGCTTCAGGAAAGGGGTATGAAGGCACAGACTTTTCCTTGAAATCCAGCTTTGCCTTAAAACCTCTCTGCCCCATAAAGCAGGCCAGCAAAGGTTTCTGGTGCTTCAGAAACACAGGAGCAACTCGCCGAATTGCATCTTCCATAGACTTAGGTGAGACAACTACAGGAGGTGCAAATATGAGTATGACAGCATCGTTACCTTTGTCGCTCGCGATGAGTCTTAATACACGCTCATACTCCTGTCTGGTGGCGCCTCCAGTCAAATCAAGCGGATTATGTATCCCGATATCCCGTTCACTTGCAGCCTTTAGTTGCTTTTCCATCTCTGGGGAGAAGTTTGTTAAAACAAGCCCGTGGTGTTCACACGCATCAGCAGCAAGAATGCCCGGTCCCCCTCCATTGGTTACTATTACGACCCTTTTATCCTTGGGTATTGGTTGGTTAGAGAGCATAGTAGCGACATCGAAAAGCTCCTCTAAGGTGTTTACCTTTATCATGCCAGCTTGGTGAAATAGTGCGTCTGAGGCTATCTCTGAAGTAGCCAATGCCCCTGTGTGTGACGAGGCAGCGCGCGATCCTGCGGGTGTAGTGCCACTTTTGACTACTATTATCGGCTTGACGGATGAGACCCTTCTGGCAAGACGGGCAAAACTACGTGGATTACCGAAGGATTCTAAATAAAGCAAAATAACCTTGGTACCCTGATCCTGTTCCCAGTATTGGAGCATATCATTAGCCGAGATGTCAGCGCGATTACCCACACTTACAAAGGTGGAGATGCCCATATTAAGGTTTTTGGCATATTCGAGGATTGCCAATCCCAATCCACCACTCTGGGAGAGAAAGGCAACGTTTCCCCGCGGTGGATAGACGTGTGAAAAGGTGGCATTTAGACTTATTGTAGGATCTGTGTTTATAACCCCCATGCAGTTTGGACCTACTAAGCGCATGCCATGGCCCAGGGTAATATTGCGTAGCTCCCTTTCCAGTTGCGCCCCTTCGGACCCTCTTTCTTTGAACCCATCGGATATAACCACTATGGTGCGAACTCCCTTGCGTCCGCATTCATCGGCGACCCTCGCCACAAGTGAGGCCGGAACTATAATAACTGCCAAATCGACATTACCAGGAATGTCAAGTATCGAAGGATACGCCTTTACCGACATTACCGCTTCGGCATGAGGGTTAACCGGATAAACCACTCCTGAAAACCCATTTTGCAGTATGCACTGGAAAAGGATATGTCCAATGGTATCTGGCTTTGTTGACGCGCCGATGACGGCAACCGAGCGTGGATACAAGAGATAACGAAGCGAGAGTACCGTTGAGAGACGCTCCCTTTCCTCCTCTCTTTTGACTACCATTTTGGTTTGAGCTATAGGAAAGGTGATATGGTATACACCCTCATCAAGTCCACTGGTAATGTGGAAACCGTAGTCTCTAAAGACAGCCAGCATTTCTCGGTTTTCGGCTAACACATCAGCTTCGAAGGTGGTAATATCGTTGTCGCGTGCTACATTGGCTAACCATTCCATGAGCTTGGTTCCGATACCCTTTCCCTGGAAGGCATCCTCAATGGCCAAAGCCACTTCTGCAGAGTACCTGTTGGGAAGGCGATAGTAACGCCCGATGGCTACTATATCTTGGCGCTTGCCTCTCAGCGCCTCGGCTACAAAGGCAAAGGTATCAGTATAGTCCACCGTACAAAATCGAATAGCATCCTCTCGGCCTAATTTAGGTAAATAATGGAAGCGAAGATATTTGGTGCGGCGGCTGAGCCTCGACACAAAAGTGAGCCAGCGATCGATGTCTTCGCTTTTAATCGGTCTCAGCATCATTTTTGAGCCGTCCTTCAGCAGGACTTCGGTTTCATATTGTGCCGGGTATTGCGCATCAATTTCTTCAGCCATGTCTATCTCCTATTTGATGAATTACTATCCTCAAAGGGTAATCAGGAAGTATCTTCGAGACTATAAAATGAATTAAAGAGAGTGTACGTTAATCAGCAAAGTCCCTAACCCTTTGTTTGACTGTAAAAGGGATCCTCCTTAAGCACGTTCACGCTTTTTCTTGCAGGGGATTACAAACACAGGAAATGGGGAATGTCGAAGGATCTTTTCAGCAACACTACCAAAAAAGACATGCTCTATTCCTGTTCTCCCATGTGTGCCCATAACAATAATATCTACGTTTTCCTTCTTTGCAAATGTGAGTATCTCCTCATCTTCCCTGCCAGATTTTGTAACGAATTCATAGGGAATCCCTTCCTCTATTTCTTTTTCATAACGTTCCTCATAATTATTAGCGGTATCTTCTTCAACGGCCTTTTGTATCTTTTTCAAGTCCTCTGTGGTAATAAAACTCTCTGAATATGCCTGGTGAGGATTATAAGGTATTACATGTAAAATATAGAGAATGCCCTCGTCTCTTTTTGCAATACCATAGGCAAAGTCAAAGGCATAATCTGCATTGTCAGAAAAATCCGTACAAAAAAGCACCTTTTTATATTTTGGATATTCATTCATTTCATTTCTCCTTTTTTGTCATATTTTATTTATTCATTGCTTCTTATAAGATTTTCTACAACTTTAGTTCATTCTTAACACTTTAGCTCACTTAACACTGAATCTACCATATCTCTGCACTTCTCCTGAGATCCAGCCAGCGCCTCTGGGATCGTGTAAGGGGTCCGATCGCCTCCTCTATCCACTCAACATCGCCTGTTAGAAGGGCAAG
>Ga0315534_1001881_pt1 | contig 14472 bp, 18 predicted proteins | sample SalMarSW160240MG_FD_203094 | JGI IMG/M metagenome (GOLD analysis project Ga0315534, IMG submission 203094) | Salt marsh sediment microbial communities from the Plum Island Ecosystem LTER, Massachusetts, United States - Salt Marsh Sediment SW1602-40 ... | reverse complement strand
TCGCTACCTCAATGAAACCGTGAAGGGGGATTATGTGGTGGTATCGACCAAGATCCTAACCAGTGAAAACACCGAGATTCCCATACTTTACCTCTTTAAGAGCAGACAGGGCAACTGGCTTGTCTGTGACGTCGCGATTGAAGGGGTGAGTATTGCGCAAAACTACCGGGCACAGTTCAAGGATATCCTCGACAAATCATCATTCAAGGAACTTATTGCCAAGCTTAAATCCAAGCAGCAGACAGAAAGCAGTGAGCAAAGAAAATGACGGGGAGGCAAAACTTTACTAGTACCTTAGCTGATACCTAACAAATACAGTGGCGTCTGACCTTTTCCACTGCCCCTGGTTGTCATCGAAACGAACTTGGATGTATGCCCTTATAGGAGTAAGATATGGAGCTAAAGCCAAATCCGATCTGCAAAATAGGAGAGAGAAACATCTTCTGTCCCTTTTATAGCGATTGCCTTGATCACGCGGTAAACCATTTCTGGCGGCACTGGAGTTGCTCTCAGTGCCCATACAGGAACATGAAGTCAATTGATGAATTTGAATACGGTGCTGATGGTGAGGAGCGTTCCTATGAATTCTCACCAGACATCATCAGGAAGATTGGGGGAAATGAATTCGGTTAAGATATGGATTTTTAAAGCTCTCTATAGTATTCATGATTTAATCTAAAAGAATTGTTACATTATGACTATCGTCCAGATGACACTTTTCAATGCACCATGCTGATCTCAGCCACATATATCTGCCCGGTGAGGGGCCTGGCCGGCCTTGATCCGCCGGAACCAACTCGACTGCTCCAGGCAGCCAAGGCGGCAAAAAGCTTGGGTATAGAGCAGCTAATGTTGCCTGTCTTGGAAGAGTCCTTATTGGGACCATCAAGATCCAAAGTCGGCTTCCTGGACGGTCTCATCCAGGCTCTTGATCAGGTAGAGGATGCAGGGCTCATGGCTTTGCTCATTGCCCCGGCCCAACGAGTACTGGGATTACACTGGGTGCCACCTTATCTGGTCAGGACACTACAGGATCCCAAGGCCGACGCAGTGTTCGTAGATGGCAGGGTGAGAAACCTGCGTGCTTTCGAATGGTGGGAAGATCCATCCATAATCCAGAAAAGGATAAAAGTATACCACGATCTCTTGGACGCGGTCAGCGGACACGCAGCCCTTATGGGCTGCCTCATCCTGGACCGGGCCCTGGAATGGTCGCGTCCCGACATCGAGCAAGCAGATATGGTGCTTAAGGCCTTCATGGCGGAGATTCGGGAGCGCGATGAAACTGGTAGTATTTATCTGGGCCTGGGCTGGCCGGAGTTATTAGATCCGGAAATGGCACAAGTACTTGCCCGCCAAGTCGATAGATTGTACATAAGCGGCGGAGAGAGGAAGCCTTCAGGCATTACCACGGGTGCCGGCCTCGCCGGAGAGCTTGAGTTGGCCTCCTATTTGGGCACCATGGCCAGATGGCTTTTCGCGAGGCCAACAGAGGTCGAAATCGGATGGGGAATGTTAGACAGGATTGGCGACAACGAAGAAACCATAGAAGGTTTCAAGAGATTGGCAGGCCATGGTCTTACCGTTGCAAATTGGATAAGCCTCATAGACCCTGAGCCCAAGGTTTACGCTCATCCACCCTGGGTCCTCAGGCACGGACTTGAGCGGGTTGGCTTGATTGATCAGGGTCTGGAGCCAAAGGAGTACGTTGGGACCTGGCTCAAAGAGATTGGCTCTGGCAAGCCCAAGGATGGAATCTATGATTTCATCGATATAAGCAAACAGGAATACCTGGACGACCCTCATACACACCTGCCCCGTTTATGGGATCACTTCAGGGAATCGATCAAGTATGCAGATTGAAGTTCCGTATTGCGAGGCGTAATATTATCAGTTTCACCGACTCTCTTGAAAAAGCCTCTTCAGTTTTAATCGAGTATTTCCTTAGAGTAATCGTTGATGTTCGGATACAGGAAGTTCTTATAACAGAATGCGCAGTAGACAGTACCCTTCTCACCCGTTATCCACTCACGGGGAGATTTCAACGCTCGACCGCACTTTGAGCATGTTACCTCTTCAACATGCAATGAATCCTTTGCTGATGTGCCCTCATTATTATCTTGTTTCCCCATGGCTTACTTATTCCAGGTTAGCACAGAAAATCAATTGCAATATAAGTGCCAAATAGAGCTATTATAGCCCTTCATCCAACTCATGTTTAATGGTGTTCCATTTGACAATTTTAACAGCGTCTGCCCCTCTCGGCAGGGCATTCCGGAATTTTCAGTTCAGTATCTGGCACAAAACACAGGAAATATACCCGAGAGCCACAGCTGTAATATTGCGCAAATGAGAACATCGAGTTCTGTTATTTTAAATACAGGAATTTTAAGTTCTTTATTCTTATTTTCACCTTTCGTTTCAATAAGATAGACCGCTCTCTCTCAGGCTGTAGGCCTGGTATGAAGTGTACCTCCCGCCATTATCGGATCTAAAAATTCCTATGCCTTATGCATTCTCTCGAAAATCCTTGAAAAAACAAAGGGTTATATTCTGGCATGCCTGTTGCTATTCCTTAGCACGAAGGTAATACTAAAGAAGGGTAAGTGATGGAAGCTTTAGCATATGCACATAGACAGACGGATTTGTATTGTCCGACTGCAATTACCAACAGGAGTACACTTTATGATCTTATTGAGGCAATAGAGCATGAAATTGAGCAGGGCGAGGAGGAGCTAATTGCTCCAGTTGTGCTGGATTTGATCGAATCCCACAAGGTAAAATGGCTAAGAAGGCACATGGATAGCATTGTGTGCTATACGTACAAGTCATGAACAATCTTCTCTTGAGCAAAGGGAAATCCCGGTCTCCCTGATTCACTATGAACAAGATTATTAGTATCTTCAGGAAGGCGGGCTTAAGATTAGGAATATCTATACATCAGAATTTTGCAATGAACGTGCAGGCTAAAAACATCATGTTTGCTGGCATCCATTCACTATGAAAAGATGAAGATGAAAGATTATGTAGGGATATGGGTTGATCATAAAAAAGTATTCATCGTGTCAATAGCTGGAGACCAAGTAACGATTAACAATATGGTCTCAAATGTGGATGGTCATCTCCGTTTATCCGGTGGATCTCGCACCTCTACTCCTTACGGCCCCCAAGAAGGGCCTTCGGAAGGAAGAAGAGAAGAACGGCGCAGACAAAAGTTGCGCCAATATTACAAAAAGATCATAAGAATAATCTCCGATGCAGAAAAAATTTTTATCTTTGGCCCTGGTGAGGCAAAGACAGAATTAATGAAGGAGATGAAAAAATCAAAAGACCTCTCTTCGAGAATTGTAGGAACTGAAACTACAGATAAAATGACCGAACGGCAAATCAAAGCAAAGGTGAGAAAATTTTTTATTTCAAATACATAGATGTTTGCCCCAGAGAATATCGAAGCAAATAACCGGGGCCAGGCATAAAAGCAGAAAATATTCTGTGTCTAGACCGGCTGATGCTGCCTGCATTTCAGGGCTGACATTCTGACATCTTCAGTGAATCATTAAAACAGGAAGCCTCCCTCAAAGCCCATCCACATCATTTCTACAGCCAATCCATAAAAAGAAACCCGAGTTCCGATATGAAATCAAGCGGAACTTAAAGTTCTTATCGCTGAAACATAAGGTATATCAACACGTTAAAAAAAGCGTAGTCTGTATTCATCCTTGGAAAATAATTGTTTCTTTCTTTTACCGGAATTGAAAGTTCCTCTTCTTGCCAGGCATTTTGAAAAATTACTGAAAAATCAATAAGTTATTAGTTTGGCACAGTACATGCTATCTTCTCATTATGATCGTGGATAAGTTCACTTATCAGATCATGGAAAAATTAGATGTCATGGAGGATGGGGAGGCAAAAGAATGAGTAAAGTTATCGGCATCGCCCTGGGAACCACTAATTCATGCGTGGCTGTGATGGAAGGAGGAGATCATGTTACATATACTGATTGTAGATGACCAGCCATATCTCTACGAGCTCTTCCCTCATGGTTTGATGGAAGAGAGCTGCCATGTTACAGGCGCGAGTGATACAGAATCCGTTAAAAGATACCTTGAGGATTCAATACCAGATATTGTGCTTCTCGAAATTTCCCTTCATGGATTCGAGGGATGGGAAATTTTGCGTCATATCAAGAGCAAGGATCCTCATCCCCTGGTTCTTATTGTTACCGCCTACGATAAATACGCGAGCGATCCACGCGCATATGAGTCCGATGGATACCTGGTCAAGGATTTTATCCACCCCGAGAAACTCAAGGAAAAGATAACCAAGCTCTTGGTATTGGGGGGGCAGCCAAAGATCCCCTATCCAATGATAGAGGGACAAACCGCGTTTCCTCTATCCCAGTTTTACGCTCAATCAGCAATAACTTAATTGTTTAGGAGGAAAACCATGAAATTTAACGAGATTAGAAATATGGCTAAGGGTATGGGTATAAACACATATGGAATGAAAAAGACCGATGTGGTTAGGGCTATTCAACGAGAAGAGAACAATATTGATTGCTATGCCACACAACGGGTGGACATCTGCAATGAGGAGGCATGCCTGTGGAGAAATGATTGCATTGCTCTAAACCATATCAAGAACAATTCTCACAAATAGCGCTCTCTTTGGTATGTAGTGATTATACCCATTTTTTAACGCAATAACATCGATTTGAAAAAGGAGGTATCCTATGAAAAAAGCAGCATATTTCATCGGATTGGTTATAGTCATAATTTTTTGCCTTTCTTTTAATGGCGGCCGGTCCTGGGCAAGTGAAAGCATATACCAGATGACAGAGGATACCACCGCGATTGACCTTGAATATAACACAGTAGTTATTGAAGTGCCCATGGTAGGGAAAACCTTTACGGTAGGTGGTCCACTCTCTTGCGAGGCTATTTTGAAAAAAGGTCATCAAGGAGTTGACCTATTAGCTTTTCAGGTTGGCGATCGAGTGAAAGTTAAATGTGAGGCAACCGGGCAAGGCCACACTATTCTATCGCTTAGTCCCTCGATTCATAAATTCGATGACGTATTTATTCACTCGGAAATAAGTGCTGCCTGCGACGAGCCCTTCGGCCTTGAGCTCGGGGCCGAAAGGCTCAACCGAGGCGAGTGAGTAATCGCAAAGATTATACTCATTAGAATACGTTATAGTATTTGCGAATCGAAGCACTTAGGGCAAAGCAGGAAGTTGGTTCCCAAGAAGTCGATTTTAGTATGAAAATTCAAAAATTGTCTGGGGAGGGCAAATAAAAAGGAGGTGATTGGCTATGGAATTAGTTCCATGGAGGCCTTTTGAAAGAGAACTTAGTCCGTTTCGAGAAGATCTTTGGAGTCGATTCTTTAGTGAGGTACCTTTTATAAGAGCTTTTAAAGAAGAATGGTCACCAACGGTTGATGTTTCAGAGAAAAAAGATATTTTTCTCATCAAAGCAGAGCTTCCGGGTGTAAACGAGAAAGACGTGAGTGTCAGCATTTCGGGGGACATCCTCACGATCAAGGGTGAGAAGAAAAAGGAGGAGGAAGAAAAAGACGAGCACCACTATCGTGTTGAGAGATACTACGGATCCTTCGAACGTTCATTCCGGATGCCCACCGGTGTTAAAGCTGATAAGATCGAAGCAACCTTTGACAAGGGTGTCTTAAAGGTAACCGTTCCCAAGGTAGAAGAGGCCAAGAAGAAAGAGATAACGGTCAAGGTAAAACAACCCAAAAAAGATAAATAGCTAAACAGGCCCTCCCCAGATCATGCCGTAAAGAGCCTAAACACAATGAAAGGGATTTTTAGACATCTACGAATTTACACATTCAGAGGACTCCTGGCAATTGTCCCATTTGCGTTATCCTTTTTCTCGCTAAAAATCCTTTACACGGTCATTGACAAGCGTGTCACGATAATGATTGAGAAATATCTTGGTTTTACTTTTCCGGGCCTGGGAGTCCTTTTGGTACTTGCTTCACTTTACCTTTTCGGCTTAATTGCCAGCAACGTGGTAGGCAGACAACTCTTTGGATTGGTCGAAAGAATCGCCAACGGAATCCCTCTTGTAAAGACTGTTTATCAGGTAGGGAGACAACTGGCAACAAGCCTTTCCCTTCCTGGGACACAGGTATTCAAACGTGCGGTATTGGTGGAGTACCTCAAGCCCGGTATCTGGACAATAGGTTTCGTGACAGGAACAATCATCGATAAGACACATGATGACGAGACGCTCCTCAAGGTCTTTGTACCCACCCCTCCCAATCCTACCTCCGGAACGATGGTTGCAGTCAGAGAATCGGAGACGAGGAATCCGGGATGGAGCGTTGAGGAGGCATTGAAGTCAGTGATCTCAGCGGGCGTTATTGGCCCAACTGAGATAAAGCGGGGGTAAGATATGTTTGCAAAGATTCTATATCCAACCGATTTCTCGGATGTATCCAAGAAGGCCTTAGCCTACCTTAAACGACTAAAAGAAGCTGGGGCCAAAGAGATTGTCATATTGCATGTCATTGATGAAAGGAAAATTGAAGCTATTGCTCTCTACGGTACGAGTGGTTCCTTTGTATTCATAGAAAAAATGGAGGAAGAAGCCAGGAAAGAAGTGATTGCAATAGAAGGAGAGTTAAAAAAATGCGGTTTTGAGGCAAAGGCGCGAATAGAGACGGGAATCCCTCTGAGAGAGATATTGAGGGTTGAAGAACAGGAGAAGGTCTCCCTTATTGTCATTGGTTCTCATGGGAAAACCAATATCAAAGAGATGCTCATGGGTTCTGTGTCGGAGAAGGTTGTAAGGAGGGCTAAAGGCCCGGTTTTGGTTATTAAGAGATAAGGCATGCGACATATTAAAAATTGTTATTCACAAAGAGATCTAATGCGCCATATAGTTATTTCTATTGAGATCTTAAGTTGAAGGAGGGCTGAAAGATGATGAAAAAAATTTGTTACTATCTGCTTTTAGTGATATGGTTCTTGGCTGGAGGGTTCGCCACAATTTCCTTTGCCCAACCCGATATTCTGAAGATTGAGAATAAGTACACGAAACGCCTGAAAGCCTCAGTAACACTTAATCACAAGAAGCATGCAGACACAATAAGCTGCTCTGAGTGTCATCACGAATGGAAAAAAGAAGAGAAAAAACCGCCCCAGATATGTAACGAATGCCACAAGGAAAAAGTGGAGGAGAAGAAAGTCGGGCTTAAGAATGCCTACCATAACACATGCACAGGATGCCACAAGAAATTGACAGCTCAGGGTAAGAATGCTGGTCCTACAGTTAAATGTGTAGATTGTCATCCCAAAGGAAAATAGCGAGTTGATATAACATGAGCAGTTTGGAATCCACAGGGGTAAGTTGGGAATACGGAAAACCGGCGAAAATCTTCTATTTAGTAATTGCTACAGTGGGAGTTATCTTTCTTGTTCTTGTATCACCAGGAGCGTCTCAGGGCAAGCAGGTTGTCGGTTGGTTGGAGAAGGTCTGTATCTATCCCGGCAATCTGATTATAAATGCGAAGCTGGATACAGGAGCAAGAAATTCATCACTCAATGCCTCACATATAACCGAGTTTGTGCGGAATGGAAAACAGTGGGTACGGTTTAATGTTACTAGTCGATATGGCAATACAGCTACCATTGAGCAAAAGATACACCGTATTGTTAAGATTAAAGACCATGATGGAACGCCTCAATTACGTTTTGCCATCCTCCTCGATATTTATTTGGGAAGTTTCCATAAGGAAGTGGAAGTCAATCTCGCGGACCGCAGCTATTTCAATTATCAGATGCTGATTGGTCGGAGCTTTTTGCATGGCAATCTGGTCGTGGATCCATCTGTTAAGTTTACCACCAAACCAATTTGCAATGGTGTTCCCAGGTAATGAGCAGACGTCATCTCTACTTTTTGGCACTGGGCCTGACTATTATTGGCTTGGGTTTATTTCTTTACAAGGCCTTGGTTCTGGGTTTCCCATTAACTCCTCATAGAGTTTCTGACATATGGAACCTGGAAGCTCACATTGCCTTTGTTGCACACAATAGGCCGGTCAAGGTGTCATTGTTTATCCCGCGTCCTACCCGTCGCTTTGCCATAGTAAATGAAAATTTCATCTCTCAGGGCTATGGTATTACCACAGCCACTGAGGGCAGTAATCGTCAGGCTGTATGGTCTAAACGAAAGGCCAAGGGGAAGCAGATCCTTTACTATCGTGCTGAGATCCGGCGTATTGAAACCAAGGAATCAGCTATTGTACTAAAGCCACCTGAGATAGAGGACCCAAAATTTGAGGGACCTTATCTCGCGGCAGCTCAATCTCTTGTCGCCGACATTCGCGCCCAGTCCGCAGATGCAAACACACTCATGAAAGAACTGCTCAAGCGACTCACCAAGCCTCAACCCGATGACAATATAGCCCTACTGCTGGGCAAGCAAACCTCTATCTCGAATAAGGTAAGGCTCGCTGTACGAGTACTTGCCCAAGCCGGGCTTCCCGCGCGGGCTGTCCACGGGATACGGATGGAGGATGAAAATCAAAACGCACCATTGCTGCATTGGATAGAGATTTACGATGAAAAGCAATGGCGAGCCTATGATCCGATTACAGGAGAACCAGGCGTTCCCCCAGACTATATGCCGTGGTGGCGAGAGACTCAGCCTCTCGTCCAGATACAGGGGGGCGACAGGATGCAGGCAACCCTGTCGGTTAACCTTAAACAGGAAGAAGCAGTTCGTGCCGCCATCCAGAGTGGAAAAATAAAGAGCCCCCTACTGCTAGAATTTTCGCTGTTCAGGCTCCCTGTCCATACTCAGGCTGTCTACCGTATCCTGTTGCTTGTGCCAATAGGTGCATTTTTGTTGGTGATTTTACGCAATGTTGTAGGTATTAAGACCTTTGGAACATTCATGCCTGTACTCATAGCTCTGGCCTTTCGAGAGACACAGTTGCTATGGGGAATCGTTCTGTTCAGTGTAGTGGTAGCACTTGGACTGAGCATACGTCTCTATCTTGAACATTTGAAATTATTGGTGGTTCCGCGCCTTGCCTCCGTGCTCTTCGTGGTGGTTCTGTTGATGGCTTTACTAAGTATATTGACTTACAAGCTCGGTCTGGAGCGTGGGCTGTCAGTAGCCCTGTTCCCCATGGTCATTTTGACGATGACCATTGAAAGGATGTCCATTGTGTGGGAAGAGCGTGGCGCGACTGAAGCACTTCAACAAGGGCTTGGTAGTCTGGCAGTTGCGGCCATAGTTTATCTTATTATGACCATCAAACAGGTGGAACACATTGCATTCGTATTTCCAGAATTACTGCTGGTGCTGCTTGCGGGAACCTTGCTGTTGGGGCGCTATTATGGCTACCGATTGCTTGAGCTACGTCGGTTTAAGCAATTGGTGAAAGGAAGTACCTAATGTTTAGGCTCGCAAGACAACTCGCCAAGATTGGGGTGCTTGGATTAAACCGGCGCAATGCTGAGTACACCTTAAAGCACAATCTGCGACGATTGTATCCCTTAGTTGATGACAAGGTGACTACGAAGCAGCTTGCTCAGAATGCGGGTATAGCCGTTCCAGAGCTGTATGGGGTAGCGGAGGAAAATTATCAGGTACGCACCGTGCCTGAGATGTTGGAACAATATTCGGATTTTGTGGTCAAGCCAGCGCGTGGTAGTGGTGGCGACGGAATCCTGGTTATCTCTGGTCGTTCGAGGCAGATGTATAGAAATGCAAATGGCCCGTTATTGAGCCGGGAAGAGCTTTGCTACCATGTTTCCAATATCTTAAGCGGGGTCTACAGTTTAGGCGGGCAGCCGGACAGAGCCTTGATCGAATATCGAGTTCGATCCGACCCACTGTTTGAGGCTATCAGCTACCAGGGGGTCCCGGATATTCGTGTCATCGTATTTCTCGGTGTCCCAGTAATGTCTATGGTGCGCCTGCCCACGAGGATGTCCGGCGGCAAGGCCAACCTGCACCAGGGAGCGTTAGGGGCAGGGATTGATATCACAAACGGCATCACACTTTCAGCAGTATGGCGCAATGATATCATAGATGAACATCCGGATACCGGGAACACAATAATGGGCGTGAAGATCCCTAGCTGGGAGACTTTATTGAGGCTGGCTGCACGCTGTTACGAGCTTACCGGTCTTGGGTATCAAGGGGTTGATATCGTATTGGATAAAGATAAAGGCCCGCTGATCCTTGAGCTGAATGCACGCCCGGGGCTCAATATCCAGATAGCAAACCGTGCAGGGTTGTTTCCACGCCTGAGATTAGTAGATGAAAATTACAAGGCCTTACAGAGTGTTGAGGAGCGTGTAGCGTTTGCACAAAGGAATTTTGGCGCCACCATATAGCCCCATCCACCAAGATCCCTCATATTCTCATCATAAGCGGGTCACTATCCTAATCAAGCTGAGATCTTTGGCAACCACATGGATGAATTAAATCATGAAGGTTAAGAAAATATGGAAATACCGCTACTAAGCAATATCGTCATCATATTCGGGCTCTCCATTGCGGTTCTCCTTCTCTGCTATAGCCTGCATATACCTGCAATCGTGGGCTACCTCCTTACAGGAGTGGTGGCAGGACCTCATGGGTTGGGACTAATCGGCGAGGCCCGTGAAGTTGAAATTTTGGCTGAGATTGGGGTTGTGCTGCTTCTTTTTACTATTGGCATCGAATTCTCATTGAAAAGCCTGATGCGGATCAAGAGGTCAGCTTTGATTGGTGGTCCGCTTCAGGTAATAGCAACCGTAGTTGCCGCTTCTCTCCTATCAAGGAAACTCGGTCTAAGCTGGAGGGAGGCGATATTCATGGGATTCCTTATATCCCTCAGCAGCACGGCCATTGTGCTCAAGCTGTTTCAGGAGAGCGCTACTGTAGACAGCCCTCACGGTAACGCAGCCCTTGGCATCCTGATTTTTCAGGACATCATCATTGTACCGATGATTCTGCTTACTCCACTGCTGGCCGGATCAACAGGCAATGTAGTCGAATCCCTTCTTGTTCTCTCGGCCAAAGGAATAGGGATTATTCTCCTTGTAATCATCGGCGCTCGATGGGTTGTGCCATATCTAATGTATCAAATAGCCCGGACACGGAGCCGTGAGCTTTTCTTATTGAGTATTGTTGTGCTATGTCTCGGGATCGCATGGCTCACCCACCATATAGGGCTATCCCTCGCGCTTGGGGCATTCCTGGCAGGACTCATACTATCCGAATCCGAGTATAGCGGCCAGGCTCTCGGCAACATCTTGCCATTCCGTGATGCCTTTATGAGCTTCTTTTTTATTTCGATCGGCATGTTGCTGGACGTGGGATTCCTCTTTCAGAGACCTGGACTTATCGCGGTAATTACCCTCTGTGTTCTAATCCTCAAAGCCATAATTGCAGGATCTACTGCTATGCTCCTGGGATTTCCGCTACGCACGACAATATTAGTGGGACTTGCACTCAGCCAGATTGGAGAATTCTCGTTTATCCTCTCCAGGAGCGGTATTGAATATGGTTTACTCCCTGCAACTACCTACCAGGTCTTTCTCGTTGTATCTGTGATCACCATGGCAGCGACGCCGTTCCTTCTCGCACTGGGACCTCACGCGGCAGATCTTGCCTTGCACCTACCGCTGCCGAGAAGGCTCAAAGCGGGCCTCTATTTTGTGCCGGTGATAACAAGTGCTGATGCAAAGATTAACCGGAAAGATCATCTCATTATCGTTGGCTTTGGGCTAAACGGTAGAAATGTGGCACGGTCTGCGAGGGTAGTGGGGATTCCCTATGTGATCATAGAGATGAATCCCGAAACGGTGAGGGCTGAAAAATCAAAGGGGGAGCCTATCTATTTTGGCGACGCGATCCAAGAGGCGGTCCTTACGCACGCGAGAGTTAAAGACGCGAGAGTATTAGTATGGTTATTTCCGATCCCACGGCAACCCGCAGGATTATCGAAATAGCTCGAAGGCTAAACCCAATGCTCTATATCATTGCGCGAACCCGCTTTGTCAAAGAGATGAAACACCTCTATGAGTTAGGGGCAAATGAGGTGATCCCAGAAGAGTTTGAGACATCAGTAGAAATCTTTACCCGTGTTTTGGGAAAATACCTTATACCAAGAGATGAAATAGAGAAATTCACCACGGAAGTGAGGGCAGATGGCTACGAGATGCTTAGAAGCCTTTCAAATGAGCAAACATCGCTATCCGCTCTGAAATTCCACATTCCCGATATTGAAATCAGTGCGCTCCGAGTACATCCAGGTTCATCTCTTGTGGGGAAATCCCTGACCCAGATTGAATTGAGGAGGAAATACGGCGTAACCCTATTGGCAATACGGCGGAACTCAAAGATATTGACAGATATAGGAGGGGAGACTCGATTTTGTGCCGATGATATACTCGTGATCCTTTCTCAATCACACAAAATAACTGCAATCAAGAACCTGTTATGTAAAATGGAAGAGGGAGGGATAAAAAACTCATCGTGACACCCATCGGAAAAATGAGCTGAGCCCCATTTCTGGCTCATCGATACCTCTCAGAGGTTCAACAAAACTCAATCCAGCGAGGCATATCCTATTTCGGAATTACCCCTGTTCTTTGGGTGGTGGCCAAAAAAATTAAAAAAACTGCTAAATAGGCGTCTTGACAAGGCGTTTTTCCATTGTTAATATTTTTACTGCTTCTTGGATTCGATTCACAATTTTGCTCACCACCATAGGAGATAAGAGGGTGTTGAAATGTCCGATGCAACATGATAAAGGGTTTTTTAAGAGTCTTGATTACGGCTCGTTGCTATCTCATCTGATGGTAATCATGTAGATTTGGCTCATGCGTTGTGCATGGGAATGGAATAGTCAAGCTTCTTTAGCCGGGGTTAATACATTATGTTGGATATACTGGCAATGGTGATGGCTGGCGGGAAAGGCGAGCGGCTCTATCCCCTCACCAGGGACAGGACGAAACCGGCAGTACCGTTCGGCGGCAAATACAGGCTAATAGATTTTGTTCTGTCTAATCTGGTTAACTCCCACATCTATGCAATCTATGTCTTGACTCAGTTCAAATCCCAATCGCTTACTGAACACATATTGGAAAATTGGCGGCTTGGGACAATCCTGAAGAACAATTTTATTATCCCTGTTCCGGCCCAGATGCGCACAGGCGAAACCTGGTACAGGGGAACTGCCGATGCCATTCACCAGAATGCCCACCTCATACGCAATCACAAATCAGATATAGTTGCCGTCTTTGGTGCAGATCACATCTACAAAATGAATATACGGGACATGATAGATTATCACCGCGAGAAGAAAGCAGATGTAACCATTGCCGCCATTCCCTACCCCAAGTCCGAATCCAGATCATACGGTGTCATACAGGTCGATGAATCCTGGAGGGTTAAGGGATTCCAGGAGAAGCCAGAAACACCAGCCACCATTCCCGGCAAGCCAGACCTGATTCTCGCCTCAATGGGGAACTATCTATTCAATCGCGAGGTACTTTTGGAGGTACTGGAATCCGATGCCAAGAGCAAGGGTACCCACGACTTCGGCAGAGATATCCTCCCATCCACCTTTCATGACCTGAAGTTATATGCCTATGATTTTCGTAGGAACAAGTTGCCCGGTGTTGAGCCCGGTTATGTGAACGACTACTGGCGTGATGTGGGCACGATCGACTCCTATTGGGAAGCCAATATGGACCTCCGGTCGGTAATTCCCAAATTCGACCTCTACAATAAGTACTGGCCGATCTATGCGGGCCGAATCCATGCACCTCCGGCGAAGTTCATCCACAATGAAGAAGGACGTCGTGGTTACTCGCTTAACTCCACTATCTCAGAGGGGTGTATCATCTCCGGTTCCACTGTAGTCGATTCTGTGCTCGGTCCGTTTGTTCATATTCACAGCTATTCTGAAGTATACCAATCGATCCTCATGGAGGACGTTGCAGTCGGGCATGGCTCACGAATACAAAATGTGATCATTGACAAACATGTGGTGATTCCTCCTGAGACGCATATTGGATTTGATGTGGAGGAGGACAGGAAAAAATATTATGTCAGCCCCGGGGGGATTGTTGTAATCCCCAAGGGCTCCAAATACGATCGACCGCCATATGTCTAATTATATAAACCTGTACCTTTCAAAGACCTCCTGCTATCACAATACAGTAAAGAAGGGACTAAAGCGTGCTTGCGCCTCAAAACTTACTGAGAGATTCATGAATTCCCTTGTGTATTTCGTACCAATAGGCAAGGGAGGCCTCCCGTTTCACCCGGCCGTAGAGCTCTCCTCTCTCGGAGATCCTCGCATAATATGCCTTTGAGAAATCGTAGCCAAGCGCCACCACCGGATAAAAGAGCCTGTCCAGTTGTATTCGCTTGAATGTTCGAATGTCGGCATCTATCAGCCCTATCGACTCTGCTCCCAATGCAATCGCGA
>Ga0315534_1001880_pt1 | contig 14473 bp, 11 predicted proteins | sample SalMarSW160240MG_FD_203094 | JGI IMG/M metagenome (GOLD analysis project Ga0315534, IMG submission 203094) | Salt marsh sediment microbial communities from the Plum Island Ecosystem LTER, Massachusetts, United States - Salt Marsh Sediment SW1602-40 ... | reverse complement strand
ACCAGATGAAGATCATATCAAGTGATGGCTCTTCTGCTAAAACTGTAAACCTGATATTTAACACAGATTTCTTTTTCAGGTCTTCCAACAGGCAAACAGAACTTGAAGCACCAGTTGTTTTTGTTGGATACGGATTCAAAAATGAAACTCTTAAATATGATGATCTCAGTAACATCAATGTAAAAGGTAAATTTATCCTTAAAATCTCCGGTGTGCCGGAATTTGCCCGTGAAAGACTCTCGACGTCCGATTTATCAGCATCAATGAGAGATACTGAAAGAATGCTTCGGGAAATGGGAGCTATCGGGGTTATTGATTTCAATCCTGAAATGGCCACCACCGGGATAGGTCAGGAAAGTGAATTTCTTAACATGTCCCCCGCTGAAGAAAGACCCAGGTACTGGAATCCCAATATCAGATACACCCTGCCTGAGAGAACAGGATACGGAAGTTTTCCCATTATAAGTATTTCATCAAAGGCAGCTGATGAAATCCTCGATGGAACAGGTATAGATTACAAAGCATATAAAAAGGAAGCTGATACAGGGAAACGACCAATACTTTCATCACTCACCTCAAAAAGAATATTTTTTAAGACAGATGTAACCTGCACACCTGTTCAGGCAAGAAATGTTGTCGGAATAATTGAAGGTAATGATCCTGACCAGATTATTCTGCTTGGAGCACACTATGATCATCTGGGAATGAGCGACGGTTTTATATGGAACGGTGCTGATGATAATGCATCAGGGACAGTTGGTATCCTTACCCTGGCAAAAGCCATCATGGAAACAGGTAAAAAACCCGAAAAAACAATAATAATTGCATTGTGGACGGCTGAAGAGAAGGGATTACTGGGCTCGCGCTATTATGTTAATAACCTGTCATACCCAAAAGAAAATCTGCGTCTGAATCTGAATTTCGATATGATCTCAAGATATGTATCAGATGACGAAACGAACAGGGTAACTATGACATATACAAGCTCCTGCCCTGAGTTTAAAGATATTACTGTTAAAAACCTTAAGGAATATGGCATAGACCTTGATGTGATTTATGAACCTTCCGATGATCCTCCGGGAGGAACCGACCACAGATCATTCGTGGAGGCGGGGATACAGGTAATGAGGTTCAAACCCGGACACCGGGAGGAATACCATACTCCTGCCGATGAGGTTGATACTGTTGATTGGGATATTATGGAAAAAATAGTAAGAATAAGCTTTACGAATATATGGGAGCTTGTAAATAGCTCCTGGTAATCTTTATAATTCTATCATAATTATAAACATTCTGGTAGTTTTGCGGTTTTTTTAATATATTGTGACACTTAAATCAGGAATATCATGAAATTATTTATCACTCTTTTACAGGTATTTATTCTAACAGGTCTCTTCCAGATAATCCAGGCACAGGAGAATGTTCAGAATGACAAACTTCATATAATAATTATAGGCGCCCACCCTGATGACCCCGATAAAGTAGGAGGAACAGCATATAAATGGGTGCAACTTGGTCATGATGTACTCATGGTATCACTTACCAATGGTGATGCAGGACATCAGACGCTGCCGTCCGATGAACTTGCCAGGGTAAGGCGTGAAGAAGCACGAAAAGCTGGAGAAGTAATCGGAGTACGTTATATTACTCTTGACAATCACGACGGGCAACTGATGCCAACCTATGAAAACAGACTGGAAGTCATAAAGCTGATCAGGGAACAAAAGGCTGACCTTGTTATTTTTCCGAGGCCTTATGATTACCATCCCGATCACAGGTACACAGGAGTACTCGTACTTGATGCTGCGTATATGGTAACTGTTCCCAAAATACTTCCTGAAGTACCTTTCCTTGAGAAGAATCCTGTATTCCTTTATATGAGTGATGGTTTTACACACCCCGAGCCATTCAAAGCTGATGTAGTTATAGCTGTTGATGATGTGATTGAGAAAAAAATGGATATGTACCATCAACACACTTCCCAAATGTATGAATGGCTGCCATTTAACCAGGGTATACTAGCCCAGGTTCCTAAAACGGATGCAGAAAGAAGGGCTTGGCTGGGCAAATCCAGGATGGCAAGATCAGATGCCGGACCTTTCAGGGATAAACTTATTGAAGAATATGGAGAGGAAATAGGAAGCAAGGTCAAATACTGTGAAGCTTTCCAGGATTCAGAGTATGGAACTCGTCTGACAAAGCAGAATATATACTACTACTTCCCATTCCTTAAGAAAAAATAAAAGCTACCTATATATTATTGATATTCAAGATACTGACTGTTATACTTTAATTCAATAAAGTCATTATCCTTTTCAGTGTAACCATACTCAAAACAGTACTGGTATTTTTCGCCCTTTGAGGTTTCTATGAAATGGGTAAAGAAGTTGAAATTATATCCAAGGGCAAAGAGAGCATCCTTATGGACCCTTGTCCTCCCCTCAGTATAAAGGTCGGCAAGTATCCTTCTGTTCTTACGCAGCAAGCCATGAACATTTCTGACAAAATTGTTTGAGTCACGGTTCAGACGATTGTTGTAATTATTTCTGCACTGGTCAGAACAGAACTTCTTATCGGTACGGCCACGAATCGTGTCGCCGCAATCGAGACATTTTCTTTCCACAGCACTAAAGTTTTGATAAAGATACAAAAAAACGTTTTCAAACGACTACAAACGACTATAAAAGATTATGAACCGGATGTAAATGTTTATCAACCGATATCTTTTTACAGGAGGGTTTAAGTTTGACATGATATTAAAAATTTGTTAATTAAAACTATCAGTCATGAATGCATTAAGAAACAGAGTACAGCTTATCGGGAATCTAGGTCAGGATCCGGAAATTAAGACGCTTGACAGCGGAAAGAAGGTTGCAAAATTCACCCTCGCAACAAATGATGCCTATAAAAATAGTGACGGGCAGAAAATTGAAGAGACGATGTGGCATAACATTGTAGCATGGAATGGTCTTGCAGACAGAGCATCTAATTATCTTAAAAAAGGAAATGAGGTTGTGGTAAATGGCAGGATTGTTTACAGGACTTATGACGACAAGAATGGTGTTACAAAATACATCACCGAGATTGTCCTGAATGAAATCCTTTTACTGAGGTCGGCGAAGAAAGATGATCCGAAGGAGGAATAACCTGTATACAACCGCTGCATTTTTTCGTGAAGAGGCTGTCAGAGATGTCAGCCTCTTTTTACTGCCTCAGTGTAATCGCGTCCTGCTTTAAGCGCCTTCAGGTTAATATCCACGATCACATCTCCTTTGGGCCGGAACAATTTCCTGACGGCATTTTCAAGACTCTCAAATGACATACTTATAAAAGGTGATGCTGCCCCCAAAACCACTATATTACCGGATCTTGCTGAGCCAACTTCCTTTGCTATTTTATCGGCATCAATAATAACATTGTTTTTTATCTTGTTTATCTCGTCAAGAACCATTTCAATCCGAGGATATTCAGGAATATTGATATATGGGTTTGAATTGGTAACCAGCCATCCTGTTTTTGAAAGCCAGGGAAGATAGCGGAGTGACTCCATCGGTTCAACTGATATTATCAGGTCAGCTTTACCGTATGGGATAAGGTCGGACCAGACAGGCTGGTCAGAAAGTCTGAAATGTGACTGCACATCACCGCCCCTCTGGCTCATGCCGTGTACCTCAGATTGTTTCAGGAACAGGTTGTTATCAACGGCGGCAAGTCCAATAACCGCTGCAATTGAAAGGATCCCCTGCCCTCCTACTCCCGACAATATAATATCATTCTTCATAATTTCGGAGCGGATTTAGAGTTTTGAGTTTTACCATTTGAATTATAAATTTTGAATCTTCAATCTGAATTTTATCCATCTATGCTTATGCTTTCTTCTTCCTGGATATCGTCTGAATACACTCCCTTGCTGATATTATTACAGAAACACCTCGATATTCAAGTTCTTCTTTAATTATATGTATATTTTCCGTATGATTTTTACGTAATGGAACAATTATCTTCAGATGTTCAGGATCAACTCCAATACCCAGGCATATCTGCTCAAGTCTGCCTGTTGCCTGTGATTTCTGACCTCCCGTCATACCCGTGGTAGAATTATCCGATATTATTATTGTAACAGGCGAATTTTTTACTACAGCATCAAGTAATCCTGTCATACCTGAATGTGTGAAGGTTGAATCACCTATGACAGCTACCGATGGAAATAAGCCGGCGTCTGCTGCACCAACAGCCATAGTTACAGAGGCACCCATATCCACGCATGAATTTATGGCATTATAGGGAGGCAGTGCTCCGAGAGTGTAACATCCAATATCGGAGAATACACGGCCGGGACCATATTGCTTTATAGCCTCAATGAGAGCATTAAACATGTCAGCATGGCCACATCCCTTGCAGAAAGATGGGGGCCTCAGCTTAACCAGGTCAGGAACCTTATGCACATAATTGACCTTCATTCCCAGAGCTTTTGCCACAAGGGCAGGATTAAGCTCTCCATCACGGGGCAATGTCCCATCCATACGTCCCAGTATTTTTTTCCCTTTATCAAGGATCCCTCTCAATCCTTCCTCGATAAAAGGGTAACCCTCTTCAATAACCAGAAGTTCCCTGCACCTGGAGGAAATATCTTCTATAGTGTCACCGGGAAAAGGATATGCAGAAATTTTAAGTACAGGATAAATATTATCTAAACCAGCTATATTTTCCATAAGATAGTTATAGGCGATCCCGCTGGCAATAATTCCCAAATCCCTTTTCTTCCCGTCTTTAAAGAAATTGTATTTTGATATTCTGACTTCATATTTTATTGATCCATATGTCTTTAACAGAGTTCTGTATTTTTTCCTGGCGAGTGCGGGAAGGAGAACAAACTGCACAGGGTCTGCGGGCATTTTTAATTTCTTTTCAGGTGTGGGACGATCAACCAGGTTGACGCTTGCCCTTGAATGAGCGAGACGTGTTGTTATTCTAATCATTACAGGTACCCTGTGTTTTTCTGACAGCTCGAAAGCATCAAAGACCATATCATAAGCCTCCTGCTGGCTCGATGGTTCGAAGCATGGAATAAATGCAAAATGAGCATAGAACCTTGAATCCTGTTCATTTTGTGAGGAATGCATTGAGGGGTCATCTGCAGAGACTACTATCATTCCCCCGTTAACGCCTGTTATGGCAGCATTAATAAATGGATCAGCAGCGACATTAAGACCGACATGCTTCATTGCTACCATTGATCGTTTTCCTGCATACGACATCCCGAGTGCAGCCTCCATGGCAGTCTTCTCATTTGACGACCATTCCCTTTGTATATTCTTTTCTGCCGCAACTTTTGAAGACTGAACATATTCCATTATTTCTGTCGACGGGGTACCCGGATAAGCGTACATGCCGCTTAATCCCGCATCAATAGCTGCCTGTGCAATTGCCTCATCACCTAGTAACAGGAGTTTAGTCATGAAATGCAGGTTATTTATTAACTGATTGTTAAATACCAGACAAATATTGGAAAAATTCCGGTGAATAAAAAAGAGGAAATGAGTAAAACTGAATAGACAACAACAAATATGTGCTCCGCAATGGATAGTATAACACAAGCAGACTGAAAGGATGGAACTATTAAAATATAGTTAAATGTTATAACGTTACGCTCAATAATGATTACTTTGCAAACTCTAAAGGGATAAGGTACGTTATAACAGTATTGCGGATACTCTTGAACAGATTCACTAATAAAGTAATTCTTTCACTGCTGCTTATTCTGCTTCTGACCAGATATACAAGCGGTCAGGAAAGATTCGTTCAGTTAAGCGGTATAATAACCGATGTTACTGATAATCCGGTATCAGGGGTTGCGGTAATCTCAAAGAAACTGCTAAGGGGAACAATCAGTGAAATGACCGGTATATATTCGATAACCAGTACTCCGGGCGATACTATCTTTTTCAGGGCCCTGGGATTTAAAAGATACCACACAATAGTACCGCCTGATTATGATAAGAGGCATTGTATGGTAGATATTGTTCTCGAGCTTGATACCATTCCGATCGAGGAGGTTACCATCCTTCCCTGGAAAACCTACAATGAATTCATCAAGGATATGACCCAGGAGCGGCCGGTTGAACAGACCATAGAAAATATGAATGAGAATTTGGCCTCCATATATGTTGCAGTATCGAATCAAACCGGCGTAAGTATCTCGCCTGAAGCCGGATACAGGTATGCTATGGAACAGAATTTCAATGCTATGGCAACCCGATACCAGTATCCGATAAATAACCTGTTAAATCCCTTTGCCTGGGCAAAATTTATTGATGGGATTAAAAATGGACTGCTAAAGAACAAATCGAACAAAAGATCGAAGCCAGTTAAACCAGGCAAAAAGAAAAGGAAGAAGAAATCAGAATGAATTAATTTTGCATTGTATGAAAGACTATAAAGGCAAAATTATCGGAATACTGGGTACTGTGATATTTCATCTTGTAGCAGCTATATTTTTCATGTTGTTCCAGATACGTTCCCTTAATATAGATCTTTCAAATGAATTCGTAATTGAATTTGCAGAAGAGAGTCCTGATAACCTTCAGGACAAGGAAAAACTGATCGAGCTTCCGGCAAAAGGCATAGAACAGCTATTGCAGGGAGATGAAGAGCTTCTCAATATTGCACGTAATCTGGCAAATAAGCCTGATGTACAGATAGATCCTGAGGATTATATTGATAAGGTCAAAGAGGAGCTTATTGAGAGCGGCAAACTTGGTACTGAGAATTACATTGATGAATGGAAGAGGCTTAAGGAGGCTGCCGAAGACGAGAAGCTTGCATTTGAAAACAGGACAGATGAGTCAGAAGAGGAAGAACCCATGGAGTCTGAAGTAATGGCAGCAAATTACCAGGGCCCTACACGGATATATTATAATCTGGAAGGACGCAATCACACCTACCTTCCCATTCCAATATACAAGTGTGAAGGATCGGGGAAGATAGTCCTGGCCATCCTGGTAAACCAGAAGGGTGTTGTAGAAGAGGCAGAAATTATAGAAACCGAAAGCACTACTACCGACCGGTGTCTCGAAGAGACAGCCGTTAATACTGCGTTGATCTCAAGATTCAACCCGGATATCTATTCCCCAAAGATACAGGCCGGTACTTTAACATACCACTTTGTGGCTCAATAAGAATGGGACTGATCCTCTTATCCTATTCAGTTATTTACCGCTTTTATCTGGGAAAGGCGGTATAGGAGGAATTTTTTTGCCTTCACTTTCAAGTTTTTCAAGAGCAACACTTATTGCTTTATCAAGCTGATCATCCTGTCCCAGATATTCTTTATGCGGATCATTTTCGATAACAATATCCGGTTCAACACCATGGCCTTCTATGATGAAGCGGCTCCCGTCTGCAGCATATGGCGCCCATGACGGTGTATTGATATTTCCTCCGTCTATAGTAGGCCTGGGTCCGGAAATTCCGACAACTCCTCCCCATGTACGTGTTCCTATTAATGTGCCTATATTGTTATATTTAAATCTGTATGAAAAAAGATCACCATCAGATGCTGAATATTTATCACAAAGAGCAACTTTTGGTCCAATGTGAGTTCCCCTGGGATTTACATCTCCCGTTTCAGCACCGGTTGTCATTGTCACATAGGTAATTGACCTCATAAGGCGTTCTATTATCATCGGTGAAACATTACCACCGCCGTTGCTTCTGTCATCAATTATAAGAGCCTCCTTGTTAAGCTGGGGGTAATAGTGTTCTGCAAACTGATTCAACCCTCTGACCTGCATATCAGGAATATGAAGGTAGCCGACACGCCCGTTTGTTGCTTCACTTACTTTTCTGGTATTTTTCTGAACCCAATCATTATAGTATAATGCAGATTCAGAGGCTATTGGCTCTATAATGACTTTTCTGCTGCCTGCGAAATCCGGCTTTGAATTGATAGTAAGTTCAACAAGTTTTCCTGCCTTACCAACCAGGAGTTCATAGATATCATTTACCTCATTTACCGGCCTCCCGTTTACAGAAAGTATCAGGTCACCTTCTTTGGCATTTATTCCTGTTTCAGTCAGCGGTGAAATAAGTTCTTCATTCCAGTTTGCACCTTCAAGGATTTTGTCTATCCTGGCAAATCCGGATGCATCCCTGCTTAATATAGCACCAAGAAGTCCGGTTTGAATTCTCTCAGGCATCGTACGTTCGCCATTCATTGCGTATGTATGACCTATACTCAATTCTGCTATCATTTCTCCAATAAGGTAGGTGAGATCAGAACGATGATTTACATATGGAAGCAATACAGAATATTTGTCGTGTATACTCTTCCAGTCCAATCCATGCATACCCGGATCATAAAAGAAATCCCTCATTTGTCGCCATGACTCATTGAAAATGTTTTCCCATTCTTCTCTAAGATCAACCATAACCTGCATATTATCAGTAGGAATTGTTTCTTTAAGCTCCACCTTTCCTGCAGGTACAGGTATAATACCATATTTATCGCGCTGGCGGACAAGCATTTTTTTACCACTTGAAGTCAATGTTAAAGATATTCTCTCACCTACTTCAACCTCTTTCTTTTCTTTCAGATCGAAGTATTTGGCTGTAGAAGCACCTTCCCTCCGTGAATTCATGGTATAGAATAATTTATCACCGGCTGACTGCAGATTACCATAATTTGCAGGTTGTACCGGAAGAGAGATTATCCTGTCCATTATTCCGTCGAAATCTATTTTAGTCTCTTTCACTTCGGTTTCCGGTATATTCTTATCAGAATCCTTCTTGTTTTTGTCACCTGTAGTTTGCGCCGAAGCATTATTTTCTACCATCTTAACCTGATCATCAACGGGTGCCAGGGGTGATGGAGTATCTTTTGCAAGAGTGACAAGATATATTCTGCTCATATCGACATAAGCATGGTTATGTTCTGTCTGGCTGTAAACAGGGTTAAAATCTCTTTCGGATACGAAGAAGATGTATTTACCGTCTGAGCTGAATACAGGGCTGTCTGAAGAGTACCAGTTATTTGTTATCTCATGAGAGATTGCAGTTGCTGTATTACAGATCCTGATCACCGGAAAATCCTGTTCCTGTCTCACAAAAGCAATCCATTTGCTATCGGGTGACCAGTTTGCATCATAATAGGGACTTTTAGGTGACTTATCCACAATAGTGATTTTGCCTGTCTGGATTTCAACAAACCTGAGATCATTTTTTTTTGTTACATAAAGGATCTTCTTACTGTCAGGGGACCATTCAATATCAAACAGATATGTATTCTGATCTCTTGTGATCTGTAAAGCAGCTTCTGATCTGTCAGCTTTCTGCATCCATATTTCAAATTCACCTGAGGCATCAGAAACCCATGCTATATTTTTTCCGTCAGGTGACCATTTTGCATTTCTCTCATGCACTCCTGAAGTTTCCGTTAAATTTCTGGTTACACCCTCTTTTACAGGAACATCGAATATATCTCCACGGGCGCTTATAACTACACGTTCACCATCGGGTGACGGATTTACTGCAGTTATCCTTTCGGATGCATCCTTGAGAACCTTTCTGTCAGCCTCATAATCATCTGCTATATAAATATTTACCTTCTCGACCTTACGTGTTTTAGCTTCCATTTTATATATTGAACCGCAATTTTCAAAGACAATATGAGTCTTATCGGCTGAAGGAAATTTGATATCATATGTATCAAAATTTGTTACCTTTTCTGTCGCCCCTGTGACAGTGTTATAGACGAACATATTCATTATCCTGTCTCTGTCGGACAGGAAAAAGATCTCATCCCCTATCCACATCGGGAAAATATCCTGGGCCTTGTTATCGGTAATCTTTTCAACATTTTCTGTATCAAAATCGTATATTCTTATATCATCAGCCATACCACCTTCATAGTATTTCCATGTTCTGAATTCACGAAAAACCCAGTTAAAAGCCAGTTTTTTCCCGTCATCGGAATACGAGCAGAAACCGCTTTTTGACAGAGGCAATTCTTTCGACATTCCCCCTTCAACAGGAACAGTAAACAGCTGTCCTAAAAAATCGCTGATTGTATATCTTCTTGACCGGTATACAATATTTTTCCCGTCAGGGGTCCATGTCATTACAATATTGTTAGGACCCATCCTGTCGCCCACATCATCGCGGCTAATTGTTGCAGTATAGGTCAATCTTTTTGGAGTTCCTCCCTCTCCCGGAATAAGGAAAACCTCTGTATTTCCATCATATTGCCCTGTAAATGCAATATATTTTCCATCAGGAGAAAACCTGGGAAATATCTCATAACCAATATCTGTGGTTAATTTACGGGCAACTCCGCCATTGCTGCTGACAGTATACAGGTCTCCTGCATAGCTGAATACTATCTGATCGCCAGATATTGCAGGGAACCTCAATAATTTTGTTTCATTCTGGGCTGTTGCTGCTGAGCATACTGTAAAAAGTATGACTGATAATGTAATTCTAAAAATAGATTTCATAACAGGATAAATATTTAATATTAGGAATAGAGCGGCAATTTAATAAAAACTATAGACCTGAAGAAGTTAGTTGAAATATATTAAACGAAACCCGTCCTTGTATATGATAAATCATTTATTCTGCAGTCCAGGTATATTTTTTGATCACATCCGGAGTATTCCTGTTTGCATTTCTGTCATTTACCAATGGACCGATTGTATGAGCCTTAATGACATCGGAAGGACAGGGTTTAAGCATTTCCGAAGCTCTTGCAGGAGGGATTTTTACATCTACCCATTTCTTTTCATCCGGTCTTTCCAGGATAACCGGCATTCGTTTCTTTGAGTTATGAACCTCAGCCATCAGTTTGTTGGCATCAGTTGTTATAATAGTAAAAGTCTTCAATGGTTCTCCCCCAGCCGCAGGCAACCATTCGCTGTATAGTCCAGCCAGTGTAATAATGTCATTATCGGCCCTGTATACATACCATGGTATTTTTCTTTTCCCCACATGTTGCCATTCATAAAAACCCCTGACCGGGATAAGACATCTTCTTGATCTGAAGGATGATGAAAAAGAAGGTTTCGTATCAACACTTTCTGCCCTGGCATTAAAGGTTTTAAATCTTATTGCTTCAGCATCTTCCTGGTTCTTAATCCACGAAGGTATCAATCCCCACTTAAGAAATGTTATAGTTGCCGGATTTTCGGAGCATACTGCAGGTATAACGGGTAGTCCGAATGCATGATAATAATAACTTGGCTCATACCGGTATTTATCAGGAAATGAGATACCATATCTCTCTTCAAGTTCTTCCTTAATCAGGTTTACATTAACTGAGAAGCACATTATTCAGCAGGTGTTGAAGTAATATAGTCGGTCTTAAGGGGAACAGGCAGTGAATAATCAAAAAGATCATATTGACCGGTTATTTTAAGCCGGGATATTACCCTGTACATCATCGTATTAACGTAAGAATGTATTTCCGGTCCGTTCCAGGCACTTGAGTTAAAGAGTACCACCCAGGCTGTCCCGTCAGGTTGTCTTTTCATCATCGCCGCACTACCCGGGAATGACCCGGTTCTCCACCATGTTCCGTTGCTGATAGTTGCTTTCCATCCTATTGGGGCAAGTCCGTTTTGGATATCGGTCATAATTTCAATACTCTCGCGGGTCAGTATATCCTCTTTAGTTTCGAATCCGTCAACAGCCAGGAGCAGGCGAAGAAGGTCAGGTGCTGTTGCCAGCCATGCTCCGGCTCCGCCAAGGGCTTCGATATCATTTCCGCCGTAGACGGGGGTGACCAGTTCACCCGTACCATATATTGATGGCTTCGGAACAACATCCGAAGGTGCATAGTAGGTTACTTCATAGGGTGCCTTTAGTGAATGCAGATTACGTGCAAGTACCATATCATAAATACCCAGTGGTTCCAGTACAGCTTTCCGGCAATATTCCTCATAAGGCATTCCTGAAACCTCTTCTATTACCAGCCCGAGAATACTGTACCCCAGGTTTGAGTATGCCCTGCCTTTGCCGGGCGTATAATGAAGCCTTTTATCAAGGGCAAATCTTACTATTGTCCTGGTATCAACCGGGGGTTTCATACCCATATGATCAGCAACAACCAGGGGCATGAACATATGATCTCCCCACCGCTGAGTCCATCCTCCTTTATGGCTGAGAAGATGAGCAACAGTAATTCCATATGCTCTTTTGTCTCTTGGATTACTGAAATAGGGATCATTGAGGATTGCATCCTGGCCGAAAACCCTGTCATTCAAATTTAATTTACCATCTTCAGCAAGTTTCATTACCGCAACTGCCGTAACCAACTTGGAGATACTGGCTATACGGAATTTATGATATGGCTGTATCTCTTCCCATGATGTGGTATCTGAATAACCAAATCCTCTGGCATATATTAATTTGCCGCCTTTTGAAACAGCAATAGAAGTACCTGTGATAGACCACTTACGCATGAATGCGCGGATAGTCTTTTCAGCTGCAGCAAATTCTCTTCCTGATGATCTACTGTTAGATAGCCTGACATTACCCGGAACAAGTATATCGGCAGTTTTATTGTTTTTCTCAATTGCTCCCGGATTATAACTTACAACGGACGCCAGTAGTATTACCAGTAATATTTTTTTTGTCCCTGACAAAAAAGAAGTATTTTTTCCGGAACAAAAATAAAAAGTATTCTTTTCCGGACTAATAGAATATATTAAATTTTATAAAAAGAAATACACTATTCGACTGACAGCATAAAAAACGCAACTTGCAGATATGCCGGATTAAGTTCAAAGAACTAACTTTGTAGCTACGATGTCAAAAAAAATGTCATTAAAGCACATTTTTCTGCTTATAGTCTTTATGGTTATATCTTTAACGGTATTCCCTCAGGTTGAAATAGTCTATATTGATACTACAGAATATCTTCCTCTTTCCTCATTCGGTGCTCTCGAATACAACCTTATGATTGCAGCGTCAAAGGGATACTACACAGAGATAGAAAGAATGGCCCTGATGGGAGCTGATATTGATAATGAGACAGATGAGGGTGCCACTCCACTTATTCTCGCTGTTCAAAACGACAAACCGAAAAGTGTATTTATCCTTCTTAAATATGGTGCCGATGTAAACAGGATAACAAACAGGTACGAAACACCGCTGATAATAGCTGTCAGGAATCAAAGCTTTGAAATAGCAGAAACCCTGATAAGATATGGGGCCGAAGTAAATTACCTGGATAATTACGGGGCGACATCACTCCACTATGCATCTATATACGGATACTTATATATTACCGATCTTCTTCTATACTATGGGGCTAAAATTGATCAAAAGGCATTTGATGGCACTACTCCCCTGATGGCTGCAATATGGGCCGGTCATGCTAATATTGCCGATCTTCTTATCCAAAATGGAGCAAATATGGAAGCAAGGGATAATGAGGGATTTACGCCGTTTCTGATAGCCGCACAAAACGGCGACACACTCATAATGAATCTTCTCAGTGAAAAAGGAGTCGATATATATACACTAAACAAGTACCGATGGGATGCATTGGATCTAGCTATAAGGGCCGACCAGGAAAATACAGCAGAGATACTTATTAAATCCGGGAACAAGTGGACCGACCCCGAAAGAAAAGCTGTAAATCCTTATAATATAGCAGTCAGATACGGCCGGAAGGATATTATTAAACTCCTGGAAAGGAATGAATTTCCTTCAAACAAGAAACTTGAGGTAGATCAGATGGCAGTAACATTATCATTCAAGTCGGATTTCAGGGATATTTTTTCCGGAATCAGTTTTGCATTCAAGGAGCCTCTGCTGAACCTTGGAATCATTACAGGCATTGATACCAAATTATGGTATACACGGGTGCTGGTAAAGGAAAGTGATTATCTTTACTACCAGTACCTCGACAAGAGTTCATTAGTATATGCAGGAGTGTTTAAAGATTTTCCCCTTACCGACAATATGTTCAGAAGCAACTTCCTCCTTTCCCCCTCATTGTCAGCAGCTTATTCATTCGGAAGCAAGTTTAAAGGTACCTTAAACAGACCAGACAACTGTTTCAAAGTGATCCCGGGTGTAAGCCTCAAATGGATAAAGAATAACATTACCCTGATATCGGGTGTTGAATTCATGAATACTGATTTTTACAGGATAGGACCAGTATGGGGCAGATTTGGAGTCTCCTATAACTTCTTTTTTGATAATGAAAGAGCACCGGTAAAAACAATCAAATGGTACTAGGAGGCAATATAGTAAAACTAAGAAATACTCTTGTATTTATAATACTGGTGGTATTCTTCTCCTGCGAAAAGCCTGTGACAGGGATAATTAACTGTTCTGAATGTACCTCTGATGAACCTGTTACTACCCAGCTTAATATCAAACTTGACAAACTGCCTGAACTCACAACCATAAACATTTACGAAGGCTATCTCGAAGACTCTGTATTATTGAAATCATTTTCCACACGGTC
>Ga0315534_1001879_pt1 | contig 14473 bp, 11 predicted proteins | sample SalMarSW160240MG_FD_203094 | JGI IMG/M metagenome (GOLD analysis project Ga0315534, IMG submission 203094) | Salt marsh sediment microbial communities from the Plum Island Ecosystem LTER, Massachusetts, United States - Salt Marsh Sediment SW1602-40 ... | reverse complement strand
CATGGACACATCTTGGATACCCAGAAAATTGCAAAGGAAAGAAATCTTGATCCCAATAGCTGGTCCTCACTGGAAGTGATCCTTCCACTGCTGCGCTATCCTAAATACTACAAAAACACTAAAAATGGCTACTGTAGAGGCACCGAGGCAGTTCGCTACGTGAACAGGATACTCACCTACTACGACATACTGAAAAGAGAGGCAATCTCCTAAGGATAGTAATTTTCTATTGCATTCCAAATAAGCTAATGATAGAAATCGAACAATAAAATATCATAACTAAAACAATTTCAATTAGAAAGATATTACAATGACCAATAATGTTTCAACGCCATTGTCAGAGACAACTTCTGAAACACCACAGAATTTAGTAAGGGATATTATCTATCAGATCCGAAGGCTCATGCAAGCGGGCGAGCTCTTTACCAAGGAACTGAATAAAACCTATCAAGTAAGTGCTCCACAGCTTCACTGCCTGCTGGCTCTTAATGAGAATGGTCCTTTACCTCCCTCACAGATCGCAAGGCACATTATGGTGAAATCAAGCACTGTAACCGGGATTATTGATCGTTTGGAACAAAAAGGTCTTGTGACGAGGCTGAGAAATTCCCCAGACCGCCGTGTAATCACTATTCAGTTGACAGAGGCTGGCAAAGAACTTGCCCAAAATTCACCCCCTCCCATACAGCATAAGATTGTGGATGGGCTTAAAAAACTCCCTGAAGGGGAGATACAACAGATCATTCTCAGTTTATCCAAACTCACCCATATGCTGGATGTTCATGATTTGGAAGTAGAATAGTTTTTTCTATGCATTTCCAGCACTCTCATGTTTTTCTACACACACAAATTTCATTAGCATAATCCCTATTACTGTGTGCTGATTTATATTTCGATCGATGGTTTTTTTACACTTGACAAGATATGTAATTCAGTATAGTTCTAATTATAATTATTTGAGTTAATACAATATCAACTTAATCGATTTTAATAGAAATAAACATACTCAATATTTTTCTTGCTCCTCATTACGTTAGTCAGCAAATCGGGTTAATTAAACCACACCCGTAGAAAGTGAGATTTCTACCTTTGTATCCCTGAAGTCTCAAAACCTTCCCGATAGGTCCATTATCTTTCGGGAATCCATAAACCATAAAATATTAAAGGAGGTAGATTATGACGAAAAGAAAGAATTATATTTTCAAGGTAGTGGTGCTTGTTTTTGGAATTTCTTTTTTACTTTTACCCTTTAGCTCTTATGCTGCTGCTGCATCAAAGAAGCTCGTTGTTGCTGACCTCAATTGGGACAGTGCACAGGTCCACAATCGTATCGCCGGCTTCATCATGGAAAAAGGGTATGGGTATGAAATAGAGTACATTCCTGGAGCGACTATTACCCTGTTTGCCGGGTTGGTCAGAGGGGATATTGACATAGAAATGGAATGTTGGGTTGAAAATCAGCAGGAGGCCTATGATAAGGGGATTGCTGCCGGGGAAATAATAGACCTGGGGGCCAATTTCCCTGATAGTTGGCAGGGATGGCTGGTGCCCACCTATGTGATTAAGGGAGATCCCAAGCGAGGTATTAAACCTGTAGCGCCAGATTTGAGATCCATTGAAGATTTACCGAAGTACTGGAAACTCTTTAAGGACCCAGAAGACCCTAACAAGGGGATTTTTTACAGCTGTATCCCAGGTTGGGAATGCCAGAAGATTAATGAGAAGAAGTTTAAGGCCTACGGTCTCGACAAGAACTATAACATCTTTCTCCCCGGCTCTGATGCCGCGTTGAATGGATCCATGGCCGCTGCCTATAAGAAGGGGAATCCGTGGTTTGGTTATTACTGGGCACCTACATGGGTTTTAGGGAAACTGGATATGACTCCCATTGAGGAGCCAGCTTATGATAAAAAGCTGTGGGATGCCAGCTATGCCTGCGCGTACCCCTCTGTGAAGGTAAATATTATCGTCAACACAAGTCTTAAAAAGCGTGCACCTGAGATAGTGGAATTTCTTATGAAATATGAGACGACCCAGGCAATGGCCAATAAGTTCCTGGCATACATGCAAGATAAGAAGGCTAATACCCAGGCTGCTGCCATATGGTTTTTAAAGAATTATCAAGATTTATGGTCCGGTTGGGTACCAAAAAATGTAGCAAAAAAGGTTATAGCAGCCTTACCATAATAAGGATATGAAAACTGAATAATAACCATTCAAAAAATAAGGCAGCAGAGGTCTGTTTAGAAGTGCAGGGATTGTGGAAAATTTTTGGCAAAAAGGCTAAAGAAATTATCAACTCTGAACTTCGCTCAGCTACCAAAAAGAGTTTACTGGAAACAACCGGATGTGTGATGGCGGTTCGTGATGTATCTTTTACCGTCAAAGAGGGTGAGTTTTTTGTTATTATGGGTTTGTCAGGGAGCGGAAAATCAACCCTGATCCGAATGCTTCTTCGCCTTATTGATTCAACAAGTGGCAATATCTATATACACGGAGAAGATATTTGCCAATACGACAAGAGGCAGCTTATGAATTTCCGCCGTCACACAACTGGCATGGTTTTTCAATATTTCGGCCTTTTCCCACACCGCAGCGTCCTTGATAATGTGGCCTATGGCTTGAAGGTGCAGGATATTCCAAAGGAAGAGCGCTACGCAAGGGCTCACGAGGCCATTGAAACGGTGGGGCTGAAAGGGTGGGAACAATACATGCCCAGTGCCCTGAGTGGTGGAATGCAACAACGGGTGGGTATTGCCAGGGCACTAACCACAAATCCGGAAATACTCCTTATGGACGAGCCTTTCAGTGGATTGGACCCATTAATCCGCCGAGAAATGCAGGATGAGCTTATTGAACTTCAGGATAAGGTTCAAAAGACGATTGTATTCGTGACCCACGATCTTCACGAAGCACTGAAGATGGGAGACCGTATTGCTATTATGAGGGATGGGGAGATTATCCAGATCGGTGTCCCCGAAGATGTCATCTCTAAACCCGCTAATGATTATGTCCGTGAATTTGTGCAGGATGCCTCGCCAGCCAAGGTATTTACAGCCGGAAGGATAATGAATGAACCTGATGCCCTGCTCTATGAATGGCAGGGACTAAAGGCTGCCCTACACATTTTGAGTGACGCAAAAGAAGATTACGCCTTTATGGTAGGCAGAAATAGACATTTTTTGGGGCTATTAACATTAAAACGTCTGAAGGGTCTCATCCAAATGAGTGGGGTTTCTCTTAAGGAAGCCCTTGAACCGGATCCAGCTATAACGAGTCCGGAAGCGGTGCTTGAAGATCTTTTTCCCATTGCAGCCGAAGCTGATTATCCTATTGCCGTTGTAAATGAGCAGGGGAGGTTTTTGGGAGAGGTTCAAATCAGCTCTATTTTTGAGAACATGGTTCAGGATAAAGGGGAGGGAGATGAATAGTTTCCCTGAATTTTTTAGGATACCTCTGGCAGACTGGATTGATGCACTCATGGACTGGCTGCTTTCTCAATTTTCCGGCCTGTTTGATGCCATCGGGCATATTCTTCTGGTGGTGCTCCTGTATATCGAACGCTTTTTCCTATGGTTGCCCTGGTGGTTAGTAATTGTTTTAGTAGGGGTAGCAAGCTGGTGGGTTATGCGGAAATGGTGGGCGGGCCTCATTATGGCCGGGCTCCTTGTGCTTATCGGGAGCTTTGGCTATTGGGAACTTGCCATGATGACATTGGGACTCACTGCCTCTGCTGTGTTAGTTTCTCTGGCTGTTGGGATTCCCGTTGGCATTACCATGGCAAAGAACGATCTTGTTGAGTCTATTATACGGCCTATCCTGGATGCTATGCAAACCATGCCCAGTTTCGTGTACCTTATTCCTGCGCTCATGTTTTTTGGTTTGGGCAAAGTCCCCGCACTATTTGCTACGCTCATTTATGCTGTGCCGCCAGTTATCCGCCTAACCAATGTTGGCATTCGACAAGTGTCCAAAAATGTTATAGAGGCAGCCCGAGCATTCGGTGCCAGCCCCAAGCAGATACTGTTTGATGTTCAAATACCGTTGGCTGTCCCATCCATTATGGTGGGCATTAATCAGACAACCATGATGGCACTCGCCATGGTAGTGATAGCCTCCATGATTGGGGCCAGGGGTTTGGGTCTGGAAGTTCTCCTCGCAATCAACAGAATTGAGGTTGGGCGGGGATTTGAGGCTGGAATTAGTATTGTTTTTCTGGCTATTATTATTGATCGGATAACCCACGCCCTGGCAACTCGTCAGGAAACAACTATTGGCTCTTAGTAAAGGTTAACAGAGTCAGCAAACCAGTGTTTTTGGTTCGATTATTTGGATTTAACTTGACTTACCCGCCTTTTCTTTCTATAAGCTTGGCACAAATTTTATTTCCTCCTTCCCATAAATCATTTTCTCTATTTCTGTGAAACATATTTTTAGTTAATGTTAGGAATCATTATCTGTTATGCAATACGACCCTAAAATTCACTGTGAAAATGTCTGGAAAATCTTTGGGAAAAGTTCTGAAAAAGTGATGAAGGCATCACCTTCGGACCGAGACGATATAGCTGCATCACTTCATTGCACCATTGCGGTGCGCGAAGCTAACCTTGAGATACGGGAAGGAGAAGTCTTTGTCATCATGGGCCTTTCCGGAAGCGGAAAGTCAACCATTCTGCGGTGTCTCAACCACCTTATACAACCAACCCACGGGCGTGTGGTGATCGATGGAAAAGATCTGAACACCTTAAACGCAAAAGATATTCGCGAAATACGCCAAGAAAAAATGGGAATGGTGTTTCAAAATTTTGGACTACTCCCTCACCGGAACGTTCTTGATAACGTTGCTTTGGGATTGGAAGTTCAAAGGTTAACCTCCCAGGAGCGATATAAACGAACCCGTGAGGCACTCGATCTGGTTGGCCTTCTCGACTGGGAACAATATTATCCAAATGAACTGAGCGGTGGGATGCAGCAGCGTGTGGGCTTGGCTAGGGCCCTTGCTGTCAACCCTGAAATGTTGCTCATGGATGAGGCATTTAGCGCACTTGATCCACTTATACGCAGACAGATGCAGGAAGAGTTTCTCAAGCTGATTGCCATCGTAAAAAAGACCATTGTTTTTATTACTCATGACCTTGATGAAGCACTGAAGCTGGCTAATCGGATTGCGGTAATGAAAGATGGAAGAATCGTGCAAATTGGTACTCCTGAAGAGATCGTTATGCAGCCTGCTGATGAGTACGTATCAGAATTTGTCAGCTCCGTATCGCGAAGCAAGGTTGTTTCCGCCAAGAACCTGATGATGGAACCGGATAAGTGGATATCTGCTGAAAAAGAAGACCCTATTGCAGTCCTCAATAAGATGCGTAAGAACGATATTGACAGCATTTTTATTACTGACTTTACCAACAGACTGGTTGGAGTAGTAAGCATGAAACGACTTAAAGAGACCCTCAATAGGTCACCAGCAGGCCTGAAGTACATGGCGCACCAAGATTATGCATCAGTGCCTCCTGACACAAATCTGGAGGATCTTATTTCTCATGCTGCACAGACGAAGGTTCCTATTGCGGTTTTAGATGAAGGTGAACGGCTTCTGGGAGTAATCTCGCGATCCAGCCTGCTTGAAAAACTTGCAGATCTGATTTAAGGAGAATAGATATGGACTTTATTCGAATTCCCTTTGGCAATTTAGTAGAGAATATTGTTATCTGGCTGACCGATAACTTTTCAACGTTTTTTGACAGTATCACTGCGATAATCAATGTAGCCCTGAATCAATTCAAGACAATCCTGGTTTGGATGCCATGGCCCATAACCATTATCATTGTTATGGTCCTGGCCTGGCGTTTTGCCGGAAGGCGTGTTGCCCTGATAGCAGGCCTTTTTCTGTATTTCCTTGGAAGCTTTAAACTGTGGACTGAGGGCTTGAACACATTGGCACTTGTTGCAACCAGTGTCTCTGTTTCCGTTCTCCTTGGGCTCCCTCTGGGCATCCTGTCGGCCCGGTATGAACCCGTGCACAAGCTTATTAGGCCGATTTTGGATGGAATGCAGACAATTCCCAGTTTCGTGTATCTTATTCCGGCTGTTATGCTTTTTGGCATCGGGAATGTTCCTGGAGTCATGGCTACCGTTATCTTTTCCCTCCCCCCAATGGTCAGACTTACCAATCTGGGTATCCGCCAAGTTTCAAACGAGGCAGTCGAGGCTGGAAAGGCCTTTGGATGTAATGAATGGCAGTTGTTGACTAAGGTTCAGTTTCCCCTTGCCCTTCCTTCTATTATGACCGGCATTAATCAAACCGTGATGATGGCTCTTTCCATGTCGGTCACGGCAGCCATGATAGGTGCTGGCGGCTTGGGCGTAAAAATACTCTATGCAATTCAAAGGGTTCACCTGAGCGTTGGTGTAGAGGCAGGTCTGGGGATTCTATTTATCGCCATTATTCTTGATCGTATCCTTCAGGGATATTCTTCCCGACAAAAAAGGGCCAGACATCTCTCGTGATGTTTTGCTCTGTTCATCACAAATGATCTCCACGAAGGTGGCATTACTCCAATGCCAAAAAATGCTAGATTCAAAAAACCTGAATAAAGGAGGAAACAAAGAAAATGAAAACAAAAAATAGGTTAAAAAGATTGATAGGAATTACGCTTTTAGGGTGTGCTATCCTTTGCATTGCCCTGCCAAATCCTGCAACTGCTGAAAGAAAAAACGTGATTATTGGAGGATTGTCATGGTCCGGTTCAGTGGCCATAGAACAGATCATGAAATATGTGCTCGAGGAAAAACTTAATATCCCTACAAAAATCATCACCCTTACACCACCTGTTTTATGTGCCGGAATGGGCAAGGGTTCCGTAGATATATATCCGGACATGTTTATGCCCTCACATCAACCGGAGTATGATAAATATGTGGTGGAACGAAAAACGATGAAGGTCGTGAAGAGCTATGACAACTGCATCTACGGAATATTTATGTCTCGAAAGATCGCTGAAAAGCATGGAATCAAGACAATCTTTGATCTCAGAGGCAAGGAAAAAATGTTTGACACCAACGGTAACGGCATTGGCGAAATGTGGGTCGGGCCCGTGGTGTGGTCCGCTGCAGAGAAATATTCCGCCGCAATCAAGGGGTATAAATTAGACCTGGAGCCTGTGAAAGTAGAACATTGGCTCTTTCTGGCAATGCTCAAAGAGGCCATGCGTAAGAATAAGCCCCTGGTATTTTACTACTGGACACCTGAGTGGCCCTTTGCCGTGTATGACCTGATTCAACTTGAGGAACCGGCCTATGATCCAAAAAAATATATATACGTAAAGGGCAATCCAGAAAAGACACATATCACCTGTGCACACCCACCTGCTTACACCTATATAGGAGTCTCTGTAAAACTGGAGAAGCGTTTGCCCAGAGCATGGAAATTCTTCATGAATTGGTATTTGCCGATTGAAGAAGTCAGCAAGTTCATTGCCGATTTAGAAGACATTCCAGGAAACCCCAAAAAACCGGCGCCTGAGGTTGCAAAGAGATGGGTAGAAAGCCACCCAGAAGTTCTGAAAAACTGGCTCAAGGGAGTCAATTAGCAAAATATTCGTAAAATGCAGATCCTCGTTTAACCATTGCAAGGGCGGGTTTCGAACCCGCCCTTTCTTTAGAATAGCCATTAAAGACCCACCTGGCTTTTCAGATGATGTAAGTGTCGTACTCACTATGCCAGTTGTGTGTGCGCAATAGCAGTCGTCACTCGCCTTCGCCAGGATGCCCCGTGCGGAAGCACGGGGAGGACACGCGGCGCACATGCAGAGCAGGCGCTTGCACCGCGTGAGCGCCTGCGCTGCGCGATGGCGACAGGCGACCGCGCCGTAGCCATTAGAGCGAAGGCGGGTTGGGCTTCCGTCGAAATCAAGTCCAGCTGCTTCGGCGCAGTTTCGCTTGGCTTTGCCACAGATGCCCCGCGCGGAAGCGCGGGGAGCTTCACTTTTTATTTGTTTTTAGCTCCCTGATGAGGGCTGGCAGGATCTCCATTGCATTGCCAACAATACCAAGATCTGCAACCTTGAATATGGGTGCATCTGGGTCCTTATTGATCGCAATGATGGTTTTTGCCGAATTCATTCCAACAAGGTGCTGAATAGCCCCACTGATTCCAACAGCCATGTAGAGTTGCGGACCCACAGTGAGGCCTGATTGTCCTACTTGCTTGGTGTGAGGTATCCAGTCGAGTTCAACAATAGCCCTTGAGCCCGCCATCACACCGCCAAGGGTATCTGCCAACTCCTGGATAAGTTTCAAATTTTCCTTTTTTTGGCATCCTCTCCCTGCTGATACAATGATGTCAGCATCTTCAATGCTTACTTCCTTTTCATCTCTGAGCCTTTCAATGGCCACTACCTTTGTTTTGATGGCAGCAGGGGAGAGCACTACTTTGAAGTCTACAATTTCACCCTTTCTTGAGCTGTCAGGATCTCCAAAAGAAAAGACATTTGGTCTCACAGTTGCCATTTGGGGCCTTGTGTAGGGTGAGACTATTGATGCCATGATGTTTCCACCAAAGGCAGGTCTTGTCTGGACGAGTTCTCCCTTTTCATTTATTTCCAGCCCAGTACAATCCGCAGTAAGTCCACAATGTAATCTTGCAGCAACCCGAGGGGCAAGTTCCCTTCCGTGTGGTGTGGCACCAAAGAGAAAAACAGAGGGTTTTTCCATAGAGATAATAGCAGATATCACATTGGTGAAGCTGTCAGTTGTGAAGCTAGCGAGAAGTTTATGTTGACATCTCATTACCCTGTCTGCGCCATAGGTAATGAGTGTCTCAAGACCTTGTAGTTTATCATCACCTAAAACTACTACTGTTAGGGCTTGGTCAAGACTATCGGAAAGCTTTCGTCCCTTGGCAAGAAGCTCTCTCACCACTTTTTTTGGGGCAATTCCTTTATCTTTTTCTTCACATTCTCCCCAGATAAAGATACCTGAAAATGTATCCAGCTCTTCTTTTGGAACTGGTTTCCTTTCAATTGAAAGAGCATCCACTGGACAACTATTTACACATGCCCCGCAAAGGGTGCAATTGTCTTGCACCTGGGCTATTGCATCAATCACAACAATGGCACCAAAAGGGCACACTTTCTCACATATTTTGCACCCAGTGCATCTGTCTATGTCGATTTTAAGCATTGTACCCTTCAAATGTATCCGTTCACTGTCAAACTCTACTTAGCGTTGAACGGAAAACGGTGAACGGTGAACTTTTATCTTCAAACAAACTTCCTTTCTTTAAGGAATTCGATTAATTTCTTTGCTGCTCCCTGTGGTTCACTACCGTCGATAACCATCCCTGTTTTTTTTACCTGTGGCGGAAATATCTTTATAACCTGAGTAAATGAGCCTTTCAGACCAAGTTCGTTCTCGTCTATATAAAGCTTTGAGGCAGTAACAACCCGGAGCTCTTTTTTCCGTGCATCAAGAATTTCTTTAAAGGACGATACACTCCGTATCATGGGTCCTTTACTCATAGAAATGAGGCCTGGAAGTTTTACCTCTACAATTTCATTACCTGTTTCTATCTCTCTTTTTACCCTGACCTTTTTTTTATTACCAATAAGGTCAACTCCAACTGCATACATTATTTGAGGGATACCAAGAATTTCTGAAAGCTCTGGCCCTACCTGGGCTGTATCACCATCTATTGCCTGCTTTCCAACAAGAATCAGGTCAAAGTCATTTTCCATTGTCCTTATAGTCTCGGCAAGGGTGAAGGCTGTAGCCCATGTATCAGATCCTGCAAATTTCATATCTGCCAAAAGAATTGCTCTATCGACACCCATCTCAAGGCACCTCATCAACGCTGTCCTTGCCTGTGGAGGCCCCATAGAGATAGCTACTGTCTCTATATCACCATAATGCCTTTTAAGGTCTAAGCCCATCTCTACAGCATATTCACAGAATGGATTGAGTATTGAGTCTACCCCTTCTCTCATAAGGGTTCCTGTTTCAGGATTTATTGTTACATCCATAATTTCTGGAACTTGTTTTACACAAATGAGTATCTTCATTTTTCCCATCTGCTCACCGCAGAGACGCCGAGAACGCTGAGGTTTCGCAATTCCTTGCTTTCCGCTGAGAGGGCGAAAAGCAAGAAGAATTCACAAAATTGTACATCTTGCCGATTATTCCTTCCATGAACGAGTTTGAAAGCATACAAACGGAATGGCAGACAGGGCAGACCCTCCAGAGGATTGCGGAATGACGGTTTTTTCCTTTCTGTCCTCTCAACAGAAAGGAAAAACATTTTCTCTTTGCGTCCTCTGTGCCTTTGCGGTGAACCATTAACGTATTCCCCTACATATCCAGCATGTTTCCTAGGTTTAGCATACAATCGGGATCAAGGGCATTTTTTACTGCCTTCATTTCTTTAAGTTTCGTATCTGAGAACATGATGGAGAAGAATTCCTTTTTAATCTTTCCAACGCCATGTTCAGCAGATATTGTTCCTCCAAGATCTACTGCCTTTTTTGCAAATTTTCGGTATATTAAAAGGCCTTCTTTCATTTCTTTAAGTGATCTTGGAATGATGTTGATGTGTATATGGTTGTTTCCAATATGCCCAAATGCAACCCATTCGAGTCCAGCCCCTTCTAATATGGATGTATAAAATTCCCAGATTTCTTCTAAGGCATGATCTGGGACAGCAAGGTCAGTTCCAAGCTTATAAAGTTCCGGGATGTTCTTTTTTCTCTCAGATATGATAGTATTAACAGTCTCAGGAAGGACATGTCTGAAATTTTTAAATCGTTCAAGATCTCTTTGTTCATATCCAGCCCATGACATTTCAAGTGTTGATCCACACCTATAAACTATTTTTTTCAGCTTAGCATAGTCATTATCTTTTTTTTCAGGATCGAACTGTAGATCAAAGAAGACCGCAGATGTTGCATAATCCGGTATCGAAGGCATTCCTACTACTTTAGGGTCTTCGGTCTGCTTTGTTCTGAGAAGATCAAGGGCATGTGAGCTATAAAACTCAATGAACTCTGGCCGAATAGTTTTTTCCTTACGGAGTGCAATGACAAATTCAATGGCCTTATCATCTGACGGAAAGAATTGAATAATGGAAATAGGATTATTCCACTTTTGAAGCGCTACTTCAATTTCAGTAATTGCCCCAAAAATACCTTCACTACCTATGAATAGATCAATCAGATCCATACTTGGAGCTGAGAAGATACCCGCAGCATTTTTCGTGTGGGGCATGACATACTTTGGGATTTTTACAATTGTTTCATTTCCTGTGCTATTTATGATTGTAAAGGTACCAGCAGGTGTTGCGAAGTATTCCCCTCTGGGTATTTCGAGGACCTCCCCTGAGGATAGCATGACCCTTATCCATCTCACCCAGTTTCGTGTAGCTCCGTATTTATAGGTTCTGGCACCAGATGCATTGGTAGAGACGGTTCCACCCAGAGCTGCCCCCATTTCCGTTGGGTCAGGAGGATAAAAGTAGGTAGTATCACTTTCCTTGTATGTTTTAAGAAATGCCTTTGTTTCAGGAGAACCATTTTCGAAAAGCCCAGGAAAGTCCTTTTTCATTGCCCAATTGTTAAGATCACGTATCGTAACACCGCATTGGGCCCTCACACGCCATTCATTTGATTGAGTGTCATATCTGAGCCCGAGAATCTTATCGAACCTTTCAAGTGATACTATTGCACCTCCATAGGGAACTGCGCCGCCAACTAACCCGGTTCTAGCGCCTGATAACGTTACGGTGACATTTTTTTTGGCCATTTCTTTAAAGATGGCTGAGAGTTCAGCTTCGTTGGTTGGGAAAAAAAGGAATTGAGCTCCTTGATGGGCAAGTTTTGACTCATCACAGAGATAGGGACTATAATCCTGGCATATATCGCTATAATTGTTTATACAGCGAATCCCTTCAAAATCAACAGGAGACAGTGCCTCAGAAGTAATCTCATGCATGATTTTACCACTTGACCACGATAACATTGGAAAGCGTTCTATCTAAAATCTGCTCCCCAATGCTTGTAAATCTGTTGGGTACATCCGTGACATAAAATCGGTATTCAGGGGGTTTTTGTTGTATATTGAGAAGATTGTTTTTTTTGAGCAATTCACCTGCTTTTTCTGTTATTGCCTGTGCAGAGTCTACCAGGGTGATGTGAGTTCCCATAATCTCCTGAAGGAGTGGTTTTAGCAGGGGATAGTGAGTGCACCCCAGAACGAGAGTATCAATATTTTGGGCCATTACCGGCTTAAGATACTCCTGGGCCGTGAGTTTCGTTACCTGATGATCCAGCCAGCCTTCTTCTACCAGTGGTACAAATAAGGGGCACGCTTGAGAGACAACCTCGATATCCGAATCAAGGCTTTTTATTGCTTTTTGATAGGCGTTACTGTTGATAGTTGTTGGCGTCCCAATCACGCCAACACATTTATTATGTGTTTCAGTTACTGCACTTCGGGCACCTGCATCAACAACATCCAATACCGCAACAGGGGATAGATCCTTGATGGCCTGATAGGCGACAGCTGACATAGTGTTACATGCAATAATGAGTAGTTTAACCTTTTGGTCAAGCAAGAATTCTGTAATCTGCATCGCATACCGGGTAATCGTTTCAACTGATTTTACCCCGTAAGGTACTCTGGCAGTGTCTCCGAAATAGATGATGTTCTCGAAAGGGAGTTGTTCTATGAGGGCCCTGACTACGGTAAGCCCGCCTACACCTGAATCAAATACACCTATTGCATTGTTGGAGTTTTTTTGCATAGAGTTCAAAAAAAATATATAAAAGTATACTATTGATAGAATGAAGTAATGAAAAAATCAAGAGGATTACATGGTGCGATTGATAATCGCTTTTAGTTTTGAGAATCAGGCTTTTCTTTAAGGTAATCGACAAGGCGCCCCTGAATATTATCAAAGGCCCCATTGGACATTATAAGGATCACATCGCCTGGTTTGATATGGGAAAGGAGTCCATCAAGAAGGGCGTGGTTATTCAGGAAATAGTGAGCTTCAATACCTTTCTTTTTTAGGTCAGCAACTAATTTGGGAGAAGAGAACCTTTCATTTAATGGGATGTTATCCATCATTGGAGGTTCTGGAAGGATGACTACATCAGCATCAGTGAAGGAGTCGGCGTAAGCATTTTGAAAGATATTCCTTCGACTTGAATTTGACCGTGGTTCAAAAACGGCAATAAGGCGGCGGTTTATGAAATGGTTTTTGACTGCTTTTATCGTTTCGCTCACTGCAGTTGGGTGGTGAGCAAAATCATCTATTACCATTACATCTTTATACTCTCCGAGAACCTCAAGCCTTCGCTTTACTCCTTGAAAGGTTTCGATGGCTTCAACGATGGTTTCATGGGGTATTCCTATTGTGAATGATATTGCAGTTGAAGCAAGGATATTCAATATGTTGTAGTTTCCGAAAAGATCAGTGGTAACCCTTGCAAACTCAATGTTTTTTTTGAATATAGTGAACCTTGTCTTAGTATCCTCAAGTGTCACATCCCTCACAGTGAGGTCCCTATCGCTTCGAATTGCAAAACTCACAATGGGGCATTGGGCTCCTTTGATCACATCTGCTGTATGTGAATCATCGCTGTTTATACATAAAGTCCCTTTTTCAGGTACTATTTCAACAAATTTCGTAAAGGATTTTTTAATCTCCTCGATTCCCTTATAGATATCTGCATGGTCAAATTCGATACTGGTGATGGCAGCCAGGTAAGGATTATAGTGCAGGAATTTAGGGCCCTTGTCGAAAAAGGCCGTATCATATTCATCACCTTCGATCACGAAATATTTACCCTTTGATACTTTGAAATTGCGGTTAAAATTTTTAGCAATACCTCCGATCATAAATGATGGATTTAAACCGGCTACCTCAAGAATCCATGCAGTTAAAGCAGATACCGTTGTCTTTCCATGGGTTCCGGCAATGACAATGGATTTTTTTCCTTCCATGGCAAACTTTTTGAGTGCCTGTGGCATGGAGAGATACGGTACGTTGAGTTTGAGCAATTCTTCTGATTCAGGATTATTCCTGGTGATTACGTTTCCTACGATTACTAGATCTGGCTTAGGATAGAGATTTTGAGGGGAGTAGCCTTTCTTTACTGGGATTGATAGCCTTTCCAAGAAGGTGCTTATCGGGGGATAGATATTCTGATCGGAGCCTGTAATGGTGTAGCCCTTCTCCTTTAGCATCCCTGCCAAGGAGCTCATTCCTACACCGCAGATACCCATTAAATGAATGTGGGCATTTTGTGGCAAAATGTGGACATTATAGTCCATAAGTAATTCCCATAAATAGAGATCTGGTTTATTTAAGTCAACAGTTTTTTTATTCTTGTCAGTCATTGAGAGAGTCACCTTGTCCGATCCTGGTTTAGAGAGTCTCATAGAGCTCTGATCGTGCTTAATTGGAACTAAGGTGACG
>Ga0315534_1001878_pt1 | contig 14474 bp, 12 predicted proteins | sample SalMarSW160240MG_FD_203094 | JGI IMG/M metagenome (GOLD analysis project Ga0315534, IMG submission 203094) | Salt marsh sediment microbial communities from the Plum Island Ecosystem LTER, Massachusetts, United States - Salt Marsh Sediment SW1602-40 ... | reverse complement strand
TCGAGCTGCCCCCCCAGGTTTACGGTGACCAGGTCGTTGAAGTCCAAGCCCAGCGCCGCCGGGTTGCCGAAGCCGGTCAAGGGCGAGAACAGGTTGCCCGTGCCCCCTTGCGCGTTGGCGTCGTTGTTGCGCACGGCGCCGTCGTTGGACCAGTCGTATCCGCCCCAGTACGATCCTTCGATGCGATACCAGTCACCCAGCGACCGTCCGATCGTCACGCGAGCGCCCGCTGCGAAGGCATCGTTGAACCGATTCGTGCTAAGGACGCTCGGCCCCATTTCGCCAAGCGTTGCAAAATCGAAGGCGCGGAGATTATCGCGTTTCAGTGCCTGGAGTTGGCCCTCGACATACCAGGTCGGCAGGGGCCCGAATGCAAAATTCAGCACGTCCTGGTTGCAATTCTCCAGCTGGTTGCACCTGTCGTCCGGGTAGCTGCCCGGTAGATACCAGTACAAATTGACTCCCGGAGAACGCTCCGGTTCCGGCACCTGCGGACGTGGCGGACCGTAATGCCGGGCGGCACTGTCTCCGGAAAGGAGCAGGCCTACCACCAGCGAAGTCAGCCAGGGGATTGTCCTGCGACGGCGCAGGGCGCCTGTCCGGTCACTCATGGAATGTCAATCTCCAAGAAACGACGTGCACAACCTGCCGGCCGTTCATCGCTTTCGCCGCGACCAGGGGCACCTTCGGCGGCGGCGATCAACGACAGGGCATCCAGGGGCCCGGCGTCCATCCCGCGCACGGGGTCGGACACCGACGGCGACGGGCCAACAGTACATCCTTTAGCCTCGGCCGACGCGACCCATATCCTCAGAAAAATGCGCACGTTCGGCAGGAACTATGCAATCGACAAATTTTTACCACTCTCTCTGCAGTTGCCATTTTGCCGAAAGCATCGAGGCCGTGCTGGCTCACTGACTCTCGCGCCGGCCTTCCATCTGGCGCTGGAGCGTGTGGAGCATTTCGCGCAGCTGGGCAACCTCCGCCCGTAGGACATCGATCTGCTGGGCCAGCGTGTCGTCGTGCGATGCCTTGGCGGGCGGCGGCGCGGTACGGGACGATCCACCGGGGTCTGGGCTGTTGCCCGCCGGATGGGCTGCTGTCGCCTGTTGCTGGCTGAGCTTCGTCCATTCCTCGGGTGGATACAAACCGTGGGTTACGATTTGCCCCCTGCCCGGACGGGTCAAAGCGACAACCAGTTTCTTCTGCATCAGGGAATCGAGGATGGGCTTTAAGGCGGCCTGGTCGGCGATCGGTTCCATGCGGGCCGCCCGGGCCCGCAAATCGCCGACGGTTTGCTCGCCGCGCAGCAGCAATTCTGCCATCACGGCCAGTTCCTGTTTATCGACGTCCAACCACTCGTACATGCGGTGGCGATACTTGACCACACGGCCGTCGGAATGAACTTCGGTCACTGCGCTGAGATTGCGGAGTTGCTCCAAGGCCTCTTCGACCGTGTCTGCGGAGAGATGCATTTGCGGCTGTCGGTTGCTCTTCTGGTTGCATCCGGTGGTCAGGCTATTGAGCGTCAGCGGATAGGCATCAGGCGTCGTTTTGGCCTTTTCGACAAGCACGCCGACGACGCGCCGCGGGACCGGGCCGACGGGTTTCCATTGCGGAGCGTCTTGTGGCGGAGTGTCGTGGGCCGCGGGCGGATCGGGCGGGAGCATGGGCCATGGGTTCCTTATCGCGGGAAGAACAAGAGGGGCGCGGAAGGCCGAGATCGGCTGTTCGCGCCGGCGGCCAGCGTCGATAGTCCGTGTCCGGTATCCTACAGACCGGTTTGCGTCGTTGCGAGCGGCCGCCCGTCGCGGCGTGCATCAGCGGCCGTGACGGACGGCATCCAGCTGGTCGATGATCTGGTCGGTCATCTGCTGGGTCGTGAGGACGCCTCCCAAATCGGGCGTGGCGGCACCGAGCGACAGCGCCCGGGCCACCGCGCGGTGGATCCATTCCGCGGCGTCCGGCTGCCCGAGCCACTGCAGCATCATCGCGGCGCTCAGGATGGCGGCGACGGGATTGGCGACGCCGCGACCCGCGATGTCGGGTGCGGAACCGTGCACCGGTTCGAATAACGAGGGATGGCGACGATCCGGAGCGATGTTCGCGCTGGGCGCCAATCCCAGGCCTCCGGCCAGGATGCCTCCCAGATCGGTCAGGATATCGCCGAACAGGTTGGATGCCACGACCACGTCGAACCGTTCCGGCCACCGCACGAAGTTCATGGTCGCCGCGTCCACATGCTGTTTTTCGGTCTGCACCTCCGGATATTCGCCCTGGATTTGGTCCCAGACGTCGTCCCACAAAACAAACCCGTAGCGCTGCGCATTGGACTTGGTCACCAGCGTCAGATGTTTTCGGCGTTCCCGGGCCTGATCGAACCCGAACCGCAAGATGCGTTCGATGCCCATCCGCGTGTGCACGGCGGTCTGCAAGGCGAACTCATACGGTGTGCCCTGCCGGACACGGCCGCCCACATTCAGGTATTCGCCCTCCGAATTCTCTCGGATGACGAGCATATCGATATCTTGGGGCTGTTTGCCGGCCAGGGGGCAGCGGACGCCGGGCATCAGACGGGCGGGGCGAACGCACGCGTATAGATCGAATTTCTGCCGGATCTCGATCAGGGGTTGCAGAGTAACATGGTCAGGCAATTGGGGCGGCCAGCCCACCGCGCCCAGCAGGATGGCATCGAACGCCCGCAGCGTTTGCAGGTAGTCGTCGGGAACGACGCTGCCGTGCTGCTCGTGGTAAGCCGCGCCCCACGGCAGGATGGTCCAGTCCAATCGGAACGACGGGGTCCGCTTCTGGACCGCCTCCACGACCCGCATGGCACTGGTCGTGACTGCCGGACCGATACCATCGCCCGGATAGGCGGCAATCGAAAAAGCGTTCATGGACTGGATCTAACGGCGGATCGCGTCGGAACGGCGGCCGGCCAACTCGGCGAAACGTCTGGCCTGATGCGCGGCGCCCATGGCGTCGTGCATGGCGGCCAGGTTTCCGTACGGTACGGCCAGTGCTGTCCGTTCGGCAATCCCCTGTTCCACCGCGCGTTGCAGTACATCGGCGCCCATCTTGGTCAGTTCCACGCCTTTCTCGCGCTGGCCACTTTCCCAGTACGACACCGCCATGCTGACTAAGGCATCGCCATGGCGCTTGGGATGATACTGGGCCGACAGAGGACCGGGGCGGATGAGTGTCGGCGCCGCTTTTTCGTACCAGCGTACGGCCTCTTGATGGTTGCCTCGGTGGACGGCGTGGACCACACCGATTTGAAAAAACAGCCAGCCCACCTGATAGTCGTCGGCCGGTGTTCGCGGCTCGGCGGCCGCAGCAAGCTCCAGTTCATCAACGGCCAGTCGGCCGTATTCCAGCGCTTCGTCCGGTTTGCCGCGACGATGTTCGATTTGAAGGGCATGAAAATAAGCCGAGCCGAGTCGCCAGTGGACGTATTTCATATCCGCGACGTCGCCGGTCACTTCGAGCTGCGCTCGTGCAGCTTCTCGGGCGTGGCGGATCCAGCGCGTGGGGTCGGTCGCGGGTTGGACGCCTGCCCAGGCCCGCAGTGCCCCGCTGGCTACCTGTAGCCGCGTCTCGGGAGCCGGCGCCGCCATTTCCCATGCTCTTTCGATCCACATCGGCACGACGTTGCTCTTCTGCTGCCACTCGCCCCAGCCGATGTCGCGTGCGATGGCCAAATGGCAATGGATCAGCACGTCGCGAGCGGCCGCGCGGGTCGGCAGATGGTTGTCATTGGCCAGCGGGTCGGCGAGCTGGATCGCCTGGACGTGGAGTTCGACGGCCTTTTGGCAATCATGCGCGCCGTCCGTGCCGGCCAACTCGCCCATCAACGCCAGCCCCCGCGCGCGGGCGATCTGCGGGACGTCGTCGGCATCCAGCGCCGTGCGCGCTTCGCGTTGCGCGTCGTCGATTCGACCGAGTGCCAACAGGCAGCCCGCCCAGCTCAACCGGTACTCGGGGACATCGGGGGCCAGTGTCACGGCCCGCGCGGCGGACGCTTCGGCCCTGAGGAAATCTCGCGTCTTACGCAGCGCTTCGGCACGCAGCCAAAGGGCGTGGGGGTAGTCGTCGTCCAGACGCAGCGCGGCGTCCAGATCGGCAATCTTTTGCTGCGGCGTTCCGCGGCCAATCTCGGCGCGCAGCGCAAATGACTCGGCTGACGGCATCTCCAGGACCATTTGCCCGACCCGCGCGCGGCCTCCCTGAGCGGAGAGGCTAAAGAGCACGCCGCGTTCCGGAAACACGCGGCCCACGGTTCGACCTTCGGCGTCGGGCACATCGGCCCCGCGCTCTGCATCCAGGCCCAGCGCGGAAGCCGCCCGGGCGGCATCGATCGGCTCCGGAAGAAACACGACGATGGCGGTAACTCGATCCCCCTCCAATTCCACTTCCAGGCGGGGGAAGTCATCGAGGGAGTACTTGGCGATCAGTCCTCCCTCGCGGCGCACCACGCCACCGGGTTCGCCCCAATGCTGCTTGAGTTCAGAGAGCGACGAGAACCCGGGCGTGACCTCGTAGAACGCCAGCGGCGCGTAGGGTGCGTCGTCGAGTCGGGCGTTGGCTTCCGCGCCGCGCAGGTGCGTGTCGGAGGGCGGCGCCAGATGATTGCGGCCCACGGCCTGGCCGAGGCTTTCCAGAACCTGGGCGGCGTCGGACGGGCTCGCGTCGTGACCGTCGAACGGATCGATGGCGCCGGGGGCTGATTCGCGGAGATCGAACCCTTCCGCGCCGTTCACGGTGTCCCGATCGTCGGGGCCTGCCTCCGGCACGGTTTCTGCCGCCTCCGCCGGATCGCGCGGTTGGTGGTGCGTTGGGCGAACCGGCACGAACGACAAGCCTTTGTCACCCGCGTCCAACGCGGGTTGGTCGGCCCGCGTCATGCCGCCCGCGGCAACCGCCATGCCACCGAGGGCCAACGCAAACAGAACACGTCGTCCGGCAGGAGAGGGCCTCTGAAGAACGGTGTCGGTGTCCCTTCGCATCACCTGATTCCTCGCCTTTGAGCCCAGCGGCGCTGAGCGCGCGGATGCTGCCTGCCGCTCCCGACCCGCTGACGTTCGCGGGGCATCCGACGCCGCAGTCGATGTCTGCACTTTGGGGGCGGCGTAGTATAGGGAGGCGTAAACAGGGGGTCTAGAGGAAAATCCGCCCCCGGCAGGGGCAAAACCAGGCCCGCCGGCGACAACCTCCGCCGCGCTACGATCACGAACTGGCCGGACCCAGCAACCTTGCCAGTGCGGCCAGGGCCCGGCCAGGTTGCCGGTCGCGCACGGCCTGTCGCGCGCGGCGCAGCACGCGCGTTTGGTCGACGGTAAACGGTACGGCCGCGCCCGGCGGCGGCGGGTCCGGCACCAGATTGTCCACAATCGCCGCCGTCAGCGCGGCGATCCCTTCGCCGGTCCTGGCACTGGTGTACAGCCCGCCCCCGCACGGCGGACGCGTCAATTGCAAATCGCACTTGGAATATACGCGCAGACACCGGGTCGATGGTGGATCGGACTCCGCGCTGCGCGCATCGCGCCCCGCGTCCACGGCGTCCACGACATGCAGCACCAGGTCGGCGGTCGCGGAACTCGATCGCGTCCGCTGCATTCCGAGTGTCTCGATCGGGTCCTCGGCCTGTCCACCGGTCCGCAATCCCGCGGTGTCGGCCAGTTGCACCGGCCAACCGTCCAACGCGGTAAGCCCGACGACGACATCTCGCGTCGTGCCCGGTTGGTCCTGGACGATCGCACGGGGGAATCCCAGCAGGCGATTCATCAGGCTGCTTTTGCCGACATTCGGCAGACCTGCCAGCACGACCCTCCAGGGCGTCACCAAGTGCCGACCAACACGGGATCGATCGAGCAGAACCGCGAGGCCGCGCAGCGCCGCCTCGTTCCGCCCGTTACGAATGTCGTCGGCAATCGCGCCCGACGCACCGCGCAACGCTCCGTGATACTGGTCCATCAGGATCGTGGCGGCCCTTAGTGTGGTGGCAGCGCCCAGGGCGACCAGGGCGGCGCGGCGCGGCGCATCCGGCTCGGAGCGGGCAATCCATTGCTGCCAGGTGATTTCCCGGCAACCTGAGTGGACCAGGCAGGCGACGACCGCATCCACCGCGGCGGTTCCCCCATGGCAGTGGATTTCGTACCAGTCGGCGCCGCGACGGCAGACGACCAGTTGTTCACCCCCGGCACCGCCCCAGTAGCCCACCATGATCGTGTGGATAGGAGCGTCGACCAACCGCTTGTCACCGCGCGGATGAAAATTCCGCGCGACGGCCGGAGTGGCCGCGGGCCCTTGGACCGCCACGGCGGCAATGGCGCAAGGCACGGCCGGCATGAGCTTCGCCACCCAGGTAGGCACGCCTTCGCCGCTCATCGCCGGCTCGCCCGGGCCACGGCAATGCCGGCCAGCACCAGGTGAGGCACGTAGCGGGCGGACGGGTCGACCAGTTCGGTGATTCGCGGTGACGCGCCACCGGTGACGAAGATGGCTGGGGCGCAGGCCTCTTGGCGGGTCTGTCTGCCGACCAGTTCGCGGATCGTACCGACGGTGCCCCAGAAGAGACCTGATTGAATGGCCGCCACCGTATTGCGTCCCACAGGCGGCGGTGGTTCGGCGTGAGGGTCGGGGACGACGTACGGGAGCCGGTCGGTCTTGTCGTGCAGCGCTTGGGCGCCCATGGCGATTCCCGGCGCGATGGCCCCGCCCAAAAAGCGGCCGTCGGAGGAAATCGAATCGACGGTAACGGCGGTTCCCAAGTCGACCGTGATCGCCGGCTGCGAAGGCTGGCGAAGCCGGTTGGCGGCCACCGCCGCCAGCAGGCGATCCATGCCCACCTGTTGCGGATGGGCAACGTCAATGTCCAGCGGCAAGTCGTCTGGTTGCAGCAGGTGAATTCGTGCGGCCGGATGCTGCCGCCGGAGCCAGGCCAGCAACCTGTCCACGGCCGATGAATTGACGCTGGCTATCTGCCAATGTTCCACGGTCCGGCCGGAACACGCAACGTCGCGGCAGAGCCATTGAGCCAACCGCGCGGGGTCCCACAGGCCGGCATCGACCTCCAGCGTCGACGCCGGTTCGGGCAGCGGTGCATCGGGCACGCCAGCAAAGCAGCCCAGCTTGATGCGACTGTTGCCGACATCTGCGGCAATCCAATCGTGAGAACCGTCAGCAGCCATCCGGTCCGGGGCAAATCAGGATTGGCCGGTAGCCAAAAAACGGACGCAACACCAATCAGCCGCATCCTGTGGCACGTTCGATCGTTCGGCGGGAAGCGTTATCCGCTGGCCGGCAGGACGTTGATCCGCCGGCCCTTTCGGTCGAACGCCACGGTGCCGTCGACCAGCGCGTAGAGCGTGTAGTCGTTCCCTTGTCCGACGCCCCTGCCGGGATGAAAGCGGGTTCCCAACTGACGTACCAGGATGTGGCCCGCACGCACATGCTCGCCACCAAACCGCTTCACGCCACGCCGCTGGGCGTTGGAATCTCTTCCGTTGCGACTGGAACCTTGACCCTTTTTATGCGCCATCGCACACCACCTCGCCAACCTAGTTCGCCCGCGGACCGTCTTTCGGAGTCGCCCCTCGCGCCGCCCGCGCTGCGGTCACGGGGCGGCAGCGCCGGATGCCTGTTTTTAACGGTAGACCCAGGCGTAATCAACCCCTTCCTGCACGCCGTACATCTCGTGTTTCCCGGCGGGAGTTCCAAACCGGATCTCGTCTTCATGCTGCTGGAACTGATCGCCGGGCCTCCAGAAATTGAGCTGCAACGTCTTGTACAGGAACCGGCGCCCCGTTCCGGGCGGGTCTCCAAACGCGTACGCGTCGGGCGGGTCCTCCCAGCGGTACGCATTGGTTAGGCCCTGGACGAACACACTGAAAAAATCGATCCGTGGATCGACATCCAGCCAAGTCGCGACACCCCATACGCTGCGGTCCCGCCGATCGGTGGAGGGCTGGATCATTTGCTGAGCCATTTCGACCGAGGTCAGAAGCGGCCGGCGGGGATCTTCTCGTTGCCGGATGGGACCGACGGCCGCGGGAATGATTCGATCGAGGTAGGACTTGCCGTACTCGTGGCTCTCCAGCACGAACTGCGGCACGAACCGGACGTCTCCGGCCTCTTGCGTCACTTCAAACGCGCCGTCCGGTTTTTGTTTAGGCACCAAATCATTTCCCAGATTCTTGACCTCGTAAATAAGGTACCAGACCAGCTTTCGCTGCATCTTGCCGCTGGGCTGAGGAACATCCACGTAGATCGTTCGCACAGGCTTGAAGCTGAATTGCAGGCACCAGACGCGTCGGCGGAAAAAAGCGTCGGTGGCCTTTTGGCTCAGGGTGCGGACCGTCGGAAGATAGTGGGGCGTCCACGGCAGACCGGGGGTCGCCAGGATCTCGACCACGTCGTGTGCTCCAAAAGCTTCGCCGGGCTGCAGTTCAGGCGGGACGGTGATCATCACGCCCGGCGCCAAAGCGCGATAGGGTCCCCGACTATCCGCCGCCGCGGCCTCCCGGGCCATGGCGGATGCCAACGCCACCACGCAGGACAACGCCACCACGCCCGGTTGGATCAAGTTCATGCCGGTGCCTCTTCTCCGAGATGTTTTGCGGGCCCTTGGTTCGGCCATCTCCGCACCTATTGTTTCAGTATAATCGGAGTCCTTGCCACCACAATTTTCGTCCGGACGCGCCCCTGGGGCCCGGCCCGATTGGCGGCAGCGGCAAAACGGTCCTGGGCAACACGGACTTGCTGGTATCCGGATGCCCAGAAATAATCCTACGGGAGGCCCGGCCCGGGGGCCAACGGCTGGCCCGCGAGAAAATCGGACCTGTTTTCCGTCCAGTCAGTGAGGCGCCGGGAGTGTCCATCGTCAAACCGCTGGGTGTGTTTCTGCTGGTGTGCCTGGCCCTGGTCGCCATCATCGTCGGCGCGCGGCGGGCAACACGCGGGGGAAAGGAAAAACAAATCATGGCATCGGGCGATGAACGGTCCGGTCCGCTCGTCAGGAGCGACCAGGAATGGAAGGAAGTACTTTCGGACCTGGAATTTCGTGTGACGCGTCAGAAAGGGACGGAGCCCGCGTTTTCGGGGGAATACTGGGACACCAAGACGCCCGGTGTCTATCGGTGCCGTTGCTGCGGCGCGCCGCTGTTCAGTTCTCAGGCCAAGTTCGATTCGAAGACCGGCTGGCCGAGTTACTGGGAACCGATCGACAAGGACAACGTCCGCACGGAGGAAGACAACAGTTGGTTCATGCGTCGGACCGAGGTGCTGTGCAGCAAGTGCGACGCCCATTTAGGCCACGTCTTCCCCGACGGGCCGCCACCCACCGGGCTCAGGTATTGCATCAATTCTGCTTCGCTGGAACTCGATCCGCGGACCTCCGCAGAAGATACGTCCCCATCGGGCCAGTGAGGGGCGATTGAGCGAGCCGGTTGTCTATTTCGCCACGGTCCTGGGGCTGGGGATCGCCAGCCAATGGCTGGCCTGGAGATTTCGCATCCCGGCGATCGTCCTGCTGCTGGCCTTTGGTTTCGCCCTGGGCGAGGTCGTTCGCCCCGACGACGTCGTGAAGACCGACGTCCTGTTGGCGCTGGTGTCGCTGTCGGTGGGCGTCATTCTGTTTGAAGGGGGCCTCAGCTTACGTTTTCGCGAGGTGCGTGAAACACACGGCGTCGTCCTGCGGTTGGTCACCGCGGGGCTGCTGATCACCTGGTTGCTGACGACCGTGGCTTGCCGGTGGATCATCGGGCTGGACCTGCCCATTGCATTGCTGGCCGGCGCCCTGCTGACGGTCAGCGGGCCCACGGTCATCGTGCCGCTGCTGCGGCACGTGCGACCGGTGCATCGGACGGCCGCCATGATCAAATGGGAGGGGATCGTCAACGACCCGATCGGCGCGGTGCTGGCCGCGCTGGTCTTTCACACCGTTTTTTTAGGTGACGGTTCCCACGTGCTGGGCGGCACGGGCCGGGCCCTGCTGGCTACGGCCATCGTTGGAACGGTGCTGGGCCTTGCCGCCGCAGTCGGACTGGCGGCGCTTCTGCGGCACTATTGGGTTCCCGACTACCTGCAAAGCGCCGTGTTTCTGGCCGTGGTCGTCGTGGTGTTCATGCTCGCTAATCACATCCAAACGGAATCCGGGCTGATCACGGTGACCGTGATGGGCGTGCTGCTGGGAAACCAGAAGTGGGTCACGGTGCGGCACGTGGCCCGTTTCAAAGAGAACCTACGCGTCTTGCTGATATCGACGCTCTTCATCGTGCTGAGTTCGCGTGTCGACGGCCGGTCCCTGCAATCGCTCGGCTGGCGGGGCCCGCTGTTTGTCGCCGCGTTGCTGGTAATCGTGCGGCCCGTTTCGGTGTTCATGGCCACGCTGGGAGCGGACATCCAACGCAACGAGCGGTGGTTGCTGGCGTGGATCCACCCGCGGGGGATCGTGGCCGCTGCCGTCTCCTCGCTGTTCGCCCTGGAGCTGTCGCGTCAGTTGAGCCCCGACAACCCGCTGCTGCGTCAGGTGGAACTTCTCGTGCCGCTGACATTTGTGACCATCGCCAGCACGGTCACGGTCTACGGGTTGACGCTCGGACCGCTGGCCCGATGGCTGGGCCTGTCTCGGCAAAATCCGCAGGGAATCCTCTTCGCCGGCGCGGGCCGGATGGTCCGCGAAATGGCGTTGACGCTCCAAGTCGAAGGCTACGAAACGCTGCTGGTAGATACCAATCGCCGCAACGTCGCCGCCGCCCGGATGGCGGGACTACCCGTCTGCTACGCGGCGATCGCTTCGGAATACACCCGCAATGAAGTCGACCTGGGGGGCGTGGGACGGCTACTGGCGATGACCCCCAACGACGAGGTCAATGCGCTGGCGGCCATGGAATTCGCAGACGAGTTTTCACGGGCCGAAGTCTATCAGCTGTCGCCCGACGACAGGGGTGGCGAGCGGAAAGAGACGGTGCCGGCGCATCGGCGAGGTCGCATCCTGTTCGGCAAGGATGCCACGTACGGCCGGCTGGAAGGACGGATCGCTCGCGGCGCGGTCCTCAAGAAAACGACGCTGAGCGACGATTTCTCGTACGACGATTTTCTCGCCGAATACGGGCAAGACTCGCTGCTTCTGTTTCTTATCGAATCGTCCGGCCGGCTGCTGGTCTGCACGGCTGATCGGACGCCCGCGCCCCGCGCGGGACAAAAAATTGTCGCCCTGGTCGATCCCAACGGACAATCGTCCGACACGGCGCGTTGACGCGTGGCGGCCGCGGGCGATCGGGCGCTGTCCGTCACGTCATCGGGCAGGAGTCAGTCGCCACAGCAACGTCTGGCTCTGGTGCGGTGCGGCGACCAGCGAACGGCGATCGGCATAGTGATCCGCCACGACCCAACGCCCCCGGACTTCGACTTCCAGGTGCGGCCCGGCGAACGGCCACGGCCGGACCACCACCCGGCCTCCGGCCGGCGGTTCGAACACGACCGGCACGCCGTCGCGCAGCCCGGCGCGATGGGCAACGCACGTATCGGACTGGCAAAACCATAGGCTCAACGCGTCGAACATCTGCAGGTAACCGAGCGTGCGGCGGGCAATTTCCGGCGTGTGATGCCGCTCATCCTGCTTGATCCAAGACACCAGCCATTGCTCGCACTGCGCATGGTGTTCACCCAGCCACGCTTCGCCCGAGGGGCTGCCGGCCGCGGACGAGACCGCCAGTAAGGCCATGAAGTGCTGGGCGACCAGCCATGCCACGAGCTGCCCACGCGGCGCGGCTTGCCGGATACTTCGCGACCAGATGGCCAGCGATGCCTCGGTCGGCATCTCCGTGAAGTCGAGCGGGCAGCCCGAATCCGGATCCACATCGGGCTCGGTTTCCCAGTCCGACCAGCCGTCGTCATGATGGAATGTGGCGGTAATCAACGCGGGCTGGGCCACCGGTCGCGGGCCGTACAGCCAATGCGTCGCCAGCGCGCTGGCCAAATGAGCGTGGTCGGCTTGCGGGATCAACAGCCATCCGGCCAAACCGTTCGCAGCTGTGGCCTGCCTCCGTATCAATGATCCGCCCCTGGCGTGGCAATCCCGTCCAAAACGACGCATCCAGCTTGGGGGCGTCTCGGCATCTTTGCAAGAGTCCGACAAATGGGTCACCGCGGCGGGACCGAATCGGCGGCCGGAGGCCGGTCGGCCGATGTTATCTCCGCAGCGCCGACCGCGTTGGAGAACGTCAACGCTTCGACCAGCTTCCGGTCGCTATTGCCCAACTGGGACGACAGGGCACGCTCGACCGTAAAGGCCAGCGCCAGGCGGCGGCCCCGGTCGTCGGTCACCAAGTAGTAACGCCACTCGACCGGCAAGCGGTCCACGGCACCTTGGGCCACGACCCGATAGACCCGGTGTCCGGCCGAATTGCGGTACTGGGACGCGCTGACGAACCGCTCGAACCGGTCGTTCAACGAGAACCGGACGTCTTTTTGAAACTGAGACAGCGAAACCGGCCGCGACGGGGACTTGCTCGGCAGTGGCGAAACATTGCACTGCGCTACGAGCTTGCCCTGGTCGACGCGCCGCAGCACAACCAGATCGCGCCGCGATTGCGTGATGAACCAGCGTCGATCGTAGGTCATGGCGAAACCGGCTGTCGACGATGTGAAACTCAGGTCGTCCGCCATGGGCGACGCCTCTTCACCCCGCGCCTGCAGGAACTGCTCGATGGGCTCCGATCCGGCCACCGGTGTCCGTGCCAGCTTGATCCGCGCCGTGACGTCCAGGCCCGGACCGATGTGTCCGATCGCGCGATCCTCTTCCGCCGCCAGGTCCATCCGCGTCACGTGCCCCCTCGGCATATCAAAATCGTAACGTCCCTTGAGCTGGATCTGGGCGGTGACGCCTTCCGCCGAGCCTTCCACTCGCCCACCTATGGCCATCCGAGCGACACCGTCCTGGACGTCCAGCAGCAGGCTGTCGACGTCGCACTGGCTGACGGCCGACAGTCCCAACAACGCGCCGATCACCTCGCTCGAGTGGTCCCATCGCTGACCGATGCGTACCGGAGCCGACGGCAGTAGGGCCTCCAGCACAAGGCTGTTGGCCAGCGTGTCGACCAAATCCAGCTCTTCGCGGGTCAGGGGCCCCTGACAACTTTGGAACCCCACCGGTCCCTTCCGGTTCCAGGTGGCGATAATCAGCGACCGTTCGGGCGAAAGACGCGACCGCGTGCCGTCACGGTCCACCTTGATTGATGCCACGGCCTGGTCGTAGTGCCGGATACTCCGCCAATCGGACCCCGCCTCGAATCGGCACTCCGCATAACGGAACGTGCCGGCCACACTGATCGGCAGACGATGGATTTTGTCGGCGTCGGGCACTTTAATTTCGCCCCCCACTTCCAGATTCGCCGTCACCTCCAACACCGTCTCGGGCGACAGTCGCGACGAAAAATCGTGGGGCGACCCGGTTGGGTCGGGCGGTGCCGAACGGACGACACCGGGCGCGAACGCCGCGGCGCAAAGCAGCCAACCAACGGCACGGGCACAGTTTCTGGCACGGGGAGGGGGCATGGTTTTCAGTCCTGGCGGGCAACGCTTCCTGGAGGCGAACACGGTCTATTGCCACTCGATCGGGCGTCCGAGGAGGACGGCTTGAGTTTCTCCGCGCGGACGGCCACCCCCCGGACGAGGCTGGTGGGGTCAACCCCCCACACGAGGGCAGCCGAACGCGCAACGGTCGGCAAGGCGACCCGGACCCCGTGCGGCAAGGCCTTGGTGGCGGGCGGTTTGCGAACAGTAAGACTATTGAAAACAATGACTTATGAAATGCATGCGGCGGGAAATTGCTGAGGACCGCTTGGAGCATCTGAAACGGTGCAAACGGAGGTTGGCTCCGCCGGAAAAGAAATGGGACACTTTTGCGAACTTTTCTTAAGGTCGTTTCGTCTAAACTATTAAGGCGGACCGGATGGATATCGCTGGCAGTCAATGGTTGTCGGCCCGCCACAGCGATTGCCAGAGGTCGGGCGGACCACGGGGAGAAATTTCTATCGACCGCAGCGTTGAGTTTAGCGTACAACGTAGACGTGGCATTGTGCTGGCGACGCAATGCAAGGAGTGATCGGTCCTGGGATGGGCCGACGCAAAGAAGCGAGACACCTGAGACGGGCAGATGGTTTGCAGGGAACACCGGCCGGGTGCCAGAGAAGAGGTGTTCGATGCACAGCGAATACGCGATTTTGGTGCTGCGCCAGCTACGGGACCAGCTGGTGCGTTATGTTCCGCGGGACAAGAAGATCGAGCAGATCGATCGTGCCGAGGCGCTTCTGCACGGGATTGATGCGGACAAGATCTATCCGTTCGAATTCATCTGTTACCGAATCACGGACTTTCGCCCCGAGACATCACCGGCAGCTTCCATTCGCGGTCGGGACGCGCTGCACGACTTGCGGTTGCTCGTCGAGGATCTATCTGATTCGGCCAACCTG
>Ga0315534_1001877_pt1 | contig 14480 bp, 16 predicted proteins | sample SalMarSW160240MG_FD_203094 | JGI IMG/M metagenome (GOLD analysis project Ga0315534, IMG submission 203094) | Salt marsh sediment microbial communities from the Plum Island Ecosystem LTER, Massachusetts, United States - Salt Marsh Sediment SW1602-40 ... | reverse complement strand
GTGCTGGAAACGACCAGAGCCGCTGCCGTCATGGCAAGCTTAGCACCCGACTTGCGATTGAGCTTCATATTCCTCTCCTATCCATAAGTAAGGGTAACGATGGCGCAAAGCCACCATGCGAGCTATAGCTGTGATTTTGGCGCTGTTGCGTCACTCCTGTTCAAAGCTCCGTGACCCCTGAGCGGTTGCTCGCGCGCTTGGTAAACTCTTTGTGATCGGAAGAAGGCGCAGGATCTTAGCTGGGATAGGCCATGAGTCTTAAGGATCTCCTCGTCTTTTTGGATGGGACCGAGGCCGCCAAGGCCCGCGTGACCTTTGCCGTGGAGCTGGCCAAGGAGCATGGCGCCCATCTCCTCGGCATCGCCTTTGCCCCTACCGCACTCCTTCCGCTCTACGGTGCCGACGTAGGTTTCGCCGACATGAGCGAGGTGCTTGAAAACGTAAAGACGCAAGGCGCGGGCGTGCTGGCTGCTTTCGAGGCAAGTGCCAAGAAGGCTGGCGTTAAAGCCGAAACGAGGCTGCTGCAGGGTATCAGCGAGGAATTTCCGCATGACTTCGCGCAAATTGCCCGTCATGTCGATCTTGCGATCCTCGGTCAGCCGCGCGACGGCGATCCCCTTGTCGGGCAATACGCGCTGGTTGAGCGCTGTCTCTTTGCGTCGGGACGGCCGGTCATCATCGTGCCGGCGGCGCTTCAGAACTCAGGACTCAAAGGCACCGTCGTTGCGGCATGGGATGGAAGCGCCGAAGCCGCGCGGGCGATCAACGATGCTTTGACATTCCTTGAAGCTGCCAGCCGCGTCGTCCTCCTCGTCGGCGTCACCTCCGATCAGACGGACGAGAGGATCATTCCGACAGACGATATGATTGCCCATATGAAGCGCCATGGCGTCACTGCCGAGGCGGTACAGGTCGATATCGGCGAAGGCAGCGATATCGGCAAGTTGCTGTTGGCAGAGGCGAAGGAGCTTGACGCCGGTCTGATCGTCATGGGCGCATTCCATCACTCCCGCTGGCGTGAATTCATCCTTGGCGGGGTAACGCTCACGGTGTTGGAAGAGGCGGCCGTCCCGTTGTTCATGGCTCATTGATTGTTTGCGATCTGTCATGACGGTTCATCTGATCAAACTTTGCGTCGGTATCGAAACGCCTCGTGAGCTGGCCGAATGGCAGACCGAGCGGCTCAAGCGCTTGGCGAAGACTGGAAAGACAGCGGAGCTCCGCCATCGCACGCGCCAGACGCCGCAGCGGCGCGCCGAGCTGCTCGACGGCGGGTCGCTCTATTGGGTGATCAAGGGGTTCGTGCTGGTTCGCCAGCGTGTTCTCGATCTCCGACCCGATGTGAAAGACGACGGCACGCGCTGTTGCGGCATCATGCTCGATCCGGAACTTGTGCTGACACGGCCGCAGCCTCGGCGCGCCTTCCAGGGCTGGCGCTATCTCGAAGTCGCCGATGTCCCGCCGGACGCGACGGGGCTGAGTGACGAAGCTGACGAGATGCCACGAGGGATGCGCGAAGAACTGCGTGAGCTTCGTCTTATCGACTGGTAGAGACCGGCACGGCGACATTGTCGATCAGACGCGTCTGACCGAGATAGGCCGCGGCGAGAACGCGGGCGTGTTGCACCGGGCCCGAAAGCGGCGCCAACGTGTCGGGGTCGCGCACCGCGACATAGTCGACGCGGAAGCCCGCGGCTTCGAGCTTGAAACGTCCCGCTTCGGCGGCGTCGTCGGCGCCGCGGCCCTTGGCGAGGTCATCCGCCACCGCCGTGATGGTTTGATAGAGGAGAGGCGCGACCGTGCGCTCGGACGGCGAGAGATAAGCGTTCCGCGACGAGAGCGCCAGGCCGTCCTTTTCCCGCACGATCGGCCCGCCGACGATATCAACCGGGATATCGAGGTCTCTTACCAGGCGCTTGATGACGAGCAGCTGCTGATAGTCCTTCTCGCCGAACACCGCGAAATGGGGCGCACATTGCAACAAGAGCTTGGTCACGACCGTGGCAACGCCGTCGAAATGGTTTGGCCGGGCAGCGCCGCACAAATCCTCGGTCAAGTCGCCGACAGTCACTTTCGTGCTGAAGCCTGGCGGATACATCTCGGTCGTGTCGGGACTGAAGACGAGGTCGGTGCCGGCCTTTTCCAGCTTGGCGAGATCGCCAGTCTCGTCGCGGGGGTAGCGATGAAAATCCTCGCGCGGCCCGAACTGGATCGGATTGACAAAGATCGATGTGACGACGCGGTCGGCCTGGTTTCTGGCAAGAGCGACCAGAGAGAGATGGCCCTCATGAAGCGCGCCCATGGTGGGAACGAGCCCGATGCGATCGCCCGCGTCGCGCCACGGCGCAAGGCAACGTCTCAAATCGCTGACGGTCCGGACGCCGATGACGCTCATCTCGTTCCTCTCTGCGGGGCGACCATAAAGGGGCCTATCGGCCCGTCAACGGCCGGGTCCGGTACGCGCGATCCGGCATTGTTCGCGAGGTCTCAAGGGTCCATCTATAATTGGAGTTGTCGTTCCTTGGAGAGGTAGAGAATGGCCGCGCCAAAGGCCCCCGCGAAAACGGATCGGGGCGAGATCGCGCCAGGGCGCTCGACCCGGGCGGAGATCGACGCTTTCCTGAATGAGGTGCGAAGCCTGAAACCCGTGGGCTCGGGCGACGGCCGGTTGATCTTTGCCATGGACGCGACGATGAGCCGGCAGCCCTCTTGGGATCTCGCGCTGGAATTGCAGGCTGACATGTTCAAGGCGGTCAAGGCGGTCGGCGGCCTCGATGTCCAGCTCGTCTATTTTCGCGGCTTCAATGAATGCCGCGCCTCGAAATGGGTCGGAGATCCGGAAGCACTGGCGCGGCTCATGCGCCGGGTGGCTTGCGCCGGGGGCTTCACTCAGATCGGCAGAGTGCTGTCGCATGCAAGGCGCGAAAACGAGGCAGGCAAGGTCAACGCGCTGGTCTATGTCGGCGACTGCATGGAAGAGGATGTCGACCGGCTTGCCAATCTGGCGGGCGAGTTGGGGCTGATTGGCGTGCCGGTGTTCTTGTTTCAGGAAGGTCACGACACCAAGGCCGAACGCGCCTTCAAAGAAATTGCCCGGCTCTCCCGGGGTGCCTATTGCCGTTTCGATGCAGGTTCCGCCAAGCAGCTGCGCGAGCTTCTTGCCGCCGTGGCTGTTTATGCGAGCGGCGGCCGCAAGGCCTTGAAGAATTTCAGCGACGAGACCAAGAGCAAGGGCGCCCTTCGTCTTCTCGAGCAGCTTGGCTGACGGCCTGATCGATGGCCTATTTTCTTGTCGGCTGCGCCCTTCTGGTCCTGATTCTCCTTGCCGGGCGGCTGCTGGTGCGCGCCAATCCCCGCAATCTGGCCGTTACCTTGCGCCGGATGGGCGGGGTCGCGGCGCTTGCCGTCGCGGGATTTCTCATCCTGCGCGGGGCTCTCCCGATCGCCATTCCGCTTGCCGTGTTCGGCTTTTCGTTGCTGCGGCCGGGCAGTGGGTCCGGGTTCGGCGATCTGTTCGGGCAAGGCCAGACCACACCAGGTCAGAAGTCGCGTATCAAGACCGACCGGCTCGAGGTCGAGCTTGACCATGACAGTGGAGAAATGGAAGGCAAGTGCCTCTCGGGACGATTTGCCGGCCGGTCGCTGTCCAGCCTCAGCGATCGCGAGGCGATGGAGCTTCTCGCCGAGTTGCACCAAGAGGGCGCGCCGGAAGCGGCGGTCATGGAAGCCTATCTCGATTGGCGGCGGCCGGGCTGGCGTGAGCAAGCTTCCGGAGAGCAGGAGGAGTCGCGAAGAGCGCGGCGCGGCTCAAAACGGATGAGCGCCGAAGAGGCTTACGAGGTGCTCGGCATCGACCGGAACGCGAGTGAGGAGGATATCAAGCGGGCGCATCGCCGGCTGATGATGAAGTTGCATCCCGATCAGGGGGGATCGAATTACTTGGCGGCGCGCATCAATGAGGCCAAGGACGTGCTGCTCGGGGGACGATGACGCGCAGACCGGACGTCTATTCCGCCAGCATGATCGCGCAATCGAGCGACCGCTTTTTCAATGCCGAACAGGTGGATTTGGCCTCTTTTTGAGAGAACCCGGCAAAGCGGGCCCGGTACCATTCCGTGTCATTTTTCACGAAGGTCGCCGTGAACGGCAGATGTCCTTCGAGAACGTCTAGAGCGCGTTGCTGCACCATGCCGAGTCGGTTCTCAGCTTCGGTCCGCGATGTAAACGCGCCGACTTGGACGTGATAGCTGCCGGCGTAGCGAACCGAATTGCCTGCGGTGTTTCTTGCCTTGGAGCCTTCGGTGATGTCGCCCTCTGCAGGCGCGGAGGACGAAGCGGGTTCCGCCGCCGCCGTCTTCGGGGCAGGGTTTTTGATTGGCGGCAGTTTGGGCGGCGGTGCTCCGACCAGAGATGCCATACGCTGCGCCTTGGTGGGTTTGGACTCGGAGGCCTTCGGCAAGTGTTTGTCGAGGAGGGCGCGGGTTGCGGCGTCTCTCTGGCTTCCAGTCTTGCCGCCGAGCACCACGGCCAGCAGATGCTTGTTTCCGCGATGGACAGAAGCGGCAAGATTGAAGCCGCTCGCCCGTGTATAGCCGGTCTTGATGCCGTCAGTGCCCTTGTAGCCGAACAGTAGCTTGTTGTGGTTGCGGTATTTGCGGCCCTTGTAGGTGAAATAGCGCGTCTCGAACACTTTGTAATATTCAGGGTAATCGTGGATCAGATGCGCTGAGAGAATGGCCATATCGCGCGCGGTTGTGACCTGCGCCTGGTCGGGAAGGCCGGAGGCGTTGCGAAACACCGTCTTGGTCATACCGATTCGCCGCGCGGTATCGGTCATCACGCGGGCAAAGTTTTCCTCGGTGCCGCCGAGATTCTCGGCGATGGTCGCGGCGGCATCGTTGGCCGATTTTGTCACCATCGCCTTGGCGGCATCGCTGACTTTGATGGTCGAGCCGGGCTTCAGGCCAAGCTTCGTCGGGGCGCGGCTCGCGGCATGAGGGGTCACGACCAGCTCGGTATCCGGTTTGATCGTGCCGGCGCGGAGATAGCCGAACAGGACATAAAGCGTCATCATCTTGGTCAGCGAGGCCGGATGGCGGAGCGCCTCGGCGTCCTGAGCATGAAGAATCGAGCCCGTGTTCATGTCGACCACGATCGCCGCCGCGACCCGGGGTGCTGCGTGGACCGGCGCCCCTAATCCGGAGAGAATCAGCGCGAGCGCGAGCGCGCGGCACCAGGTGCGGCGCCTGGCCATACAACCGTGAAGCCTTCTGCCTGTTAAGCTACCAGAGGCCACATTTTCCCCCGTTTGATGGCCTTTCCCCCTTGCGAAAAACGTCGCGCCAGCCCGCCTGCGGAAACGTCGACAATGCTCCCCCCATGGCAAGCCTCAATGGCAATAAGAAGGCTAAAATCCGTCTATTGCCAAAGTGTTAAGCCGAGGGATCAGAAATTATTGTGCAGTGCAAAAATTCCTATTGATTTCTTTTGTGCAACGCATATATACCGGTTCGCGTTCGCAGCAATCACTTAATATCGATGTCGAGAGAGGGTCAAATGCTCAAAGGTTTTGAAGAGTTCCAGAAAGTTGGCAAAGACGGCTTCGACGCCGCCGTACGTTCCTTCGGCGAGGTGAACAAGGGCTTCCAGGCCATTGCCGCAGAGGTCACCGACTATTCCAAGAAGGCGTTCGAGGATTCAACCCGCGCTTTCGAGCAGATCGTGGGCGCCAAGTCAGTCGAGCAGGCAATCGAGATTCAGTCTCAGTATGCCAAGAAAGCCTACGACTCCTACGTCGCCGAGATGTCGAAGCTCGGTGAGATGTATGTTGGCCTTGCCAAGGATGCCTACAAGCCGGTTGAGGCTGCCTTCAGCAAGAAGCTGGTGTAACGTCGGCTCGCAAACCTCCATCTTTTGAATTCCAAAAAGACCCGGGCGAGCCCCGGGTCTTTTTTTGTTTGCCGTTTTTCTGTCCGCAACCCACACTATGGTGATGAAAGCGAGCGCCGCCGGTTTGCGGTGGCGCACCCGTTGAAGCTAAAATAGCCGAGAGAGGCCGCTCGCGGCCGCTCACACCTTGGCAGACGACCGATGTGAGGCCACATAGGGGTTAATGATGGCGCGGAACGGCGATCCTCGCCGGGGTGACGAGACCGGCACCCATATCATCACCAAGACGCGGCCGAAGACCAAGCGGCCGAGCCTCTATAAGGTGTTGCTGCTGAATGACGACTACACGCCGATGGATTTCGTCGTGTACGTGCTCGAACGGTTTTTCAACAAGCCGCCGGAAGAGGCGACTCGCATTATGCTGCATGTCCACCAGAAGGGCGTCGGCATTTGCGGGGTCTACACTTATGAGGTCGCCGAGACTAAAGTAGCGCAAGTGACAAGCTTCGCGCGCCAGCACGAGCATCCGCTGCAATGCACTATGGAAAAGGAGTGAGGATTTAGGTGGCTTCGTTTTCGACCAGTCTTGAGCAGGCTTTGAGGCGCGCTCTGCAATATGCCAATGAGCGCAGCCACGAATACGCCACGCTCGAACACCTGCTTCTGTCTTTGCTCGACGACCGCGACGCGGCCGCGGTGATGCGCGCCTGCGACGTCGATCTTGAGCTCTTACGCGACAAGCTCACCGCCTATGTCGATAACGAGCTGTCGGCGATGGTGCTCGACACTCACGGCGACGCACAGCCTACGGCCGCTTTCCAGCGGGTCATTCACCGGGCTGTCGCTCATGTGCAATCGTCGGGCCGCGAAGAGGTGACCGGGGCCAATGTGCTGGTGGCGATCTTTGCCGAGCGGGAGAGCCACGCCGCCTTCTTCCTGCAAGAGCAGCACATGACGCGTTTCGATGCGGTCAATTATATCAGCCACGGTATCGCCAAACGGGCCGGCATGTCGGAGCCGCGCACCGTGCGCGGGGTCGATGACGACGCCGCAACGGTCGAAGGCGGCGACGAGAAAAAGCGCGGGGCCGATGCGCTTGAGGTCTATTGCATCAATCTCAACCAGAAGGCCCGTTCCGGCCGCATCGATCCTCTGATCGGCCGCGGGCCGGAGATCCAGCGCACCATTCAGGTCCTGTGCCGGCGGCAGAAGAACAACCCGCTCTTCGTGGGCGATCCCGGCGTCGGCAAGACGGCGATCGCCGAAGGCTTGGCGCGCCGTATCGTCATGGGCGACGTGCCGGAGGTGCTGTCGGATTCGAACATCTTCCAGCTCGACATGGGCGCGCTTCTTGCCGGGACACGCTATCGCGGCGACTTCGAAGAGCGGCTGAAAGCCGTCATGCGCGAGATCGAAGCCTATCCCGGCGCCATCATGTTCATCGACGAGATCCACACGGTGATCGGGGCAGGGGCCACTTCGGGCGGCGCCATGGATGCCTCCAATCTGCTGAAGCCGGCGCTCCAATCGGGCACGCTGCGTTGCATCGGCTCGACCACCTACAAGGAGTACCGCCAGCATTTCGAGAAGGACCGGGCGCTGGTGCGGCGGTTCCAGAAGATCGATGTCAATGAGCCGTCAGTGCCGGATGCGATCGAGATCTTGAAGGGACTGAAGCCCTATTTCGAGGATTTCCACCGCATCCGCTACACCGCTCAGGCGATCAAGTCCGCGGTCGAGTTGTCGGCGAAATATATCCACGACCGGAAACTGCCCGACAAGGCGATCGACGTCATCGACGAGACCGGCGCCTCGCAAATGCTTGTGCCGGAGCGCCAGCGGCGGAAGACCATCGGCGTCAAGGAAGTCGAAACGACCATCGCTACCATGGCCCGGATTCCGCCGAAGACGATATCGAAGACGGACTCCGAGGTGCTTCGCGCGATCGACCAGGACCTCAAACGCGTGGTGTTCGGTCAGGACCGGGCGATCGAGGCGTTGGCCGCCGCGATCAAATTGTCGCGCGCCGGATTGCGCGAACCCGGCAAGCCGATCGGCTGCTATATGTTCTCCGGCCCGACCGGCGTCGGCAAGACCGAGGTGGCGCGCCAGCTCGCGTTGCTGCTCGGCGTCGAGTTGCTCCGCTTCGACATGAGCGAATATATGGAGCGCCACACCGTGTCGCGGTTGATCGGCGCGCCGCCCGGCTATGTCGGCTTCGATCAAGGCGGCCTGTTGACCGACGGCGTCGATCAGCATCCGCATTGCGTGCTGTTGCTCGACGAGATCGAAAAAGCGCATCCGGACCTTTTCAACATCCTGTTGCAGGTCATGGATCACGGCAAGCTCACCGACCATAACGGCAAGAGCGTCGACTTTCAGAACGTCATCTTGATCATGACCACCAATGCCGGGGCGAGCGATCTAGCCAAATCAGCTATCGGCTTCAACCGCTCCAAGCGCGAGGGCGACGACGAGGAAGCGATCAATCGGATGTTCTCGCCGGAGTTCCGCAACCGCCTCGATGCGGTGATCCCCTTCGCCGGCCTCTCGCCGGAGGTCATCTCCAAGGTGGTGGAGAAGTTCGTGTTCCAGCTTGAGGCTCAGCTCGGCGACCGCAACATCACCATCGAGCTGACGCCTGAGGCGAATGCGTGGCTGGCCGAGCGCGGCTATGACGACAAGTTCGGTGCGCGGCCGCTTGCCCGCATCATCCAGGAGAACATCAAGAAGCCGTTGGCCGAGGAAATCTTGTTCGGCGCCCTCAAGGACGGCGGCATCGTCAAGGTCAATGTCGAGGACAAGGGACCTGAAAAGATGCTCGGCTTCGAATATCTCAAGACCGATACGCCGGTCCGCCCGCGCGCTCCGGCCGACAGGACAGGCAATGACGGCTCCGCCGATGGCAAACCTAAAGCGCGCGCGAAAAGCGCGTCCAAGTCGCGGCGGCGTAAGCCGAAGGCCGCCAGCAACCGCAACGCCGATTCAAGCCTCGTGCCCAAGGTTCCCCTCGGCTCGAAATAGCTCCTAATCGGGGCGACGGCGCCAGCCTCAGCCTTGATCCACCTTTTTCCGGATCGTCTCGGCGGTGGCGGCAAGATCCGCCTGGTCGGCCATCTTGTCCTCGGGCGGCTTCAGCCGCTGCCCCTCTTTGCGGGGAACGATGTGGACATGCAGGTGAAACACCGTCTGGCCTGCGGCGGCGCCGTTGAATTGCTGGATGAGGACGCCTTCGGCGCCCATTGCCTCTTTGATCTTCGGTGCGAGCTTCTGGACCACGGCCATGAGCTTGGCGAGACCTGCGGGTGAGATATCGAAAAAGTCGCGCGCCTTCTCCTTGGTAATGACAAGCGTATGGCCGTCGGCGCGAGGCATGATGTCGAGGAAGGCGAGCGTGTCGTCGTCCTCGTAGATCTTATGGCAGGGGATTTCGCCCCTCAGCACTTTGGCGAAAACGTTGTTCTCATCGTAGGCCATGCGCGCGTCCTCGCTGGTATTTTCTCAAGCCATTTCGAATCTTTGCACGCGCATCGTCAACCTAAGAGTCAAAGACGATCTTCACTGCGATAAGGCGATTCGCCGGCAAGAAGCGCAATCTCGCGCGACACCGCCAGCCGCTCGCGGGCAAGATAGTCGGCAACGGCCCGGCGCAGGGCGGGGTCGGCGATGTAATGCGCGCTATAGGTCTCGACCGGCAAATAACCGCGGGCGAGCTTATGGGCTCCTTGTGCGCCGGCCTCTACGAAAACGAGCTTGTGCGCGATGGCAAACTCGATGGCCTGATAGTAACAGACCTCGAAATGGAGGAAGGCGTGGTGCTCGATCCCGCCCCAATACCGTCCATACAGCGTGTCGCTTCCAAGGAAATTCATCGCGCCGGCGACATAGCGGCCTGACCGCTTGGCAAGAATCAGCACCATCCGGTCGGCCATGGTCTCGGCCAATAGGCTAAAGCAGGCTCGCGTCAAATAGGGTGAACCCCATTTGCGTTGGCCTGTGTCAATGTAGAACGCAAAGAACGCGTCGAGATGGGCTTCGGTGATGTCGCTCCCCGTCACCCATTCGATGGCGATATCGTCACCAAGCGCTTCGCGGCGTTCCTTTCTGATGGCCTTTCGCTTGCGCGAGGCGAGCCTGCTCAGGAAATCATCGAAGCTCGCATAGCCATCGTTTTGCCAGTGGAACTGCAAATCGTTCCGCTTGAGATAACCGATCTCGCCGGCAAGCTCCCATTCGTCACGCGTAAGAAAGGTGATGTGCAGCGACGAGAGGCCGAGCCGGTCGGTCACTTGCATCGCCGCCTGCAACAGGACGGCTTGATGCGAGGCCCGGTCCCCGCCCGGTCTGACAAGCAAGCGTCTTCCGGTCACAGGGGTGAAGGGGATCGATGCTTGAAGCTTGGGATAGTAACGGCCGCCGGCGGTGTCGTAGGCTTCCGCCCAGCCGTGATCGAACACGTATTCTCCGAGCGAGTGAGATTTGAGGTAGCAAGGCATGCAGCCAAGAACCGCGCCGGAGCGATCTTCGAGCACGAGATGATGCGGCAGCCAGCCCGTCGACGGCGCGGCCGACCCGCTGTCTTCCAAGGCGGTCAAAAAGTCATGTGAAATGAATGGGTTATATGAGCAGGTTGCGAGTGACGTTGGACCCCCGCCGCCGCACGCATCCCAATCGGTGGGCGGCACATCGCCGATATGCTTGGCGATACGTACCGCGAACGCCGCGCTGTCGTGGCTGGCATGAGGCTTATGCTGTTCGATGTCGCCCATGAGTTAGGGTTTGATCCCTTCAAAGATGATGGCGTCGGCATAGCGGAGCGCGCGCTCGCGCTCTTCGTCGGTCTTCACCGTCCAGGCCAGAAGCGGCAACCCGAACAGCATCTTGGCAATGAGAGGCGCGAGTGCGGGTAGCGCCTCGACATCGTAAGCGATGAAGTTGGGCCAGGCGATGGCGGCGGTGAGGAGATGCCGCATGGCAAGGCGCTGTCCGGCCGTGAGTTGAGGCCAGTCGGCCGGGTTGGCGAAACGCTCGGCCACAAGTCCGCGCGGCAATTGAGGTGCGGCTGAACGAAAGGATGCGAGCGCGTAGGGGTCGAGCGACATCACCGCGACCGGGCCCCGATAAGAGGCAAGCATGCCGGCAATATTGGTCTCGAATTTTCCGTCGCGCGTCCAGGTGCTCTTCACCTCGAGCAACAGCGGCACATGGCCATTGACGAGATCGAGAAGGGCTGGAAGCGAAAGGATGCGGTCCTTGCTGTTGCGCAAGGCAATGCCGGAAAGCACTTTGGCGCTGCGCGCGGCGACCGGACCAGTCTTTGCCGTGAGCCGTTCAAGTGTCGCGTCGTGAAAGACGATAGGCATGTGATCGGCGGCGCATTGTATGTCGGCCTCCACCGCCAAGCCCTTGCCCATGGCGGCGCGCACCGCAGACGCGCTGTTCTCGATGATGCCCTTGGAGGCGTCGTGTAAGCCGCGATGGGCGATCGGCCGTTTCAGCCAATAGAGTTCGGCCATGGGGGATGCCGAGACAAGAGGGTCTAGTCCACTGCAAACATCGCATCGATCTCCACGGCGGCGTTGAGAGGCAGGCTCGCACAGCCCACGGCAATCCGGGTATGGATTCCCTTGCCGCCGAGAATCTCGACCAAGAGGTCCGACGCTCCATTGATCACCTTGGGATGATCGTCAAAGCCGGGAGCGGCGTTGACAAAACCGTTAAGGCGCAGCAACTGCACGAGACCGTCGAGATCGCCGAGAGCGGATTTTGCCTGGGCCAGGATGTTGAGGGCACAAAGCCGCGCCGCTTCTTGGCCCTCGCTAAGATCGACGTCTTCGCCGAGCTGGCCCGCGACGGCAACTTTCCCCTCCACGAGCGGAAGCTGGCCGGAGACAAAGAGCAGCCCATTAAGGTGAAGGAACGGGACGTAACTGCCCAGCGCAGGTTTCGCATCGGGAAGAACGATGTCGAGCGCCTTCAACCGTGCTTCGATCTCTCCGGCCATGGGTCCTCCCTTCGCATAAGAACGCGCTGCTTCAATGCCCTAAACCATTGAGCAAATCAGTCTGTTGCGCAAGAAGAGCCGAAACTGCTGCCTCTTGTCCGGCGCGGAAGTTGGTGCGAAAACCGCCTGGCCCTGGGAGCAGCCAAGGGCGAGGGACCCCAAAGACTGGAGACGAGAACGGATGTTCGGCCACAGGCTCCTTTTGGCAGGGCTCACGGCCTTGCCGTTGCTGGGGATGTTTGCCGGCAACGCGCAGGCCCTTGCGGGCAAGGAGCCGAATAAGCTCGTGGCGCATCGGGCCGTGTATGAGATGACGCTCGATGACAAGCGTTCCGCATCCGGCATCACCGGCATCAGCGGCATCGATGGCCGTATGGTGTTCGAATTTACCGGCTCCGAATGTGCGGGCTATTCGCTCAACATGCGGATGGTCACACATATGACCGACGCCCGGCAGCAGACCAATCTCACCGATCTTCGGTCCTCGACCTGGGAGCAGGGTGACGGCGGGAAGTTCCGCTTTCAGTCATCGCAATATTTCAACGATAAGCTGGGCGATGTGACCATGGGGCGCGCTGTGCGCAAGACCCGCAACGAGGCGATTGAAGTGAAGCTGAGCCAGCCGTCGCGGGCCAGGCTCAAGCTTTCAGGGCCCGTTCTGTTCCCCACTCAGCACAGCCTTGCCCTGATCGACAGCGCCAAGGCCGGTCAGGCAGTTCTCCAAGCGCGGATCTATGACGGGTCAGAGAAGGGACGGAAGGTCTACGAGACGACCGCCTTTATCGGACCATCAGTGGCGCCTGGCAGCGAGCAAGATCTCGAACCTGCAGCCAAGGAGAAAGGGCTTGGAGAGCTTGTCTCGTGGCCCGTCTCGATCGGATATTTCGAGCCCGACAGTGACGATCTGACGCCCAGCTATCAAATCGATTTTCGGCTCTACGAAAACGGTGTCAGCCGCGAACTCCTGATCGACTATGGCAGTTTTTCGGTCCACGGCACCCTGACCGGGCTCGAATATCTCAAGACCCCGAAGTGCCGCTGACGGTCCACCGGGCCTGGCGCAAATTGCGCTGTCGTAGGTTTTCATGCTTTTTGATGCCGACCGAAAGAAAATCGTTACAGGTTTGCGGTGAAGTGAACTCTCAGGCAAAAGCCGGGGAGTGAACGCAAATGTTTTGGAGGCTCAGACCAGCCACGAGCACCGTGGCGCGTTCTCACGAGATCGCTCATCATGGGATGACCGAATCGCCGGAGCCGAGGCCGATGACCAAAACCGTGCTGATCGTCGAGGACAACGAGCTGAACATGAAACTGTTTCATGACCTGCTCGATGCCCATGGCTACGGGACAATCCAGACGCGAAACGGCATGGAGGCGCTCGCGCTCGCCCGGGAACATCGCCCCGATCTGATCCTGATGGATATTCAACTCCCCGAAGTGTCAGGGCTTGAAGTGACCAAGTGGCTGAAGGAGGACGACGAGCTCCGGACCATTCCGGTTGTCGCGGTCACAGCCTTCGCCATGAAGGGCGACGAAGAGCGCATCCGCGAGGGCGGCTGCGAAGCTTATCTCTCCAAGCCAATCTCCGTAGCGACCTTCCTGGATACGATCAGGCAGTTCATCGGAGAAGCCCGGTAGCGGGGCTGGAGCGGCACATTTTGGAGCGCCGGCGGGGGCCGTCCCGAAACCCGATGGCGCCCCGGCAAAATCGTTCGGGGGCCGATTCTTTGGGTTTTGGGCCGTGATCACAGTTTACATGTTACCTGAGCGCTTAACCTTAAGGATTTACAATGGCTAGGCTTTCGTCGTAATAAAGGTGTGAATAAGATTGATTTCGTCTCGTCTTTGCCTGTTTTATATTTCGACTTTGGATTCGCATTCGGCGGGGGAGGCAATTAGGGCAGGCAAGCAAGTGTTGGGTCCAAGCCGCCCATGGACTCGCCAGTTCCTCGTCATAAGAGATAACCCTGCGGAATGCTCAGGTCCGCCGCATCTCCTGGGTCCGTAGGGTTCGGCCGGCCGGAGCGCGGTTGAGTGGCCTCCTCGTAAGCGCCGCGTTTCGGTCGGCCACCTAATTAAACTTCAGTTTCACCGACAGTTTAGCTGTCCGGTCCGCGACGTTGGCCGGTTTAGCTCAGTCTACGGACAGTTTAGACCGGTCGCAAGGTTCACTTGCAGCCGGGCTACACTTCCCGCACGCTTGCTCTATTTGATTTTGGCTTCTTTGAATTCGACGTGCTTGCGCGCAACCGGGTCATATTTCTTGAATATGAGCTTCTCGGTCTGATTGCGCGGGTTCTTTTTGGTCACGTAATAGTAGCCCGTCCCGGCTGTACTTACGAGCTTGATCTTTTGGGTGACAGGCTTGGCCATGTGATCCTCAACAAAGCGGTCGACAACTTGGGCCGGACCCTAGCGGTTCATCTCCGGAAGTCAAGGCGGGGCGAGTGTGGCGGACGATCCGCGAGCTCGCCTGCCAAAAGCGCTTCCTCGTCGCCGTCGGGATCGAAGCCATGCATGAAAAGCGCCCATTGCAGGGCGACGATCGTTCCCTTGACCGAGGGCAAAAGGACAAGGCACAGGATAA
>Ga0315534_1001874_pt1 | contig 14488 bp, 12 predicted proteins | sample SalMarSW160240MG_FD_203094 | JGI IMG/M metagenome (GOLD analysis project Ga0315534, IMG submission 203094) | Salt marsh sediment microbial communities from the Plum Island Ecosystem LTER, Massachusetts, United States - Salt Marsh Sediment SW1602-40 ... | reverse complement strand
AATTTTATCTGTAGGAAAATAGGAATATTATGACTTTTTGCAACAAATTGATTAATCTTTTTTATAAAACAGCTACAGGTAGTAAGAAAATCCGAAACTTTCTTACTCCTATCGGAGTAATCTTTTTTTCCAGTCTTATCGGATTATTTATTATACTATCTCTTTGGACTGATAAACTCCTGCATTTTTCCAAACTTATTTCTTATCCCTTAAACACCATAATATCTTTTTTTATTCTTTCTATGGGTATATGCTTAATACTATGGTCAATCCTACATTTTATTAAAGTAAAAGGAACACCTGTGCCTTTCAATCCACCACCAAAATTAGTGACTACCGGACCTTATTCTTATATCAGAAATCCCATGCTCAGTGGCGTTTTTATATTAATGTTTGGATTTGGTATTTTATTTAACTCCATTTCTTTAGTTTTTATATTTATTCCGATTTTTATCTTACTGAATTTTCTCGAGTTAAAAACCATTGAAGAACCAGAATTAAAAAAACGACTTGGCAAAGATTATTCCGAATATAAAAAAAGAGTTCCAATGTTTTTCCCAAGATTTAAAAAAAAATAAAAAAGGCACTCAAATGAGTACATTTATTTTAATGAAACTACTTGAATCTATCTCAGGTAGATATGACCGGGGAATTCGTAGTCTTACTCCGGGAAATTTAGATATAGGCCATATAATCCCCCCCCAATACTATCAGAAAGTTTAAACTAAATTTTCTGGGTAAACGCTCGATTAAAGGAGAAAAATTATGAAATTTAAGAATAGATTTATAAATACAATTATTATTTTTACTTTACTATTTTTAATAGTTTTTAGTATATTAATTACATCTTACGGACAAGAGCTTACCGCTGAAGAAATAATCAGCAAAATGAATAAACTAATGAACCAGGATACCGTTGAAGCCAAAGTAAAAATGACTATTATTACAACTTCCGGTGAAGAAAGGGTTTTTATCTACGATTCATACAGTAAAAATAGGGGTGAAAAAAATCTATTGCGTTACATAGAACCCAAACGGGCTCAAGGCCAAGCTATACTGATGCTCAATTATGCTGATGATATCTGGATGTATTTCCCCCGCACCAAACGAATACGCAAACTTGCCACCAATTCCAAAAGTCAAAAGATGGAAGGTAGTGATTTCTCCTATGAAGACACCGGCGCAAGTGATAGTTTTATTGAAGATTTCAACAGTAAAAAACTTGGCTCCGAAATGAAAGAGGGATATGATTGTTACAAGATTGAAATGCTGAAAAAAGAAGGTATCGAATCCGGTTATTCCCGCTTAATTATGTGGGTAATCAAAGACAATTTTTACCCGGTGGTCATAAATTATTATGATGCGGAAAATCCTGGACTTTTACTAAAAACACTGATTCAATATGATATTAAAAAAATAGATGATATTACTACTGCCACAAAAATGATCATGTATAATAAACAGGAAAATTCCCAAACAAGCATAGAAATGCTGGAAGTTAAATACAATGTGGAATTAGATGACAGTTTATTCACTGAAAGAAATTTGCAAAGGAGATAAATTATGCGTGATAAAATCCTAAAATCTTTAGCCAAACTGCATGCTCTACATCCCTGGAAAATGTTAATCATGGTAGCTATTATTACTATAATAATGGGTGCTTTTGCCACCCAATTAGAACAGAGTATGCGATGGACTGATTTGCTCCCCACCAAGAGTGAAAAGACAATCCAGTACAACAAGGTAATCAATGAGTTTGTATCTGCTACTAACATAATCATAGTAGTTGAGGGCGAAGAAGAGGAAATTAAAGCCTATACTGAAGCGGTTATCCCTCAAATCAAGTTGGCAACTGACCCAAAGGATGGAAAACTTTATGTCAAACGAATTGATTATAAACAAGATGTAGATTTTATCCGCGAACATGGTCTGATGCTTGTTAAAGCTGATGACTTGCAAAATATGAAAGAATTATACCAAAATCCTAATTTATTCCCCTTACTTACTAATTTAAACAATAGTTTTGAAAAGGAATATGTTGGCCAGGAAGAATCGATTTCTACCCGGGAAAAAGAGGACAATAGCATCATTATATTGGATAGTATTGCATATTTAATTTCTGTCATGCAAGATTATTCTTCCGGCAAAATCCATTCTTCGCAAGAAGCCCAAAAAGCAGTAGATAAATTAATACTGGGAGAACCTTACCTTTTATCTTATGATAAACAAGCACTTATTATTAATATCATCCCTAATTTTAGCATGACCGATATGAGTAAAATGATTTCTGGAACAGATACTATTCAAGAAATAGTTGATAAGGTAAAAAAGGATTTTCCGGAAGTAAAAGCCGGGCTTACCGGGATGATTCCTCTGGGTCGTGACGAAATGGTTTACGGCGAGCAAAGTATGGGTTATACCAGTATCATTGCTTTTATCGCCATTTTAATTTTACTCATTCTTTCATTTCGAATGTGGATTGCTCCCCTCTATGCCATTCTTAATTTGGCAGTCGGACTCATTTGGGCAATCGGATTAACTGCTATTCTGGTTAAGAGTTTGAATATTATGACTTCGATGGTTATGGTCATTCTCATTGGATTGGGAATTGATTTTTCTATCCACATCATCTCCATCTTTACCGAAAGTCGTTCTATAGGAAAACCGATTGACCAATCCATAGAGGATACTTTTTTAAAAAGCGGTAAAGGCATATTAACCGGAGGCCTGACCACCTGTGCTGCTTTTTTTGCCTTAATCATCAGCTCTTCACGCGGGATGAAAGAAGTGGGCATCGTTAGTAGTGTCGGTTTACTGGCTATATTAATCGTTACTTTTCTTTTCCTGCCCTCACTTTTGGTACTGCGGGAACGTCACCTGGAAAAGAAACTAGCAGAGAGAAGGATAAAATCAAAACCGCTTTATCAGGATATTTCCTTTAAAACATTTGGGAAAGGATGCAACTGGTTATCCAACCGTAATAAGGTTACTATTATTTGCGCAGTACTTATCACTATCTTTTTGCTGATCTCTGCTTCCCGAATCTCTTTTGACCATAATTATATGAATATGGAACCAAAAGGATTAACTTCTATCACCCTACAGGATACCATCCTGGATAAATTCGACTTGAGTATGGATTATGCCTTAATTGTAACCGACAGCGTTGAAGAATCCAGAGAAATGACTAAAACATTAAAAAATATAAAAACGGCTGCTATGATTGACGACATATCTATCTATTTACCTTCTTATGAAGAACAACAAAAACGAATTCCTTATATCCAGGAAATCAATCAAGCTATCTCGGGAGCAGTAATAGCAAATGAAATTTTAGATAGCGAATTGAACCAAATTATCTCCGAACTGGATAGATTGGAAATGAATATTATGGAGATCCAGGATATGGCATACATGGGAGGACAGGACAAGGTAGACGGAAAATGCAGTGAAATTGTAGGGAATCCCAATGATCCTCAACCATTTAGTATTATCGCTCAATTTGTCGATTTCCTAAAAAACAACCGGCAGAGTGGGTTAAAAGGATTAAAAGAATTTCAAAAATACGCGGCACCTTATTTTAAAGAATCTGTGCTTAAAATGGCATCAACAGAAAACTTTGTACTGGATGACCTTCCTGCTTCTGTCCTGGATAGATACGCTAATCGAGACCGAACACAATTCTTGATTACTGTCTTTCCTGAAGAAAATATGTGGACAGATTTAAACTTCCTACAGCGGTTTACCAGCGATTTAGATAGAGTCAGTAATAAAGCAACCGGGATGCCTCCGGTAATGCAAGAACTTTTTCGAGTGATAGGCAATGACGGGAAAAATGCAGCACTTCTTACTGTTCTCGTGGTGGTTTTATTATTATGGCTTGATTTTCGCAGTTTTAAATATGCTATGATCGCCATGATACCCCTGGTAGCCGGTGTGATTTGGATGGTTGGGTTAATGCATTTAGTCGGTATGCAGCTTACTGTAGTTAACGTTATGGCATTACCAATGATTCTCGGTATTGGTATCGATGATGGGTAGTAAAAAAATAAAACAAATATTTGCCAGTACCGGAAAGGCTATCTTTCTAACCAGTATTACCACCATGTTAGCCTTTGGCTCTTTGGTATTTTCTATTTGGCGCGGATTTGGCAGTCTGGGCGGAGCCATGTTCATCGGTGTCGGTGCCTGTTTCCTCTCTACAGTCATCATTTTATCTGGTATTATGGGATTTTTAGAAAGAAAAAAATAAATTGAACAAAAACACAATTGATTAACTACTTTACTCCTCATAAGGACCTATAAAATAAACCTTTTAACTGCTTGACATATATATCTTGATATTTTAATATATAGATATTATGATATCTTTCACTTAAAAGGAGTAAATTATCATGAAAGTAGTCGTTATAGGAGGCGTTGCCGGAGGAGCAAGTGCTGCTGCCCGACTTCGACGCCTCGATGAAAACGCAGAAATAATTGTTTTGGAAAGAGGGGAGTATATCTCTTTTGCCAACTGCGGTCTCCCTTATTATATTGGTGAGGTAATTAAAAAAAGGGACAACCTGTCGGTTCAGTCACCTGAAAGCATGAAAAAAAGATTTAATCTCGATATAAGAGTCTTAAATGAAGTTAAAAATATTGATATTGGAAAAAAACAGGTTGATATTTACGATATTAAAAACCACAAAAATTACCAAGAAAATTACGATAAGCTAATTCTCTCTCCCGGGGCTGTTCCCATTAAACCCCCGGTTAAAGGATTTGATGCTCCTAACGTGTTTACCTTAAGAGACATACCCGATACCCTGGCCATTAAAAATTTTATTGATGTACATAATCCTAAAAGCGCTATGGTAGTGGGTGCGGGTTTTATCGGGATGGAGCTGGTGGAAAATCTTTATAGAAGAGGAATTGCCATTACCATAGTTGAATTAGCGGAACAGGGATTAGCTCCTCTGGATAGTGAAATGGCCTCCCTGATTCACCAACACTTGAAAGAAAAAAAGGTAGAATTTTATCTAAATGATGAAGTAAAAGAAGTTGAACATCTGGAGGAATTTTCCCTGGTAAAACTCGGAAGTGGACGAGAAATAAAGACCGATATGGTCTTAATCGGTATAGGAGTACGCCCCGAAGTTACTCTGGCTAAAATGGCCGGATTAGAAATTGGGCACAGAGGAGGCATAAAAGTAGACCCTTCCTTGAAAACTTCCAATCCCGATATCTATGCAGTTGGTGATGCTATCGAAGTAGTAGATTACATCAATGGAAATCCTACTCTTATCCCCCTTGCCGGACCGGCTAATAAACAGGGAAGGATTGCAGCCAATAATATCTGCGGTATGATAGAAGAATATACAGGAACACAAGGTACTTCCATATTAAAGGTATTTGATATGACTGTAGCCGCTACCGGAAATAATGAAAAACTGCTTAAAAGACTTAATATTCCTTATGAAAAATCTTTTTCTCATTCTTCATCTCATGCCGGATATTATCCTGACGCTCTTTGTTTATCTATTAAGCTTATCTTTTCACCGGACAATGGGAAAATTTTGGGAGCCCAGATAGTAGGTTATGATGGAGTAGATAAAAGAATAGACGTTATTGCTACAGCAATACGAGCCGGAATGAAGGTATATGACCTGGAAAAATTAGAACTGGCTTATGCCCCGCCCTATTCTTCGGCTAAAGACCCGGTAAATATGGCTGGGTATGTGGCTTCCAATATCTTAAAAGGAGATAATGCTATCATCCACTGGGATGATATAAAAAAAATAGACCACAAAAAAACTATCCTGATAGATGTGAGAACACCTGAAGAATTTAGCCTGGGTACTATAGAAAGAGCAAAAAATATTCCAGTTGATGAAGTAAGAAGCAGGTTAAGCGAAATTCCCCAAGACCGAGAGGTTATCATCTTTTGCCAGGTAGGCCTGAGAGCTTATATTGCCTGCCGAATCTTAAGGCAAAATGGATATACAAAAGTTAAAAACCTCAGTGGTGGATATAAAACCTATTTCTCGGCCGTTCAAATACAAGATAATCCGGACATTTTTCAATACGAAAAAATAGAAAAATCAGACATGATCAAAGCAAGCGAATCTTTCTACCACAGAAATAGTAGATGCTAATTCACTTATATAAAAATTTTAGAAGGTTAATTATTTATGGAAGAAAAATTGATATTTATCCAAAAAAGCGAGCTGTTAAAAGCACTGGCTCACCCTACTAGACTTTGCATCGTAAAGGGTCTCATGGAAAAAGAGAGCAATGTAACCAATATTCAAGAATGTCTTGGTTTACCTCAATCGACGGTATCTCAACATCTTTTTAAATTAAAAGCTGCAGGGATATTAAAGGGTGAACGCAAGGGCTTGGAAATATCTTATCAGGTTATTAATGATGAGATTAGAAAGGTTATAAAAATATTATTTCCTTAAACCTAGAATTAAAAAGGGATTCAGGCTACTTTTTTGATAGGTAAAGGTGTGTTTTATGTTTTTATAGAGACTGCTTACTTCCCTTCGGTCACTATCAAAAATATAAATTTTCATTTTTTTAATCTTGGGTCTAAGACATCTCGCAAACCATCTCCTAACATATTAATTCCCAAAACACAGATAACTATAGTTAAACCGGGAAAAAAACTTATCCAGGGGGCTCTACGTAGGAAAACTTTTCCCCCGCTAAGGATGTTCCCCCAACTAGGAATTTCCGGCGGTATCCCTACTCCTAAAAAACTAAGACTTGCTTCAGAAAGTATGGAATAGGCAAAAATCATAGTACCCTGAATAATGATAGGGGCCATACAATTAGGCAAAACATGTAAAATAGCAATCCTTAAATTACCAGCTCCTAATGCCCGGGCTGCTGCCACATACTCCAGTTCCACCTGCACCAAAACTGCACTTCTTACCACCCGGGTCATACGGGGGGTGTACACTATAATAAGAGCTATAATAACATTGCTTAACTTAGAACCTAAGACTGCCATCATGGTAATCATTAAAATAATAGAGGGAAAAGCCATAAAGGCATCTAAGATACGCATTAAAATTTCATCAACCTTACGAGAAAACCCAGCCAGCAATCCAAGAATTGAACCGAATAAAGTAGTGAAAAAAAGGACGCTTATCCCTACTATTAAAGATATTCGTGAACCAAAAACAACTCTACTGAAAAGATCTCTACCAAAACGGTCTGTTCCAAATATATGGTCTTTGTCTGGGCTCTGCAATCTAATGCCGGGATCCATATCTCCCGGATCATAAGGTGCTATTATTGGAGCAATAATAGCAATAACGACTAACAAACAAAGAATAATGACTCCAAACAAAACCGCTGTATTACGGCAATAAATTTTTAATCGCGAAAAAATATTTTCTTTGCCGTTTTCTTGGTTAATCTTGGCATTATTTTCCAATGAAATTAAATCTGCCATTTAGCACCTCTTAATACTCAATTCGAGGATCAATGATTACGTATAAGACGTCGGTCACTAAATTGATAATAACCCACATAGCGGCAATATATAGAATTATACCTTCAATCACCGGATAGTCTCTGGTAAAAACAGATTTTATTAATAGGCGACCGACTCCGGGAATATTAAAAATTTGCTCAGTTACTACTGCCCCGCCCATTAAATTGGCAAAAGAAAGTCCGATAATAGTGATAACCGGAATTAAAACATTTTTTAAAGCATGTTTATAATTTACCATTACCTTTGATAAACCCTTAGCTTTCGCTGTTCTGATATAATCACTCCTTAAAACTTCTAACATATTAGACCTGGTCATTCTGGCAATCAGAGAGGTTTGTCCAAAAGCCAAGGTAATAGCGGGTAGAATGAAATATCTCAAACTCGCACCTAATCCCGCACTTAAGGGTTTAAACCCAGCCGGGGGCAATAGGGAAAATCTAATGGAGAAAAATAAGACCAGCATTAACCCCAACCAAAAATTGGGAATAGAGACTCCAGCTGAAGTGATCACCATTATTACTCTATCTAAAAGATGGTTATGGTTAATAGCGGCAATTACTCCGGTTATTATTCCAAAAAGAATTGCCAAAATAACTCCTAAAATAGTTAAAGTTAGGGTTACTTTAAAGTGTTCGAAAACTACTTTGGTAACTTTCTGCCCCTGAAAAAAAAGAGACATACCAAAATCCCCTTTCACCACATTAGAAATCCATTCTGCAAATTGAATAGGAACTGGTTTATCTAAACCCATTGTCTTGGAAAAAGCATCAATTTCTTCCTGAGTTGCTTCAGGACCTAACATCATGGCGGCCGGATTACCAGGAATTAAATGTATGATAAAAAAAACAAAAATTCCCACAAGAAACATAATGGGGATTAAAGCAAAAATTCTTTTTAATATATAATTAGTCAATGGTTTTCCTCGTTTCTAAAAACCTTTCAACTTTAATTCAAATTAGAAGTCGGATACAAATATCTTATATCCGACTTCTAATTTGTTAACTATTTTCTGTTTACTCTTTCCATACATTCCAGAAGAATATTTCATTCATATTTTTAAAACCTTTGACATTTTTAGCCGCTATTCTGAAATTTGCATAATCTCCTACTTTAATAGTGGGAATTTCTTCATAGAAAAGTTTCTGAACTTCTTCCATCAATTTATATCGTTGGTCAAAATCTGTTTCAGTTGCCAATTTGTCCATTAATTCGATGAGTTTTGGACTTTCCCACCAGCCAGCATAAGCCGGATTTAGAGGAGTAAACATAGTGGGATCAGGTTTGGTAGTCATACCTGTACTAAATATATCCCATAGTTCCGGATTTTTTCGTCTATCTGCCACAGTCGCCCATTCCATAGGTTGCAAATCAATATTAAAGCCGGCTTTTTCTAACTGCTTTTTAGCCGCTAAAGACAAATTATATTCCAGCTGACCTGACATCCAAACAATCTCTTCTCCTTTGTATCCTGCTTCCTCTAAAAGTTTTTTACTTTTTTCAATGTCTCCCTGATTATATTTCTCTTTGCCTACATTAGACCACCAGACTTGTTCTTTTAACATAATACTGGGATCTAGCCTCCAAAATGCTTCATCTCCATATCCGGCAGCTAAAATTGGACCCATATCCAAAGCGGTTAAAAAAGCTTCACGCATTTTTACCTCACTCATTACTCCAGCCCGTTTATTAAATTGAAAAGCAAACCAGGCTCTGGGAGCTGAAGGCAGTGCTTGAATGTCGGGATGATCTTTAAGCCGATTATATTCATCTGCCGGTACAAAATCGGCAAAATCATATTCCCCGCCCTCAACACTGGTTAAACGCACCGCTTCATCTGAAATAGGAATAAACTGAATTTCATCAACATAGGCTACTTTTTTGCCACCAAAACCATTCGCTGGAAATGCCACAGGTTGATAGTCCTCAAAACGAACCATCTTAATATATTGGTGAGGTTTCCATTCTACAAATTTAAATGGACCTGTCCCTATATTTTCTTCCACCGGTTTATCAGGATATTTTTCACATACATCCTTAGGATAGATAAAAGCCCCTCCGTTAGGCATGGCCAGAGAAACTAAAGTAATCCCGGTAGGCTTAGTAAGTTTTAGTTCAATGGTCAAGGCATCTTTGACTTCAATAGATTCAACATTTTTAAAAATACTTTTACCGTATGAACTCATCTTTCCCCAACGTTTTACCGAAGCAACTGCATCTTCTGCGGTAACATCCTTACCATTGTGAAATTTTAATCCTGGTCTTAGTTTGATAGTATAAACAAGTTTATCCTCACTTATTTCTGGTAAATCGGTAGCCAACATAGGAATAGGGTTTAGACTTTCATCTAAGGAATATAAGCCTTCAAACATATGGTATCCGACTACGAAGACTAAAGTTGTGGTGGAAGCATGTGGGTCAAGAGTAGGAGGATCGGCATCAATAACTACTTTTAAAACTCTCCCCATCTTTGTTTCAGCAGCAGAAAAGCTTACAAACAACATTATGATAGTTAAGATGAGAATTAAACCTAAAAAGATCTTACTTTTCATATTTAAATGACCTCCTTAATTTTTAATTTACATAGATAGTAGTAAATTTTTTTAATATTTAACTTATTTACCCTCACCTCCCTTACCTTTAAAATATAAACTTTCTTCTAAATTGATCACCTCCAAAGGTATTTCTTGTTTCTTTAATTTTTTTGCTCCTCTTTCCGTGACTATTAATGTGCCGGGATTATTAAAAATAATTCCAGAGACCATAGCTACTTTTCCCTTTATCAACACAATCTCAACTTTAGCGTCATCCGGGTTAAAAATGGTAATATCGGCATCTGCTCCGATAGATAAATGACCTTTATTTTTTAATCCCAACATTCGTGAAGGGGTCAAACTTATCTTTTGAACCAGCTCGCTTAGAGTTAAGGCGCGAAAATGAACTAACGGCAAACCGTGAGAAAGAATACAATTTCTTGGAATGGCCCCTCCGTCACTGCTAATTGCATCTACCACGAAATTACCATTATTTCTTTCTGTGACACATACTTCAGCAGACCTTCTACGATTAATAGGGAAACAAACACCCACCTTATATTCGCGTTCTTTCCAATAATTAATTGCCTCATCACCGTAAATATATTTTACTCTGCTGCCCCGTAAGGCATATACACCAGCATATTTTACCCGGAGAGCTTCTTCTAAACCTTCTTTGCTTACCTTATAGCCGTTAGCTTTTAAGGAATTACGTAGTACATAACTTATGGGTATATTATCCTTATTAATCCCCCCAAAACAACCATTGCGCAGAGCTAAATGACTCTCAGAAAGAATATTAGGTGCTTTTTTAAGAATATCCATCACTATTTTTAGTTCTAATAAAGGGTCTTCTATATAACCACGGCAATATGCATTAACATGGGCAATATGTAAAGGCTTGCCTTCAGCTAATTTAACTGCCTCTTCAACTCCTTGTATATTACTACCAGTTTCAGTGGTTCCTACATGAAAACCCATATAACCTTTTTCCTGTTGGGTTATTTGGAAAATATTATAAGTCGTTTCAGGAGTAAGTGGATAATGCCCTCCCAATATTTTTATTCCTATTGCTCCACTGTCTAAATTTTTATTAACAACTTTTTTTAGTTCTTCAAGCGGAGGATTATTGTGTTTTATGCCATTTTCAGGATAGATTGCTTCTAAAACTGCTACATGTAGCCCACAACCATATTTAGTTATCTCCCGCTTGATCACTTCTATCGGTCCTTCAAAATCGAATGCAGTAGTCACACCGGCATTTATTAACATTCGATAACCAGCTCCCTTAGCAAATGGTCTGGCAACATGACAATGACTATCTATTATTCCGGGTATGATAACTTTTCCGCCAATATCTATTACTTGCTCAGATAAATTGTTATTTATTCCTTTAGCCACTTCGGCAATTTTATCCCCTTTTACCGCAACATCACCAATAAAATCTCGGTTATTAGCAGGGTCAACAATACGTCCTCTTTTAAATAAAAAATCGTACTTAAGCATAAGTTATTTTTCCCTTTGCCCTTTCTCTTTTATTTTTATTAACTTGTTTAGTTTTTTTTCTATATTTACTATACTACAAATTATTCAAAAATCCTTTTTTTATACAGAGATAAAATATGATAAAGGCTCGACCTCTGTCGTATTTTATCTCTGTAACCTTTTTTTATGGGGAGTATTGGTGCGGTAAATCAGGTATTCTGAAAAAGAAAATCCGCCTACTACTACTTCCCGGCCTATTATCTGCCTTTTTAAATAAGTCTCTCCGTCATCTCCACCTGTTTTATTATACAGGTAATAGAAGGTAAGATTTCATAAATATTGCTGCTTTAATGACTGCATAAGATAGAGACGGCGATACAATTTAATTTCACGTCACTTTTATCTGCTCGAGAGGGTATGATTACCGGGGCTTTGGTACCCAGCAATGTATGTCCTACCTGGTAATTGGCATAATAGGTAAGTGCTTTGCCAAAGATATTTCCAGCAGCAATATCGGGAACAATGAGGATATCCGCTTTACCTGCTACTAGTGAAATAATCCCTTTTTTCTCGGCAGCAAATTCTGAAATAGCATTATCTAAAGCCAGTGGCCCATCGATTATACAGCCGGTAATCTGTTTTCTTTCATTCATTTTGGAAATCATTCCCGCTTTGATAGTCTCTTCCATATCGGGATTTATAGTTTCTACTGCAGCCAAAAGAGCGACTTTGGGAATTTCTATTCCCAGTTTATGAGCAACTTCAACCGCATTATTTATAATTGCCACTAAAGTCTGCACATCTGGTTTGAGGTTGACTCCGCCATCACTCATTAAGACCAACTTAGCATTCCCTTCTCTTTGATCTTCAAAGATAAAAACATCACTGACGATTTTATCTGTCCTTAAACCCCACTCTTTATTCAACACTGCCTTTAAAAGGGTCGCTGTCTTTATCTTCCCCTTAAGGAGTGTCCCTCCTTCTTTTACTCTTTCTACTGCCTTCCGAGCTTTATCTTCATCATCTTTTGCTCCGATAATCTCTTTTGCAAAATTACTTTCACCTAATAAAGAAATGGAGTTTTTAATTTCTGCTTCATCTCCCACTAAAATTCCCTCTCCGAAACCGCGATCGTAACAATCTTTTAGGGCTTTTAAGGTTTCAATATCTTCTCCACCGGCAACAATAATTCTTTCTCTTCCTTTAATTTTCAAATTGTCAAATAATTCTTTAAAACTTTTTATCATCTTCGAACCTCCCATATACAGATTACTATCCTAGATTACGCTGATTAAAATTCAGTTTTTACAGATTATATATATGATTTCACAGATTAAAAATTATTTTTAGGAATATGTTTTTACTTTTTCTATCCCCTCTATTACTCTTATCACTGCTTGGGCCAATGCCTTCATCTCTTCTTCTCCCGGATAAACTACAATTGGAGCTATCCAATTCGTATGATCTTTTATTTTGTTTACTAAAATTTCATTATGAGCTATGCCTCCGGTAAGAATAATTGCTTCAACTTTTCCTTTTAATACTGCAGCCATCGCTCCGATTTCTTTAGCAATCTGATAACACATCCCTTCAAAAATTAATTCTGCGTTTTTATCTCCTTGCTCTATTTTCTTTATGACTTCTCTGACATCATTGGTTTCCAGATAAGAGACGAGTCCGCCCTGATGAGTAATAAACTTATACAATTCTTTTTCTGAATATTTACCAGAATAACACAGATGGATGAGAGCCTTATTGGGGAGAGAACCGGTTCGCTCAGGTGAAAAGGGTCCTCCATCATTGGCATTATTTACATCTATGATTTTGCCCTTCTCTATTGGAGAAATGGATATTCCCCCACCAAGATGGGCAACAATAAGGTTTAATTCCTCAAATTTTTTCCCCCGTTCTTTAGCGTAACGGAAGGCATTAGCCCGGATATTTAAAGCATGAAGCAAGGATTCCCTTTCTACCCCTTTTAGCCCGGATATCCGGGCGATATCGGTAAATTCATCAACCGATACCGGGTCAGCGATATAAGCAGGGACGTTGATTTCTTCAGCTATTTCATGGGCAATAATTCCACCTAAATTAGAGGCATGTTCTATAGGAGAATTTTTTAGGTCATCGATAAGTTGTTTATTAACCTCGTAAGTCCCGGCTGCTAAAGGTTTTAATATGCCGCCTCGTCCTATAATGGCGCTTAATGAATTAGAATCTATCTTTTTCTTTTTCAAGGTATTCAAAATTATCTTTTTTCTAAATGGACCTTGTTCTAATAGAGATTTGAACCGGAAAAGCTCTTCGGTAGAATGGGAGATAAACTCCTTAAAAATCTCTTTTCCTTCCTGATTAAATATGGCTACTTTGGTTGAAGTTGAACCGGGATTGATAATCAATATATTTTCTTTCATCTTTTCCTCCAATTTTATCAGTATATAGTATATAGTATTTAGTATGTAGAAAACACTGGGTGAAATAAATTCGTCCCCAACACTACAAAAATACTATTTAAGCAACAAGTTTTGAATCGTGGTTTTCCGTATTTAGTTTTCAATTTTAGGCATATATTAATAACTTTGAACTGCTAAGCGATAATTCTAATCTTATATTTAATACTAACGACTATTCAATATTTACTAACCACTATTTTTATTCTGTTAATCCCTTCTTTTTTACTTCTTTAAATCCCAGCTCAAAGGCTTTTAAATTTGTCTCAATGCTTTGGTGAGGTAAGTTTTCTTTCATAGACTGAATAATTAAATCCTTATCTACAGGAAATTCAGGGGTAGCAACTGCTGCTCCGAGCAGAACCATATTTTCCGAGATAATACTTCCTGCTGTTTTAGCCATTTTCTGGGCATCAATGATGAATAAATTCTTTATTTTTGCTTTTAACTCGTCAAAAACAGAAGACAATTCGGGATATTCCGAAATGCCCAGTGAAACAGTAAAAGGAAGAATAGGAGTACTATTTACGATA
>Ga0315534_1001871_pt1 | contig 14495 bp, 8 predicted proteins | sample SalMarSW160240MG_FD_203094 | JGI IMG/M metagenome (GOLD analysis project Ga0315534, IMG submission 203094) | Salt marsh sediment microbial communities from the Plum Island Ecosystem LTER, Massachusetts, United States - Salt Marsh Sediment SW1602-40 ... | reverse complement strand
GATGCAGGATTGCCTCTGAATACCAGTTCAAATGAGGGGGCTCAAACACTCTCATCAAACGGAAGTTACATGTATTTCACTGCCTGTGGACGACGTGGAGGATTGGGGAGTTGTGATATATATTTCTCTGCTTTAAGAAATAGGAAATGGACAGCACCATATAATCTGGGCCCACCCATAAACAGCCCTTCTTGGGAATCCACTCCATCAATAAACGCCGAAGGAAATCTTCTTGTATTCTCAAGCAACCGGAAAGGAGGATATGGTGGAAAAGACCTGTGGTATTCTGTTCTTACGGAAAAGGGAGCCTGGACAATCCCTGTAAATCTTGGTAAAAATATTAATACTGATAGTGATGAAATGTCACCATTCATCCATTTTGACGGGAGAACATTATATTTTGCATCAGACGGACATGCAGGAATGGGTGGATTTGATATCTATTTTTCAAAGATGAATGATGATACCACCTGGACGGAGCCAAGGAACCTTGGCTACCCGATAAATACATTCAATGATGACATGGGACTTGTTATTGAATCAGGGGGAAAAAAAGCTTACTTTTCATCTAAGAGAGACAATATCAATGGAAAGGACATATTCTATTTTGAACTTGATGAATCAATTCGTCCTACACCGGTTTCATACCTGAAAGGCAAAGTTGCCGATAAAGAAACAGGAAAGCTGCTGCAGGCCGATTACGAGCTGATCAACCTTTCAACAAACAGGATCACGGCCAGAAATAAAACTGATGAATATGGTAATTTTATTGTCTGTCTGCCATCAGGCAATAATTACGGGATAAATGTCTCCAAACCTGGATATTTGTTCTATTCGGAGAATTTTATGTTCGAAGGAGAACATACGGTAATGGAACCATTCATCAAAAGAATAACCTTAAGCCCTGTAAAAGTGGGAGAGAAGATGACTCTTACAAATGTTTTCTATGAATGGGACTCGTGGGAGCTTAAAAAAGAATCAATGAAGGAACTTGATAACCTTGCAGATATGATCAATTATAATGCTGATGTTATTGTTGAGATTGGCGGTTATACTGATGCCACAGGATCCGACGAATATAATCTTACACTCTCCGAGAAAAGAGCACTATCTGTAGTTAATTACCTGATAGGAAAAGGAATAGCTCCAGACAGGCTCAAGCATAAAGGATACGGTAATTCTTCACCGGTAGGTGATAATTTAACTTCAGAAGGAAGACAACTTAACAGAAGGACCGAGGCAAGAATAGTGGGTCTGAAAAAATAAGTGGCCGCTATTCGACATAGCGGCCACTTCATCTCATGCTTAATTGCATTCAGACATTGAAGCAAAATACTATCAGATGGCGATCATGTTATTAGCATACTTATTTATTTTGATATCTGAGCTTTCCGCTTTTTTCGCCGGTATGGAAAAATAAATTCCCGTTCCGGTGATGCCATTGCATTCTATCCATACTGTTCCGCCCAGCATGCTGATTAGTTTTTTGGCCAGGGTCAGGTTTATCGCTGAAATTGTATCATTGTATTGGGTCAGCGAGTCGTTTAAATCCTCTGTATGAAGAAATTCTTTGCATTTGAAATAACCCTGGCCGGAGTCGATTACATAAAAAGTCACATTATTGTCCCTGAAAGAGTAACCAATCTTGATATAACCTGATCTGGTATTTATAAGTGCATTCTGAAAAAGGTTACGAATTACCCTGAACACCCTGTCAGAATCAATAAAAACCTCGGTTGCTTCATTTAGATTGTTTTCGGTGATTAGTGCCAAATCCTTGTAAGCTTCCTTCTTAAGTATTACCCTGAATTCTGAAAATAGATCTTCCACAAGATTGTTGAGTTTGCAGATCTTTAAGTTAGTTTGTGAATTACCTGTTTCAATTATTGCTGAATCGAGAAAATTATCAAAAAGGCCTATAAGCTGCTCACATGAAGCAAGTATCTGATCGCTGTATTCTTCGCGTTCTTTTTTGTTGCAATTATTTCTGTTCATGAGGAATGAAAGCGCTACTATCGCATTCATATGCGTTCTCACTTCATGAGACATTCCTTGCAGTACTGTGGGACAGTTTATCATATTAGTTAAAGAATTCAAATCCCTTAATCCGTCACATTCCTCTCTGTCTTTATCAATATCCATCCTGAAATAGATTTATAGGGAGATAAATATTTATTTCATTTTTCTCATTATCCGTGCTGCATCCTTTTTATATATGCTTTCCGACACTTTTATCTGTGCCAGCACATCAGCAGCTTTTTCCAGTTCTTCTGTTTTAAGGTAACATAGGGCAAGGTACCATTTAGCATCTTCTAAAAACAGGTTATCGTTATCATCAATAACCTTCATGAATGAATGTCTTGCTTCCGGGTAGTCTTTGATCTCGAAGTTGGAAACTCCACATAACATAGTGGATTCCATGTATTTCGGATCCCCTGACAGTACTTTGTTGAAATAAAGGGCAGCATTTCTGTAATCACGGATGTTGTAGAATTCAATTGCCGTTGAATAATCAGAATTCAAAATGGCTTGTTGAGACCTTGAGGGTGAAGTTACCTCATAAGATTTGTAGAACCGGTCGAGAATTTCATCACTGGTCAGACTCCTGCCGTTAAAAAGAAAAATACTGCCAACCAGGATAAAACCGGCAATTGCTGCAGCGTATCCTAGCGGAATACGCTTAACCCGGGTTTTAACAGGTATTCCTGCTGCCCTTTTACTCTCAATACTTGAAAGCTTGCTTCTTAACTGAATAACATCATGGTTTTTAAGAACCATATCAGCTTTTTTCCTTAATTCAACTTCTCTCCGAAGCTGTTCATTTCCATCCATTTCTTTACGGAACCATGTCAGTTCAGCTTCATTCATTTCACCGGAGTTATACCTTTCGATGAAATAAGAAAAGTCGATTGGTTTAATAAATTTCTCTTTCATATGCTGTATTTTTAAATTCTGTTAATCAAACTCATTATCTAATATGTTGTATATCAAATAGATATAGCATCAGATCAATCGGTATTAAATATATTCTTTCCTTCAGAGTCACAATATGTGACTGCTCCCTGCAATCTGCCTGCGACCAGGCAAATCATTGCCTGCCTCAATGACAGGCCTCTTATTGTTTATCAGATTTTTACGGGTGGAGGATTAGGTAAAATTATAGGTTCACCTGCGCCATCACCACCACGTACTTTGATCATTTCGTCGTTTGACAATACAAACTCAGCAAAAATGTCTTCTGTTTTTTCGTAATTCAGGGTTTTCATTGTTTTCATTTTAAGTATTGAAACTAATTCAGGGTATTTCAATACTACATGTCATATGTCCCCGATTTGTGACATAAAAATAACAGAAAAAAAACAATTTTAATAATAAATACAGATAATCAGCTAATTAGGAAATAAAAAACCTGAATAAAAAGCAGTAGTTTTAGTGCTGATAAAAATAAAGGCTGTAAACATACCTATGAACAGAAAAAAAACAAGATTGCGTTTTTTTATGTTGCTCCTTATTATCTCAGGAATAACATGCATATCTTTTGTAAAACCTGTTCAACAGAAGCAACCTGTTTCACTTGAAAGAATAGGGCCATCCATTATTATACTCTATTCTGCAGGAGATACAGCCGGATTATTAGCACTTTCCGATACACTCATAAAAAATATGGCAGTCAGTATTTCTGACAGCTCTGAACTTGCTGAGATGTATTATTATACCGGGGTTTGCAAATTGCTTGCAGAAAGACATAAAGAGGCTCTCCCGTGGCTGCATCTTTCTGTAGATTTCAAAAAAAAGCATGGGATCATTGACGATCATTATGCTAAAGGGATCTACAATCTTGGAGTGGCTTATAACTACCTGGGTGAATTCAACAGAGTAATCGATTATATGCTTCAGTATGCTGACATTGGTACAAAATTATACGGTTCTTACAGTCCTGAGATTGCTACCGCATATTCATCTATTATCGGAGCTTCTCTTGAAAATAAGGATTACGAGAATTTTCGAAAATATACATTTTTGACACTTGAAATCCTGAATTTTAATAAGAACATCCTGACTGATGACGAACTGAGTAATCTTTACATAAACATAGGAGCTGGTTATGCACGATTATATGATTATGCAAAGGCAAAAATTTATTTTGAAGAGGCCGAGTCGATCCTTAATAAAGGTACTGTATCTCGTGATCAGAACTATATTAATCTGGTCAACAGTCTGGCGATAACATACGGCAAGCTGGGATTAACGGAGAAGGAAACAGAATATTTTGAGAGGGGAATTGAGATGGCAGAAGCCAGCAACTCTTATCTGGCATACAATATGATCAACAGCTATGCAATTGAGCTGGGTAATGCTGGAATGATCTCCCGGGGAGAAGAATTACTCTCTGCACTGCTTGTGAAAGCAAAAGCCGTATTTGGTAATGATTCAAGGTACTACGCTGAAGTACTCAAGAATTATGCTGAATATCTGAGGATCTATATGTATGATTACCGGAATTCATTGAAATACTATTTGCTTTGTCTCGATTACCTAGACCGGCACGATGATGAGGTTACTTTACGAGAACAGGTGATCACTGGATATGCAATGGCGCTGTCAGAAACTGGAGAATCCAAAAGGGCACTGAAAAAGATTCAGGAGCTTCTGTTTTCGAATATAGCCCCGGGGGAAGAACCTGATCTTTATGAGAATCCTGATCCTGACAGGCTTAAGGCAGACAATCGCACGCTACGGATATTTCGGACTAAATATGATATATTATGGAACTTGTATGAAGTATCTGATGAATATAAAGTCCTTGTAGCAGCTGCTTCTACTTCTGAATTAGTAATAAACCTTATCGAAAAAATAAGGATTAACATAAGCGAAGAGGAGAGCAGGATAATCCTGGGCGACAACTACAGAAGATCATATCTTAATTCAATACGTGACTTTGAACTATGTTTCAGAAGTACCGGAGAAAAAGGGTTTCTTGAAAAAGCTTTTAAGTATGCCGAAAAGAGTAAGGTAGCGGGTTTGCTAGCAGCTACTCGCGAATTAAATGCAGTTAACTTCCACATTCCACGGGCAATTGCAGAGCTTGAACGTTCTCTTCAACGAGAGATAGGATATTATAACTCTATGATATCTGCTGAGAATGAAAAAGAGAAGCCTCAAAAGGAGATGCTGTCTGGATGGAATGCCAATCTGCTGGAGGTTGTAAAAAAAAGAGACTCGCTGATCTCAACATACGAACACGATTATCCGGAATACTTTACCTTAAAATACAATACTTCAGTCCCGTCAATGGAGGATGTTCCCGCTATAATAGGGCGTAAAAGAAATTACCTGAACTATATCGTTTCAGACTCCCTGCTTTATATTCTGGTAGTGAACCGTAAACATCAGCATCTGACAACAGTTGAAATAGATTCTGTTTTCATTAACAGGATTATGGATTTCAGGAAACATCTATCAAATCCTGACCTGTCGGCACATGCGAGAACGAACTTTAATTCATATCAGGAGATCGGATATTATCTCTACAAAACACTGATTGAGCCTGTCCGGAAGTATTTCATTTCATCCGATCTGCTGATTTCTACCGATAATATGCTCTCTTACCTTCCATATGAAACATTTTTAACTTCGACATATAATGGGGAGGAAATTATGTATCGGGAATTACCCTACCTGATGAATGATTTAAGTGTTTCCTATACTTATTCTGTTTCATTCATGCAGGAGGCTGGGAATGGCATCTATGGAAGAGCAAAAGATCTTGTTGCATTTGCCCCCATGTATACCAGTGCCCTGAATGTTGATTCGTTATTCATGAAACGGCAGGCAGGGGACAAAATCCTTGAAGATCTGCCTTATGCACGCCAGGAGGCAGAATATGTAGCCAGGGTTTCTGATGGAGTATTATTTTTAAACGACGATGCCAGGGAATCTGTTTATAAGGCTAAAGCAGGGAAATATGATATTATTCACCTGGCTATGCATACATACCTTAATGACAAAATTCCAATGAACTCTGCAATGTTATTCATGCAAAACGGTGATATGCCTGAAGATGGATTGCTGAATACTTATGAGGTTTATGGGATCCCGTTGAAAGCCCGGATGGTGGTACTCAGCTCCTGCAATACCGGTTCCGGTTCGTTATCTTCAGGAGAAGGGATCCTGAGTCTTGCACGTGGATTCCTTTATTCAGGCAGTCAGTCAGTTGTGATGTCAATGTGGGAGATAGAAGACCGGTCCGGAACTGAAATAGTCAAATTATTCTATGATAACCTGCTGAAAGGAAAATCAAAAAGTGTATCATTGAAAAGAGCCAGGATAGCATATCTGAAGAATGCAAGCCAGCTGAAATCCCATCCTTACTTCTGGGCTTCCCTGGTTATCTATGGCGACGATTCCCCGGTTTTTTCTTCACGAATGCCTGTGATAGCTGCGGGATGTCTCATATTTATAGTGGTAATAATAATAGCTTATCGTTTAAGATACCGTAAATACTCCTGATATTCGGGATCCTTTTTTACCAGCTCCATCAGCAATTCCTTGCAGAGATACTTCTTCCTGCGTGCATAAATCTCATTTTTAAGATTCATTTTGATTGCGATCTCATCATAGGGTATCCCCTCAGAGTACAAAGTAAGTATTGTCTGACAATCGGGTTTTAGTTTCAGTAAAGACCTTGATACAATCCTTTCAAACAACAGGTCATTTGATTCATCAGTATCTGCTTCATCGGGTATATCGATGTCAAGTTCTTTGATTTTTCTCTTTTTCCTCAGCTGGGCATTCCAGACATTTCGTGCCACTCCGAAAAAATAACCCTTCAGGTCTGTCGTCAGTTTAAGACTGTTTTCAGTAATCTGGCAATATAATAAGATGATTGAATCCTGAAATACATCAGAAACATCCTCTGCAGTACCGCTGTTTTTAATGACGTGATTTTTAACTGTTTGAAAATAATTATCATACAGCCATTCCAGGGTTTTATCATCCTGATTTTTAATCCCCTTAATTATGTTCTTATCTGAAATTTTTTTTAACAAATCGGCAATGATACAATATAAACTGGTAAATATAGTATTTCACGCATGAATACGATTGAAAGATAAAGCAGGATTTCATTTTATAAGGAGTATAGTCATGTCCTATGTAAAATATAAATATCTTTATCTGATATAACAACCTATTTCCGAACGAGAGATGTCTTTTCCGTTTGTAAAACAGCCCGATGCCATGGATTGCGGACCTGCATGCCTGAAAATGGTTGCAGCGTTTTATAAGAAAAGCTTTTCTCTTGAATCTATCCGTAAGAAGTGTTTTATAACCAGGGAAGGAGTATCATTTTTAGGTCTTTCTGAAGCTGCTGATTCTCTTGGCTTCCGGACCATTGGGGTTAAGATCGCCTTTGAAATGCTTACCGGGAATGTCCCTTTGCCATGTATAGTACACTGGAAACAGCGTCATTTTATAGTTGTATATAAAATCAAAAGTGACAAAATATGGGCAGCTGATCCTGCTGTAGGACTGGTAAAATATGACAGGGATGAATTTATAAGAAACTGGGCATCCACAATGGCCGATGGTAAACCGGCAGGACTTGTTCTGATAATTGAACCTACACCCGCATTTTTTGAAAAGGAAAGCGAACAGGAAAAATCACGTGGATTCAGATTTCTCTTTAAATATTTCAGGCTTTACGATAAGTATTTTTATCAGCTTATCCTTGGCTTGTTAATTGGAAGCTGTATACAGCTCATTATCCCTTTCCTGACACAGTCGATAGTCGATATTGGTCTGAATAATAACGATATAGGCTTTATTTACCTGATTCTGTTTGCCCAGCTTGCTCTGGTAATTGGACGAATGTCGGTGGAATTTATCAGGGGATGGCTTCTTTTACATATCGGAACCCGGGTCAATGTTGCAATTATTTCCGGTTTCCTCCAGAAACTGATGTCATTACCGATATCTTTTTTTGATACAAAACTTACTGGGGATATTCTCCAGAGGATAGAAGATAACAACAGGATCGAAGAATTCCTGACATCAGCAAGCCTTTCCATATTATTTTCATTCTTTAACCTTATAATATTCGGAATAGTACTGGCAATTTTCAGCATAAAAATACTTGCGCTGTTCCTGGCAGGATCAATATTATATATATTATGGGTATCGTTGTTCATGAAGCCGAGAGCAAGACTTGATCATCAGCGTTTTAAGCAGATGTCAGTTGCAGGCAGCAAGCTTATTAACATAGTGAACGGGATACAGGAGATAAAACTGACACAGAGTGAAACAAGTAATCGGTGGGACTGGGAAAGGCTTCAGGCATCTCTGTTTGGACTAAAGGTAAAAGGACTTGGCATCATTCAGTATCAGTCAGCAGGAGCAACATTCATCAATGAGGTCACAAACCTGCTGATAACAGTTGTTGCTGCAACAGCCGTTCTTAAAGGAGCGATGACGCTTGGTATGATGCTCGCAGTTCAGTATATAATAGGCCAGCTGAATGTGCCGGTGAGCCAGATCATTAGCTTTTTCCGAATGTCACAGGATGCAAAAATGAGCCTTGACAGGCTGGCCGAAGTACATGAAATGGAAAATGAGGAGCATGAGCCTGAGATGAAAGTGAGGAAGCTTCCCGAAAAGAAGGATCTGTTTATAAACAACGTGTCATTTCAGTATGAAGGGCCTAATTCACCATATGCACTTAAAGATGTTGACCTTTATATTGAGGAAAATAAAACAACAGCAATTGTAGGTACCAGCGGCAGCGGTAAGACAACACTGCTTAAGCTTTTGCTTGGATTCTATAAACCAGTAGCGGGAGAGATCCTGATTGGTGATACAAGGCTCCCAAATCTCAGCCTTAAAATATGGCGCGCAAAGACGGGAGCAGTAATGCAGGATGGATTTCTTTTTCCTGATTCGATAGCATCAAATATTGCCCCCGGTATAGATGAAATTGACGAGGATAAAATGGTGAAAGCCGCTGAAATAGCAAATATTAAGGGATTCATTGAGTCGCTCCCTCTCGGTTATAATACAAAAATTGGTGCTAATGGACATGGGCTGAGTGAGGGACAGATGCAGAGGTTACTGATAGCACGCGTTGTATATAAGGATCCGGAGATAATTATTTTTGATGAAGCCACCAATTCACTCGATGCAAATAATGAAAAAGCAATCGTTGAGAATCTTGCAGATTTCTTTAAAGGCAAAACAGTGATAATAGTTGCTCACAGGCTAAGCACAGTAAGGAATGCTGATAAAATTATTGTTATGGATAACGGTAGAATAGTCGAAACCGGGACCCATGAATCCCTTATTCAAAATAAAGGAGCCTATTTTAACCTGGTGAAAAATCAGCTTGAACTCGGAAAGTAAACAGGGAAGATGAAAAGCAAGAAACCTGAAATACTATACTCTGATCCTGTTCAGGAAATAATATCAGATCCGCCGCGGAAGATAGTAAGATGGGGGACAACGATAATATTCCTTGCATTCGCTGTATTGATATTTCTATCATGGCTGATAAAATACCCTGATATAGTACCTGCTCCTGTTGAGATTACAACAGTGAATCCGCCGGTGACACTGGTAAGTAAAATAACAGGACGGATAAATAAATTATATGTAAGTGACGGCGAAAAGGTTTTGCAGGGAAAACTACTTGCAGTGATGGAAACTGCAGCATCAATACGTGAAATAGATCTGCTCAGGACAATAATAGATACAATAATAAACCCTTATACATTAGTAACTGAATCATTCCCTGCTCTGTATGAGCTTGGTGAACTTCAGGTATATTATGCATCCTTTATGAAGGTGCTTTCGGATTACAATACATATATAACCAATGATTTTTATGGAAGCAAGATCCACTCAATAACCGGGGAAATAGAAGGAATACAGGAATATATTGAAAGGATAAAGGTCAAGGAGGAGCTTGTAGCCCAGAATCTGGAGATAGAAAAAGGGAAATATGAAAGAGATTCAATACTGTATTCCGGAAAGGTTTATTCGGAGACCGAAATAGAGAATTCGAGACAATCATTTATCAGGACCAACCTGGAACTTCAGGAAGTCAGGCTTGATTATTCAGCCAAGGTAATTGCGCTTGCTGAAAAAAGGCAGCTGCTTCAGGATTACAGGATAAACAGACAGACAGAGAAAGAGAAACTTATTTCTTCCCTGGAGGAAGCATTACTGAACCTTAAAGCACAAATGAAGATATGGCAAAACAATTATCTTCTTATTTCTCCAGTTATGGGTAAAGTGGCCTTTACTAAATACTGGAGTGAAAATCAGTCTGTTACTGTTGATCAGCCTGTATTGTCTGTTGTACCGGAGGAGACTGGTGATTTTGTTGGCAGAATAAACCTTAAAATGCAACGATCAGGAAAAGTGAAAATTGACCAGCTTGTTAATATAAAACTTAGTGGATTTCCTTATCTGGAATATGGTATGATCAGAGGTGTTGTAAGTTCGAAATCTCTTGTGCCCTCAGGTGATGCATATATTATAGAAGTAAGCCTGCCGAACGGACTAACAACTCTGTATGGACGAGACCTTGATTTTACGCAGAATATGCAGGGGACCGCGGAAATAGTAACTGAGAACTTAAGATTGATTCAAAAGATCATTAACCCGTTCAGATACCTTATATCCAGAAACAAAAGCAGATGATCAATCCTGCCTGCTACTTTTAGAATATGGTTTATAATCATATGAATATTTGTTTTACACTGATTTTCCGGCTTTTCCAGTGATATTCTCATGTCGTTCAAATCATTATTAATTTAACTAAATCTTTGTGTTTAATTATTATTTCAATATTTTCGTACTCTGAAAAATTCATGGATTGACATGACTTAGGCTGAAACAAGAAAGGATTGACTATGATTAAGAAAAATCCGGATGACTCTGTTCATGAAGAACAATCCGGGGCAAAAGAGAATGCTGCCGGAACTGAGGAAACCCCACAAGCTGAAAAAGCAAATGAAAATGACACCGAAGGTGAAAAAGACAAAACAAAACCAGATGAAGTAACTAAAGATGAGCAAGAGCAGGATTCAGTGACCGAAGAAGAAGAAGAAGAAGAAGAAGAAGCAGAAGCAGGAGAAGAAGAAAAAGGGGAGGTCAAAAAAGAAGAAGAAAAGGAAGAAGAGACAGAACCTGAAGTTGCAGAAGAAGAAAAGAAGGAAATAGAAGCTGAAAAGGATACTGAAAAGGGAGAAGAAAAAGAGAAAGAGGAAGAGGAAGAGAAAGATGCAGAAGGTGTCATTAAAAAAGCAAAAAGTGGAGCAAGAAAAATTCATGAAGCTGAGTCGAAAGAAGAAGGGGTAAAGGAGGAGGTATCAACAGATACTGATGATGCAGCTCTTCCGCCGGTTGATTATTCTAGTTTTTCGACAAATGAGCTGGTGGAAACACTGGCACTTCTTATTGAAAACAGGCCGCCTGCTGAGATAAGAGGTGATATAGAACGGATAAAGACTCTTTTTTATAAAAAGCTTAAGATCGATGCTGAGGAGAGAAAAAAGAAATTCCTGGATGAAGGAGGCAAAATTGAGGAATATCGTTCATGGGTCGATCCTCAGGAAGTAAAAGTTAAGCATCTCCTTGAGAAATACAAGGAAAGAAAATCTGACTTCAACAGGGTACAGGAAGCAGAGAAATTTGAGAACCTTAAGAAAAAATATGACATAATTGACAGGATAAAGGAACTTGTCAATCGTGAGGAATCAATCAATAAGACATTTCAGGAATTCAGATCACTCCAGAATGAGTGGCATTCAATTGGTATTGTTCCGCAAAGTGCCCTGAAAGACCTTTGGGAAAACTACCACCATAATGTTGAAATATTCTACGATTATATAAAGATCAACAAGGAACTGCGAGACCTTGATCTTAAAAAGAACCTCGAGGCAAAGATCCTGTTATGCGAAAAAGCAGAGGAGCTTCTCCTTGAACCAAACCCGGTGAATGCCTTCAAATTGCTGCAGGAATATCATAATCAATGGCGTGAGATTGGCCCGGTGCCACAGGAATCGAAAAATGAGATATGGGAGAGATTTAAGGAAGCCACAGCACAGATAAATAAAAGACATCACGAGTATTTTGAAAAGCAGAAAGATGAACAACGCAAAAACCTGGAAGCCAAAATTGCCATTTGCGAGGAGGTAGAAGCAATTAATGCTCTTGAAATCCGCAATTTCAAGGAATTTGATGAAAAAGCAGAAAAAATTGTCGCTTTGCAGAAAATGTGGAGAACAATAGGATTTGCTCCTAAAAGACAGAACAATAAGGTATATCAAAGATTTCGCGATGCCTGCGACATTTTTTTTGAAAAGAAGAGAGGATTTTATGCCAATAATAAGGAGCAGCAGCAAAACAACCTCCAATTGAAAATTGAATTGTGTATTCAGGCAGAAGCACTACAGGATAATACAGAATGGAAAACTACATCGGATGCTCTTATAAGATTACAAAAAGAATGGAAAGAGATAGGACCGGTACCAAGAAAGCAATCAGAAAAATGCTGGAAACGCTTCAGAAAAGCATGCGACCATTTCTTCAATAAAAAGGCCGAATACTTTGCTGAGCTTGATACTTCCTATGAAGATAATCTGAAAGGAAAAATTGCTCTTATTGAAGAACTCGAAAAATTTGAACCGGGAACTGATGTTCAGACAGCATTCGAACACCTCAAAGAAATACAGAAAAAATGGTCTGAGATAGGATTTGTGCCTTTCAATATGAAAGACGAAATTACAAACCGTTACAGAAATGCCCTGAATAAAGAATTTGACAGGCTGAAAATAGATGATGAGGATAAAAGCATTCTGAAATATAAGAATAAGCTTGAAAACCTTCGTGCTAATCCCAAGGCTTCAAGAAAGTTAAGAAATGAAAGAGAGAAATTTGTTACAAAGATAAAGCAGCTTGAGGGTGATATTGTACTGTGGGAGAATAATATAGGATTCTTCGCAAAATCTCCTAATGCTGAAACCATGATACGTGAGGTGGAAGAAAAAATAGACCATGCAAAGACAATGATCAAGACACTGGAGGAAAAGGTCAAGATGATTGACCAGTCAGGCCTTGATGAATGACAGGGATAAACCCAAATGATCATTACTTGAATTTATTATTTTGAAAAAGGTTAAATATGTATTTATTACCGGTGGCGTTGCCTCTTCCCTCGGAAAAGGCACTATTTCTGCATCTCTGGCCTTACTCCTGCAGGCTCGTGGTCATTCGGTGACAATACAAAAGTTGGACCCTTATATAAATGTTGATCCGGGAACCCTCAATCCCTATGAACATGGCGAATGTTATGTCACTCTTGATGGCACAGAAACAGATCTCGACCTGGGTCATTATGAGAGATTTCTGAATGTCCCTACAAGCAAAACCAATAGTGTGACAACCGGTAGTATATACCGATCGGTGATTGACAAGGAAAGGAGAGGCGATTACCTGGGTAAAACAGTCCAGATAATCCCTCATATCACAGATGAAATTAAACGCCGGATAAAACTTGTGAGCTCAGGCGATAAATTTGATATCGTTCTGACTGAAATTGGCGGAACTGTCGGTGACATAGAATCTCTGCCTTATATAGAATCAGTTCGCCAGATGAAGTGGGAACTTGGGGCACAAAACTGTATTGTAATCCACCTGACACTTGTACCATTCCTCTCAACAACAGGTGAGTCAAAAACAAAACCAACACAACATTCTGTAAAACTTCTTCTTGAAGAAGGAATCCAGCCCGATATCCTGGTACTGAGAACCGACAGGAAACTTAATAAAGATATTAAAAGGAAAGTCGCTCTCTTCTGTAACGTCGAGGAAAATGCCGTTGTGGAGTCAGTAGATGTATCAACGATCTACGAGGTGCCATTAAAAATGCTCGAAGAAAAACTTGACCAGACAGTGTTACGTAAGCTTGGTCTGCCAATCGGGAATAAGCCTCCGCTGAGGAAATGGAGGCAATTCCTTGACAGACTTAACAATCCAAAACATTCGGTAAAAATTGGATTAGTGGGTAAATATGTAGAGCTGCCTGACGCATATAAATCAATCTCTGAAGCACTCATACACGGCGGGTCCACTAATGAATGTGAAATCGATGTTGATTTTATTCAATCGGAGGATATTAATGAAAAGAATGTTGAAGAACGACTCAAAGGTCACAATGGCATTCTAGTTGCACCTGGATTTGGATCCAGGGGAATTGAAGGGAAGATAGTTGCAGCCAGATATGCCAGGGACAATAATATACCTTTTTTAGGTATTTGCCTGGGTATGCAGTGTGCCGTAATTGAATTTGCCAGAAACGTGCTTAAACTCAAAGGAGCACATTCAACAGAAATTGATGTCAAAACAAAATACCCGGTAATAGACCTTATGGAAGAACAGAAAAGCATAATTTATAAAGGCGGAACAATGCGACTTGGCGGTTTTAAATGCATTATCAG
>Ga0315534_1001870_pt1 | contig 14498 bp, 14 predicted proteins | sample SalMarSW160240MG_FD_203094 | JGI IMG/M metagenome (GOLD analysis project Ga0315534, IMG submission 203094) | Salt marsh sediment microbial communities from the Plum Island Ecosystem LTER, Massachusetts, United States - Salt Marsh Sediment SW1602-40 ... | reverse complement strand
TAAGCACGGCCTGGGCGCCGGGTGTCAGGACCGCATGCAAAAAGATCACCAGGGGAGCGACGGCGAGCCCAACAACAGCGGGGAGATACAAGAACAGCAATGTCGCGGCCTGGGCGCGCGAGCCGTCCTGTACCAAGCGGCAGGGGAGCTCACTTAGGCCGGTGGGCTCGATCTGATCGAATATGGCCACACGCATGGGAATGTTCGGCTCGAAATGGCAGGAAAGCTAGAGCCTAGATCTTCGGCCTTACCGGCCGGTTAATCGCTGTGCCGGAAGGAAGCACTCGAAAGTTGGCTGTGATGCGATAGGCGACTTGACACATAAACATATCTTTATATCATCCGCTCCCAATTGGAGGAGCCCCGGTGGCAGGATCGCTTGGCAGTGATGAGATTGTGGTGGCGCTGAAGGCGGCAGCAGAGCCGACGCGCCTGCGCATCTTGGTGTTGCTGACGTCCGGTGAGCTCAGCGTGAAAGACCTCACCATTATCCTTGGCCAAAGCCAGCCGCGCATCTCGCGCCACTTGAAGCTCCTGGCAGAAGCCGGACTCGTAGAGCGGTTTCGTCAGGGCAGCTGGGCCTACTTCCACGTCTCCGACCGCACTGAGGGCGGCAAGCTTGCCCTGGACCTGGTCGGTTTGGTCGATGACATGGATGCCGTTGTCTATCGCGATCGGGAGCGTGCGGACGCCCTGAAGCGTGAACGCGAAGCTGCCGCGCAGGCGTACTTTAAGAAGCATGCGGTGGATTGGGATCGTATACGCGCCTTGCACATCGCCGAGATCGAAGTCGAAGCGGCAATGAGCGAAGCGCTTGGGCCGGGGCCATTCAAGCTTCTGGTGGATCTGGGCACCGGCACGGGACGCACGTTGGAGCTGTTTGCAGACCGCTACGAGCGCGGGCTGGGGTTCGATCTCAGCCAAGAGATGCTCGCCTATGCGCGCAGCAAGCTATCGAAGGCCAAGATAGGGCATGCGCAGGTCCGCCACGGCGATATCTATTCGCTCGCCTTGCCCGACGGCGTGGCTGACGCGGTCATTATGCATCAGGTTTTGCATTTCCTCTCAGACCCGGCTTTGGCTGTTCGCGAAGCGGCACGTGTATTGGCACCGGGCGGCCGGCTGGTCGTTGTCGATTTTGCACCCCATGAGTTGGAGTACTTGCGCAATGAGCACGCTCATGACCGGCTGGGGTTTGAGAGCGAGCAGATGAAACAGTGGCTGATGGATGCGGGCCTTGTGTGCAGGCAGGAACGCATGCTTCAGCCGAACAAGAAACTCGGAGCAGATAGCCTCACTGTTGTTCTGTGGCAGGCGGAGCGTCCGACTAAGACGCCAGCGCACAGCGAACGGGCCGTGGCGGATGCCCTACAGGAGACCTCCTAATGGCAACCACAAAGGAGCCCAAGAGCAGGCTGTTGGGCGCCGGCGATATCGATGTTTCGTTCGAGTTCTTCCCGCCGAAAACGGAAAAGATGGAGCAGTCGCTTTGGGCTGCGATCGAGCGACTGGGCCCGCTGCGTCCCGAATTTGTCTCGGTAACGTATGGAGCGGGTGGCTCAACGCGTGAGCGCACGCACGCCACGGTCAAGCGCATCGTGAAAGAAACCAGCTTGAAGCCTGCCGCGCACCTCACCTGCGTGGCTGCCACGAAAGAAGAAGTCGACACTGTTGCTCGTGCCTATTGGGATGAAGGCGTGCGCCATGTTGTTGCCCTTCGGGGAGACCCCGTGGGTGGACCGGGAGCAAGTTACGCACCGCATCCAGGTGGGTACATCAACGCGGCTGATCTGGTCGCGGGTTTGAAGAAGATTGCTGACTTTGAAATCTCGGTTGCCGGTTATCCCGAAAAACACCCCGAGAGCCCTTCGATTGAGGCCGATATGGACAATCTCAAGGCGAAGGTGGATGCAGGCGCTGATCGCATCATCACGCAGTTCGGCTTCGACAATGCGTTCTTTCTGCGCTTTCTCGAGCGCGCGCGCGCGGCAGGTATTTGGGTGCCGATTACGCCCGGCATCGTCCCGATTCATAACTACAAGCAGGTGTCAGGATTTGCTGCGCGTGCTGGCGCCAGCCTGCCATCGTGGTTGGCGCACAATTTCGAGGGTCTCGAGAGTGACCCGGCAACCAGTCACTTGGTCGCGGCAGCCGTGGCGACAGAGCAGGTGATGGATTTGGTCAATGAGGGCGTGACCAAATTTCATTTCTATACCCTCAACCGCGCAGACCTGGTCTACGCAATTTGTCATCTGCTGGGCTTGCGTGCCGTGCCGGCCCAGTCCAATCCCAAACTGCGCGCGGTGGTGTGATGAGCAAGCCGATAGAAAAGATTGCAAGCTACAAAGCGCTCGAAGCCGCTGCTGGCGAGCGCATTCTGATCATTGACGGCGCCATGGGCACCATGATCCAGCGCCACAAGTTGGATGAGGCCGGCTATCGCGGTGAGCGTTTCAAGGATTGGAAGCAGGACGTCAAAGGCAACAACGATCTGTTGGTGCTCACTCAGCCGAAGATTATCGGAGAGATCCACGAGGCTTACTTGGCCGCAGGTTCGGATATTATCGAGACCAACACGTTTAACGCGCAGCGGATCTCGTTAGCCGACTACGGCATGGAAGATCTCGCCTATGAGATCAATCTGGAGGCGGCCAAGATTGCGCGTACGGCTGCGGACAAGTTCACCAAAAAGACACCAGAAAAGCCGCGCTTCGTGGCTGGGGCTGTCGGACCAACCAATCGAACGGCGTCAATCTCGCCCGACGTGAATGATCCTGGTTTCCGCAATGTCGATTTCGACGAGCTGCGCGAAGCCTACAAGGAACAAGTTCGCGGGCTCATCGACGGTGGGTGCGACATCATCATGATCGAAACGATTTTCGATACGCTCAATGCAAAGGCTGCGGGGGTCGCAACGCTTGAGGTCTTCGAAGAAAAGGGGATCGAACTGCCGATCATGATTTCGGGGACCATCACCGACCGATCGGGACGCACGCTATCGGGTCAGACGCCGGAGGCGTTCTGGTATTCCATGCAGCACTTGAGGCCATTTTCGGTCGGTCTCAATTGTGCATTGGGGGCGGAGTTAATGCGGCCCTATCTTGCCGAGCTCGCCGCCAACGCGGATGTGCGCATCTCAGCCTATCCCAATGCGGGCCTGCCGAATGCGATGGGTGAGTACGATGAAACGCCCGACGACATGGCATGTCAGATCGAGCCCTGGGCCAAGGATGGCATCGTGAATATCGTGGGCGGCTGCTGCGGCTCAACGCCCGAACACATCGCCTGTATTGGCGAGCATGTGAAAGGCTATGCCCCGCATGAGCCAACCAAGATCGCTGCGAAGCTGCGTTTGTCTGGTCTGGAGCCATTCGTGCACGGTTGAACGGTCACGAGGGAGTGCCGTTCGGGCAGTCGGCGTTCGGCAATTAGAGGCAAATAGGAACGAAGAATGACAACGGGAATTGCAGCAATTGCCTTCATCAACGTCGGTGAGCGGACCAACGTCACGGGTTCTGCGAAGTTTCGCAAGCTTATCGAAGCCGGCGACTATCCCGCCGCGCTGACGGTTGCGCGCACTCAGATTGAGAACGGTGCGCAGATCCTCGACGTCAACATGGATGAGGGCCTGCTTAACTCCGAAGAAGCGATGTCGACGTTTCTCAAACTCATCGCCTCCGAGCCCGATATTTCGCGCGTGCCATTGATGATCGACAGCTCCAAGTGGAGTGTGATCGAAGCCGGTTTGAAGTGTGTGCAGGGAAAGGCGATCGTCAACTCGATCAGTCTCAAGGAAGGCGAAGCGCAATTCCTGGACCAGGCGAGGAAGGTTCTTCGTTATGGCGCAGCGGTTGTCGTCATGGCGTTTGATGAGGAAGGTCAAGCCGACACGGCAGATCGCAAGCTGGAAATCTGCGAACGCGCCTACAAACTCATGACCGAGGAAATAGGCTTTCCGCCGGAAGACATCATCTTCGATCCAAACATTTTTGCCGTAGCCACGGGCATTGAGGAGCACAATGGCTACGGTGTCGCCTACATCGAGGCCGCACGCCGCATCAAGGAAAAGATGCCGCTGGTGCATGTTTCTGGAGGCGTTTCGAATTTGTCGTTCGCGTTCCGCGGGAATGAGCCCGTGCGCGAGGCCATGCACTCAGTGTTCCTCTACCACGCCATCCAGGCCGGCATGGATATGGGTATCGTCAATGCCGGCCAGCTAGCGCTTTATGACGACATCGATCCGGAATTGCGCGAGTTGTGTGAAGATGTCGTCCTCAATCGCCGGGCCGATGCCACCGACCGGCTGCTTGACGCGGCGCCAAAGTTCAAGGGCGACGGAGGAACCAGGAAATCGGCAGCCGACCTCTCGTGGCGAGAAGGCGGTGTTCAGGAGCGACTGACGTACTCGCTTGTTCACGGTATCAACGACTACATCGAGGAAGATACGGAGGAAGCGCGTCAGAAATTCGATAAGCCACTTCACGTGATCGAAGGGCCGCTCATGGCCGGCATGAACGTCGTCGGTGATCTTTTTGGTGCGGGTAAGATGTTCCTCCCGCAGGTGGTCAAGTCGGCGCGCGTGATGAAGCAGGCTGTCGCCTATCTGCAACCCTATCTCGAGGCGGAGAAGAAAGCATCGGGGCTCGAGGCTCGGCCGGCGGCCGGTAAGGTCGTGATGGCGACCGTCAAGGGTGACGTGCACGACATTGGCAAGAACATCGTCGGTGTCGTTCTCCAGTGCAACAACTACGAGGTCATAGACCTTGGCGTCATGGTCCCCGCAGCAAAAATCCTGGAGACCGCCAAGAGGGAGAAGGCGGATATAATCGGGCTTTCGGGACTGATCACGCCGTCGCTCGATGAGATGTGCTTCGTTGCGGCCGAGATGGAGCGCGAGGACTTCGAATGTCCGCTCCTGATCGGCGGGGCGACGACGAGCCGTGTGCATACGGCTGTGAAAATTAGCCCGAACTACGCCAAGGGGCAGGCCATCTACGTGCTTGACGCAAGCCGCGCCGTCGGTGTCGTCTCCAAGCTTCTCTCGGCGAACGAGAATCCTAAGTACATTGGCGAGATCCGTGAGGAATACGTCAAGGTGCGCGAAGCTCACCTGCGCAACGAGGCCGCAAAGAAACGGATCACCCTTGCGGCGGCGCGTGCCAACAAGTTTGAAATCGACTGGGCCGGGTACAGCCCGCCGAAGCCGAGCTTTTTGGGCACAAAGGTTTTCGCGGACTATGACCTCGCGGAATTGGTGCCCTACATCGATTGGACACCCTTCTTCCAGACGTGGGAACTGAGGGGGCGCTATCCGGCAATCTTGAAGGACAACAAGGTCGGTGCGGAGGCGCAGAAGCTTTTCAACGATGCGCAAGAGATGCTCAAGCGTATCGTCTCCCAGCGTTGGCTCAGGGCCGCTGCCGTCGTCGGTTTTTGGCCGGCCAATGCCATTGGTGATGATATCGAGCTGTTTACCAGCGAAGAGCGCGACCAGCGGCTTGCAGTCCTGCACACGTTGCGACAGCAGATTGCCCGCGACCCATCGCGCAAGCGGGCACACACCGCACTGTCCGATTTCGTCGCGCCGAAGGAGACAGGTGTTGGCGACTATATCGGTGGGTTTGCTGTGACGGCTGGTTTGGGCGAAGAAGAGTCGCTGCAGAAGCACATATCCGTAACGGACGACTACGCGCGCATCATGTTTAAGGCACTTGCCGACCGTTTCGCGGAAGCGCTAGCTGAGCGCATGCACCAGCGCGTGCGCAAGGAGTTTTGGGGCTACGCCGCAGCGGAAACGTTTTCGTACGAAGACGTGATCGCCGAAAAGTATCGCGGCATCCGCCCAGCGCCCGGTTATCCAGCGCAGCCTGACCACACAGAAAAAGGTACGGTCTGGGAATTGATGGACGTGCAGAAGGCAACAGGCATCACTCTGACGGAAAGTTTTGCCATGTGGCCGGGGGCGTCGGTGTCGGGGCTCTACTTTGCGCACCCAGAGAGCCACTACTTCGGAGTCGGCAAAGTCGAGCGCGATCAGGTTGCCGACTATGCGAATCGCAAGGGCTGGACCATTCAGGAGGCGGAGCGATGGCTGGCACCGGTGTTGAACTACGATGCTGCAGCCGCGAAAACGGACGCCGCCGCGTGAAATCCACAGAAATGCAAGGCTCTACGCCCGCTCGCGTCGTCATTGGACTGTAATTCTCATCGCCATCTCGGGTACTTTCGCGTCTGAGTTCAACGCTTTCATCGCCTTGCGGCCGTACCCGTGTTAGCGTCCGGCCGTGCCGTTCCGACCGACGGACCGGTGCCGTCAAATCTTGGGGGAGTCACGACTGATGCTTGGGAAACTCGTTCTCTTTCTGTTGCAGATTGTCATTGGCTGGTTCTTAGCGCCAAAAATCATGAGCCTCATTGGTATCCAGTTGGGGATCTTTGAGCTGTTTGTTTTGGCAGTCGTTTGCGCGATTGTCGTCTTCTTGGTTGGTGTACTGGCAGCCCAGGTGCTCCGGGATGTCGGTCAACCGGGCGGTGCGACGCTTTCGTTCTCGCTTATCATCGCACTCATATTCGCTGCTGTGGCGCTCTGGGGCCCGCAGATTGTTCCCGCCATCAGCAAGGTGCCGGATGAGGCGCTTGTTTTGGCTGGCGCAATTATCGGCTACTGGGCCCGCAGAACGGGTTAGCTTGGCAGAGCTTGAAACGTCGAAGGCGCGGAGTTGTTCAACTCCGCGCCTTTTTCAATTTGCCACTTGTGCGTATCCCGAGGTTCGGGGAGAGCCGTCAGGACGATATCGAAGCTTGGCTGTTTCAGGTCTAGCGAGGCCTAGACCATGCCGAACACAATTGCAGCGATGAATCCGAAAGACAGAAGCGCAGCAAGTACGTTCAGTCGCATCGTTAATCCCATCGTTGCCTCCATTGCGGCCATCTTGACTGATGGCTCATTCAGCGCGGAAGGGGATCGCGCTGGAAGCAGACCCTAGGATTGGCCTGGAGCCGTTGCCAAGCGAAAAAGTTATTGCACTGCGGGAGCGTGGTGCTTTCTTAGGCGCGCGCGTCCAAACGGAAGGCAATTGGGCTCCTTTGCCACACTTGTGTTGTGGTGTTGCCATGCCCTCGGAGTCTCAATGCCTTGAGAGCACGCATTGGACGCAAGAAAGCATCACACGGAATATTGTCTAGTCAGAGCAAAGAGCGTGGTTGCGCCGAAGGGCCTCTGCTGCGATGCGAGACCGGGCTGTTGATTGGTGTCGATCAACACGCGGATTGGCGGATAGAAAACAATGGATCATTTCCGGGCATTGGTGGTTTCGCGATCCGACGCTGGGCGAGTCGCGACTTGGTCGGAATTGAGCGACAGCGACTTGATGGACGGGGACGTCACCGTCGACATCACGCACACGACGATCAACTACAAGGATGGCCTGGCACTCACTGGCCGGCTTCCAACGATGCGTCGTCTGCCTCTCATTCCAGGCATTGATTTCGCGGGTACTGTCAGTGCCTCTTCCCATCCCGATTTTCACGCTGGCGATGATGTCATCCTCAACGGTTGGGGTTGCGGTGAAACGCACCACGGCGGATATGCTCAGCGTGCGCGCGTCAAAGGCGACTGGCTGGTCAAACGGCCCGACGTTTTCTCCCGGGCGCAGACGATGGCGATCGGGACGGCTGGATACACTGCCATGCTTGCGGTGTTGGCGCTTGAGGCTCACGGCATCTTGCCGGAGCGCGGCCCCGTTCTGGTCACAGGTGCAGCAGGTGGCGTCGGCAGCATCGCCGTTTCGTTATTTTCATCTCTTGGGTATCGCGTGATTGCATCGACTGGCCGGTCTGAGGAAGCCAATTTTTTGAAATCTCTCGGTGCTGCAGACGTCATCGAGCGCGCTGAGTTGGAGGGACCCGCACGCCCGCTTGGCGAGGAGCGCTGGGCTGGCGCCATTGATGTCGCTGGATCCCACACGCTTGCCAATGCGCTCACCATGACGATGTACGGGGGCTGCGTGGTGGCAACCGGTCTCGCTCAAGGTATGGATTTGCCGGTTTCGGTTGCGCCGTTCATCCTGCGAGGTGTCACGCTTGCAGGCATCGACAGTGTGATGGCGCCCAGAGAAAAGCGAGTTGTGGCTTGGGAACGCCTGGCGCGCGACTTGGATGTTGCAAAGCTGGACCAGATCACTGTGGTGAGACCGATCGAAGATGTTGTCGATTTGGCACCGGAGATTCTCGCCGGGCGCGTGCGCGGGCGTATCGTGTTCGAAGTCAGCAAATAACTCTAAAGAGTTTTCGCGCCGAACGCCGGTCTCGTTGTCGAAATAGAAGGCCTGGCTCTAACGGCCTTTGAATGAGGGCTTGCGTTTTTCCAAAAAGGCCTTGCGCCCTTCTTCGTAGTCTTCGCTCTCAAAGCAAGCCAAGATCAATTCATCGAGTTTGGCCATGTTGGGCTGCTCAGGATGCTGGACAAGCTCATCAATCACCAATTTTGCAGCTCGAATTGTTAGGGGAGCGTTGGCTGCAATCTCGCCAGCGAGCGCGCGCACTGTTGTCTCAAGTTGAGGTGTCGGGACGACATTGTCCACAAGTCCCATCTGAGCTGCCTCTTCGACGGCGAAGCGTCGCCCTGTGAAGAGCAGCTGCTTAGCGCGCGAAGGGGGAACCGCCGCCAACAAGGGGCGAACCCAGCGCGCGTTATAGCCCAGTCCGAGCTTTGCTGCTGGGATGGCAAATTGCGAACTTTCATCAGCGACGCGAATGTCCGTTGAAAGCGCCAGACCTAGGCCACCTCCCAGGCAAAAACCGTGGATCATTGAGATCGTCGGCTTTGAGCAGCCGCTGAGCGTCGTGAATGCGACATGATTGAGCACATCATAATGCTTGGCGCTGTGTCCGGTTCGATGTGTTTCAAACTCGGTGATATCGGCACCTGCTGAAAAGGCGAGGTTGCCGGCGCCGCGCAGGACAAGGACTCGGATCTCATCGTCGCTCTCGGCTTGTGCTACGAGCTTGGGAAGTGCGTCCCACATGGCGCTTGTAAGCGCATTTCTGTGGGCGGCGTTGTCGATAACGATCCACGCGATCTTATCTTCGCGCTCGAGCCTCATGGTGGGTGTGCTAGGTTCTGTGGCAGGCATTAGGTGGTCTTTCCGTCAAGATCTGGCGCTATAGAGCGTGAACGGCCCCTAAAGGCAATCAAAGCGGTTTTCTGTTCCATCCGGTCTTTGCTACGTACGACCAGTCAGAGTCAGGATCAGGCAGGCGTTGACGCGGAAGCGGCATCTTTGTACGCCGGTCTCAACAGAGCGGCGGGATATTGCTTCCCGCTACAACTTGAACCGCGATGGTTCAGGAGAGACATCATGACAGTCAGGACAAGCCAAGCCACTGCAGGCAATATCCAGGCTTATGACCCCATTTGGTCCGAGATCCGCAAGGAAGCGCAAGCCGCTATGGCGGCAGAGCCGGCACTCGGCAGCTTCATCTATGCCACCGTACTCAGCCACGAGCGGCTGGAGGACGCCATCTGCCATCGACTGGCCCAGCGTCTACATCATGCCGATGTCGACGCGGTTCTCATTAACCAGTCGTTCCAGTCGGTTCTTTCGAAGCGCAGAGAATTGGGCACGATCATTCGCGCCGATCTTGCGGCCGTGTTCGACCGCGATCCCGCCTGCAATCGCTACCTTGATCCGCTCCTCTACTTCAAGGGCGTTCATGCCTTGGCGACGCACCGTTTCGCGCACGAGCTGTGGCGCGACGGACGAAAAGAGTTTGCGCTCTTTTTGCAGAGCCAAGCCTCACGCGCGTTCAGCGTTGATATCCATCCGGCGGCGCGCTTCGGCAAGGGCATCATGCTCGATCATGCCCACGGATTCGTCGTGGGTGAAACGGCCGTTGTCGGCGACAACTGCTCTTTCCTTCACGCCGTGACGCTCGGCGGAAGCGGCAAGGAGACCGGTGATCGCCATCCAAAGATCGGCAACAACGTGCTGGTCGGGGCCGGCGCCAAAATTCTCGGCAATATCACGGTTGGGGATGGTTCCCGCATAGCCGCCGGCAGTGTTGTACTCAGAGATGTCCCCGCACACGTGACGGTGGCTGGCGTCCCCGCCAAGATTGTGGGCTCGGCCGGCTGCGCAGAGCCCGCGCTTGAGATGGAGCAGACATGGGTCGATGACTACGGCGGCCTTTAGCATTTGGTACACACGCTGGATCGAGCGTTGGCGCCGGTCCGAAACACGAGGAGCTATTTGTAGTGAGCATTGAAGAGCTAAAGCGTCTGCAGACCTATCTGCAGAAAACGTTTGGGACGCCCAACTTGGAGGTTCGCGGCCGCCCAAAGAAAACAGATTCCGCTGAGGTCTACATCGGCGATGAATTCATCGCTGTCCTGTTCAAGGAAGTTGAGGATGGCGAGACTTCATATCAGTTCCAGATGGCTATTCTCGACCTTGACCTCGAGCAGGTCTGATCGCGGCACTTGGGGCAAGAGGGCGTTATGGCGCTTTACGAACTTGATGGCAGCGGCGTTGCAACGCCGGGCGAAGGCCGCTACTGGGTCGCCCCCAACGCTATTGTCATCGGCAAGGTGATCATTGAGGAGGACGCGAGCGTCTGGTTCGGGAGCGTCGTCCGGGGCGACAACGAGCCGATCACGATTGGGGCGCGATCCAATGTCCAAGAGAGCTGCGTGCTCCACACGGATCCCGGCTTCCCCCTGACCATTGGACCAGACTGTACGATCGGACACATGGTCATGCTCCACGGCTGCACAATTGGCCGTGGCAGCCTCATCGGAATCGGATCGATCATCCTCAACGGCACCAAGATTGGCGAGGAGTGCCTGGTCGGCGCCAATACGCTCATTCCGGAGGGCAAGGAGATTCCACCGCGCTCCATGGTGCTCGGTTCGCCCGGCAAGATCGTGCGGGAGCTTACCGACGAAGATGTAAAGCGGATTGCTGGACCTGCTGGCCGTTACGTCAGCAACTGGAAGCGCTATGCTGCGGGTTTAAGACCGCAGAGCTGACGGCACCGCCGCTGCGAGCCAGCAGACCGAGTCAGCCTGGAGCCGGCGCTATTCGTCGTTTTTCACGCCGGACAGGGCCGTTGCCATGGGGGAGCGCTGCTCATCCAATGCCACCCAGATGCGCGGATTGATATACGACTGGCGCATCACATAGCGGTAGGGCGTCGTATACCACAGGCGAATTTCCTCATGCTTGTTGTCGAGGATGAAATCACCTTGTGATGTCCGCGCAGTGAGAACGGCGTGTCCTTCGCCCTTTTCGTCGCGAACGACGGTCAAGAGAAGAGAACCAACGGGCCAACCCTTATCGATCAGGCCGCGCCGCTTTTGTAGGGCGTAGTCCTCGCAATCCCCACGCGTGGTCGGAAGTGTCCAGTATTCCTTTATGCCGTAGATCTCGAGATCCGTGGCGGGGGCGATCGCTTGGTTGACGTTCCGGTTGACCTCGACAAGCTCACGCAGGCGCAACGGCGTGGCCTGCATTCGCTTTTCAGGCAAATGGTCGGTACCGCATTCAGACGGCGTCGTTTCGCAAAAGCGCACAAATCCGTAAGGTGGTTGCACGTGCCCGTAGGTGCGCATGAACGCAGTACCGCGGACTTCGGTATGGTCGAGTACGCGAAAGGCAGAAAGTTCCTGTGCGCCGACTCCCGTCGCCAGGAGGGCGCCACCCATTAGGACAATCGCTTGAATGCGAAAACTCTGCATTCCATTTCCCCATCGCACGCGATTTCACGGTACGGAAAAGGCCTCGATTTAGCCTGAACTCACATCATTCAATTCGATCGATACCGTTCAGACAGTCTTAGGAATCTCGACTTGTGTTCGAAGTGATCCAGGCATTCGAACTCAAGCTGTAACTTTGGTCGTCGGTCTGGGAGGAGGCCGCTCTTGACGCCACGGACGACGCGCACAGCTTGCGCCTCGCAAGAGGTCGTGACCTGATCGCTGCTGCCACAGTGCCGCGTTAGCGGCGTCGTGCCCGGCATTGAGCCAATCCCAAAGATGGGCCGCCTGCGCGACCGCTAACCCCTGGCCGGCGCCAAAACGCGCTCGCTTGAGGCTTGGTTCCCTTAGGAATGACTATGCGAATGCTCGGTTAACGAAGTGCTAACCTTCGGGCCGATTGAGATGGTGATGGCGTCGAAAGACCACGCTCAGAAGGGGTTGGCAGCGCGTAACCCAAGGTAAGGTTCAGGATCGCTTGTGGGTCGCGCTAGCCATCATCGCGATTTGTCCGACTCAGTCCGCCCTGCAACACGCGAAACGGGCGTGCGGGAGAGCGTGCGCCCCTCCCTGCTTGCGCGTCCTGCGAATGGACCAAACCGATAGTGGCGCCGCTATTGGGAACCCAGCCGGGCCAGAGCAGTTCGCTGTCTGTGAGGGCCTTGTAGTCGATCGACACCCGATAGAGCCAGTCGGCGGGCTCCAGGGCACAAAAAGATCCGAGCACTCGGTCGACCGCATCGCCTGTATGAATGAGCGGGAGCATTACGATCTCGAACGAAATCGTCGATTTGAGGTCTGGTCCTGCTTCAAAGTGAATGATTTCGGCTGCACATTGCTCAGTCACGACTGTTAGATGACGAATGAGCGCGCGCCGATCCTCGTGTTGCCAGCCGTCGAGGAAATTGGCGCCGCGCAGTTCACGACCGAAGGCGTCGCAGATACGTGTGCCAGCAAGCCGATAATGAAAGGCCTCCGAGCCCCGGCGTTCCAGCAAGAATGTGTCAGGGAGAATGCCGGGAATGCGGGACGGGTGAATCTCGTATCGACGCGGCGCGGTCCGATTCGCACGCACGTCGTTCCAGTAGTCGAATAGGCTCTGAGTTGTCTTGTGCCTCATCGTGTCCTCAAAGGGCGGCTCATTCGCGCCCGAGCCCGTGCGATGTGTGATCATGGATGCCCAAACCGGAACAATTAGTCCCTGTTGGCTCCATGGGTCGGAGTTTCGCTGAACAGCAACCACGCTAGAGGACGACCCCGCAAGGCTTGATCAGAGAACATGGTTGTCGAAAAGATGCTGGACCGTTAACTCTGCCGCCGCACAACCAATTCCGGCCAAGGGCAGAATTGCTCGCAGGAGACATGCGTGAACCGACACGAACCGGCTTTTAATATTCCTCCAGTCGTCGTGATCATGAGTGCCGTTCTCGTCGCGGTTCATGTTGTGAGACTGCTGCTGCCAACGGCGTGGGATACATGGTTCACGCTCGCATTTGCTTTCATTCCCGCGCGATATTCGGGATATGCCTCTGCACTTCCGGGTGGGGACATTGCCTCGGTCACGTCGTTCGTCACGCACACATTGGTGCACGGCGACTTCTTTCACTTGATGCTTAACCTGGCATGGCTTGTGGCCTTCGGCGGCGTGATTGCAGCTCGGCTCGGCGCGGTAAGGTTTATTCTCTTTTATTTGTTTTGTGCCATCGTCGGTGCCGCTACGTTTCTCGCCTTCAATGTGAATCTCATGGCTCCAGTCATTGGAGCGTCAGGCGCCATATCCGGACTTATGGGTGGAACGATGCGTTTGCTTTTCCCAGCGCTCGATATGAGTGGTGGGCTGTCGAGGCTTCGTGAGGCACCCAATAGCGTTCCGTTGATGCCGCTCTTTGTTGCGCTGCGGGATAAAAGGGTTCTGGGTGTGACTGCTGCATTTCTCCTCGTCAATATGCTTGCATTGTTTGGATTTGGCAGTGTCGGCGCCGGCGGCATCGCCTGGGAGGCACATATTGGTGGCTATTTTGCCGGTCTGCTGACGATCGGAATGTTTGAGCGCCCGTCAGTTGCGCGGCCAAGCGAGCCGCGTCTCGTCAACTGACCTCTTGCGTCCAATAGCCATATGCAGCACGATAAATATCTGGATGCCCTTTTTGGGTTGCCGGGCCAAAAAAGCAAACGCGGTCGCGTCGCGGGCAGAGATTAACGATTTTCTCGCAGGTTCGATGCGATGACTGCGGGGCTATTGTTTTTTGCTTCGGCTGCGAAACCGCAGTGGGAGGAGTTGCTGTGAATATTGGTCAAATTCTGAAGGTGAAGGGACGCGCTGTCGTGACGGCGCGACCGGACATAACGCTTCTGGAAATAGCAAAGAAGCTGTCGGCCAAAAAAATCGGCGCGATCGTTGTCGTGGGAGACAACGGAGAAGTTGCCGGCATCGTCTCTGAGCGCGACGTCATCCGGATATTGGGCGAAAAGGGCGAGGCTATTCTGAAGGAGCCTGTCTCATCCATCATGACGCGACAGGTCGTCTCCTGCCAGGAAACGACAACCATTGAGGAGATGATGGAGTTGATGACGCAGGGGCGTTTTCGCCATGTGCCCGTCATCGATGGCCAATCGCTCATTGGAATCGTTTCCATTGGCGACGTCGTAAAGCATCACATCGCCGAAGTGGAAATGGAAGTTGTCGCGATGCGTGAGTACTTCGCGACTGGCTGAGGTTTGGAAGACCGGTTCTCTCTGAGCG
>Ga0315534_1001869_pt1 | contig 14501 bp, 10 predicted proteins | sample SalMarSW160240MG_FD_203094 | JGI IMG/M metagenome (GOLD analysis project Ga0315534, IMG submission 203094) | Salt marsh sediment microbial communities from the Plum Island Ecosystem LTER, Massachusetts, United States - Salt Marsh Sediment SW1602-40 ... | reverse complement strand
TTGCCGAATGCTCCACCCTTTTTTCTTTCGTATCTAATACTCGTGTACTTGTAATTTTACCTCTTCCTTCGTAAATTAAATCTCCTAACATTTATGAATTTAAATTAATCATCATAAATAAAGAGTATGGATTCTAGAAAACAAATTACATTATCCTAGATAACAATGAAAGTTTCTTTAATAATTGTTTTCATCTCAAGCAAATTTTATTGTATAATTTTACAATTTATTTATTCTCTTATTTTATTTTATTTTATTTTATTTAATTTTATTTTCTTTATATTGTTATCTTATTCTAGAATAAAAATAAATAATCTAAGTATATATACCTAACCAACAAAGTATTATTTTCGTGTTCCTAATCTAAAATTCGAAAGAGAATGTATTATCTAACTATCTAAATAAATGATAGAATTCTAAACTTAAAATTAAATTATATTTCATTTTCTTTATAAAATAATTTTAATTTTTCGGTAGGGCCTTCAATAAATTTTTAATATAAAACAATTTTTGCTAATTATCTAAGATTATGATTGTTTGTTTGTTAATGCTTTCAATATAATCAAAAATATATATAATATCTATTTAGACATTAACAATAACGACCCATATAAAAGAGAAATAGTTACATAAACCTGTAGGATTTGATGACTAAAAATTAAATTCAAAGAGAATTATAAATAAATAATAATTTTCTGTTTTCTTTTTTTTTAATTTATTTAATCTCAACCTGAAATATCAAAAATGATCAATCCATAAGTTTAATTTTCGAATTATACACTATTTATTGGAAGTCTAAATATTAGTTCAAACTTTTATAACAAAATAGAATCTACTTTGTCTTTTAATTCACCTAATGTAATAGGTTCATAGACAATGTTATTTCGGGTCTCAGGATAAATATCTTGTATTAATTCTGCACAGCCAACATTCGCAGTTACGATGAGTATGTTAACGTTATCGTCTATCTCTCTTAATCTTTTGTAAACTCTTAAACCATCCATCTCTGAAAATACCAATCCTATCATAACCAGATCTTGCCTTTTTTCATCAAATGACAATAACCCATCTGTTGGTGTTGTAAATCCATAAACTTGGTAACCATAATATTCCAAGAAAGTCTTGAACAGATTATTTATATCTTGATCAGAATGAATTAGACAGATGGTTTTTTTATTATTATTCATGATATTCTTATCAACTATCAGATGACTCTTACTAGGATTACATTATTAATATTAGTTATATTCAAAGACGATAATATTTATAATATTAGATAATATCTATACAATACTACAATTAATTTTTTTTAAACAAAAACTGATTCTAAAATATTCAATGCATCTAATCATACCTATGACCATTTTAATTCAGTCAAACCAAGAGATTTTCCAGAATCTTGTCCCAATATTCTATTAAACTTTATTTATTTTTTTCAATAGTATTTTTTGATTAAAACCTGTAAAATAATGTACTTTTTTTATTATTATCATAGTTAGCAATTTTAAGAAATCCAAAAAATCTATAATAGACATATCATACTTTCTGTAACATGTTATAACCAGAATAAATATTGGAATCTGTCTGTAGATATTCTAGTGGATGATATGAATATTCCAAAGATTTTGTTTTAAAACCATTCGAGGACAGAAATTCTGACTGTAGATAAAGATCTTTGTCATCCTCAACTTTAGTTATTTTTCTTTTCCAGAACTTGATATTAACCTATTTGGGATTAGGATGTATTACGATTTACTTTATCATTCTGCTGAGATATTCTTCCAAAGTGCTTTGTCTAAATCTATTAAAGTATTCAAATCTTATTTACAATTTTAAGTATTGAAAGTTTTCTCAATAAAAACTTAATTTTACTAACCAAATACTCAAAAAATAACTGTTGAACAAATAGAAATACAACTCTAATCATCCATAGTTTACAGTTTTATGCAATTTAACCACATAAATATATGTAGAATATCTAGTCTCTAAGTAACTTAAAATTGGTTAATATCAAACTAACAAATAAAAAAATATTTGCTGTAATTAAGTATTTCTAAATTTTTTTTCTATTAGTTAAACGACACTATATAGTAACTTAGAGGTAAAGGATAAATTTTTTAAAATATGATAATACTCTCGAATATCCTGTTGGTATCTTAAACGGTTGAAAAATGTAGAATAGATTGGTAAAAATGTTATGAAAGAAAAGACTATAAGACGATTTGATATCCTTCTACTAAATCTTCAAAAAGTGTTATTTCTGTTTATATTATAAGAAGATAAACTATGTATCAATTAATGTATCTCTTTCTTTTAGTTTTTCTTATGATATTTTCTATTCAATTTTCCGTGCATTACGCCTTATCTGCAAATGATAAAGGATTTTTTCAAGTCCCAGAAGAACAGTTTTTCAATCCTAGCGATTATGGTGGAGAATACTATTTATCTTCAGGAGACGGAAACTATTCTCAACCTCAAAGTAAAGATGAATCGTATAATGATGATTCCGGACAAGTTACAGATTCAATAAATTTCCATTCATTTAAATTTGCAGTTGTGGGGGACTGGGGTTGTACTAAAAATACTTTAAAAACTGTAAATTTAATTCAAAAGTACAACCCTGATATAGTTTTCGATCTTGGAGATACTTCCTATAAAAAGGACATAAAATGTTGGACAGATATAGTAAAACCAATATCTAACAGAATGAAAGCAGTACTAGGCAACCATGATGTAATGTCGCCTAGTTTATCAATACAACATATGAAAAATTTTGGATTAGATAAACCATATTATTCATTTGATTATGACAACATTCATTATCTGATGATAGATTCTGAAGCATCTTATTTTCCTGGTTCTGATCCTGATTTTTCGGATTTAAAAGACACAGCCCAGTACCGTTTTGTTGAAAATGATTTATCAAAAGCACATAATAATTCTAATATAAAGTGGATTTTTGTAATGAGTCATAGACAATTTTATTCTTCATTGTGTGGAGAGCATGACTCTTGTGAACCAATAAAGAAATTTAGAGATACTTATCATCCTCTTTTTGAAAAATATGGTGTAGATTTAATATTCAGTGGTCATGCTCATAATTATCAAAGAACATATCCATTAATATATAATGAAGTGAATTCATCAGAACCCATCATAGAGGATAAAAGCAATACAGAATATACTTCAAAAAAAGGAATGTTTCAGGTAATAGTAGGTACCGGGGGGATAGATTTGGATGGTTTTTCTAACCAAGAGCCTTTTGTAGCTTATCAGCAAGATACTAATTATGGATTTCTAAATATAGATGTAGTCGAACAAGGAAATACACTTTTAGGACAATATTATTCAAACACTGGGAAAATAGTAGATGCTTTTAATATTACAAAATAGAAATAAAATTAGCTAATATTTAATATTTAAGATATAAATGAGATTAGCAAACACCGATAATATTAAATAAATTTTCCTAAATATGATTTTGATCTGCTATATTGGAATTATATTTAAATTAACTATTTTTATATATTTACTAGAGAATATCTTTTAGTATCACCTGAATAAATAAAGGTAATTGGATCCTTTTCTCAGGATTTTAGAGTAATAATCGAACGATCTCACGTTTATCTTTATTGATGATAAAAAATTTTATAACTAATTAGAAAAATTATCTGTATATAAATAAAAAAAGCAAAAATAATAGAATGTATTATCCCATGACATCTGTTACACTCTTTTACTTGGCGAGAGTAAGGAGTGTTGTTACACCATATGCAGTATAAACGAGATTTAGAAAAGATAAGAAGATGGTGTATAAGACGCAGAGTAGATGGTTGGAAAGTAACTGACATCTGTAAACATGTACACATATCCAGAATGAGTTTCTATAGATACTGGAACAGGTACAAAAAAGAAGGATTAGATGGACTAAAAGACAGATCTAAAAGACCACGCACAATCTATAAGATATATAGAAAGATAGAACAAAAAATAGTTCAGTTAAGAAAGAAATACAACTACTGTCCACATAAAATACAGGGAACTCTTGCAAACCAATATAACATAAAGGTTGGTCATATGACAGTCTACAGAATTGTATGCAAAAATGGATTAAACAACAATCCTATCATTAAACCCAGAAAAAAAAGAAAATATATACGATTTGAGCGTAAATTTCCAAATGAATTATGGCAAATTGACCTGAAAGTTATAGAAAACGAAGGAAAATGGTTGATATCTATTTTCGATGATCACAGTAGATATGTATTATCATCTATCAGATGCATAGAAGGTACATCAGATAAGATCATCTATCTATTAAAACGTACAATCAAAAAGTATGGAAAACCACTACAGATACTAACAGACCACGGTTCACAACTCTATAATTCACATTCTACATTGCAATCAGATTTTGATTCTTTCTGCAAGGAACATGACATACAACATGTTATGCGTGGTATAGGAAAACCTACTACACTTGGTAAAATAGAGAGATGGCATCGCACATATGATATGGAAAGACCAAGATTCAAAAGACATGAGCATTTTATTAAATACTATAATAACAAAAGAGTACATATGTCATTGAACTACATGACACCAGTACAAGTATATAATAGGAGTGTAACACATGTCGTGGGATAATACAAGCAAAAATAATAGAACAATATAGATAATAACAAATTCAATTATCAATACAAATAGACAGCTAGTAAGAAATAATAATTATTTAACTATTGAATTCCGTAACAGCGATAACATGGAAATTCGGATCATAGAAAGGCCGTGACCTCTATCATTTCTCTACCAATTTCGGTTTTTATTATTTTTCTTTGTTTAAATCGAGACTTTATTAACCAGTAAACCTATATGCTTTAAAATCTTAGGTAAATAGAATTATTAGATGACTATAGTCATACTTATTTTCTATTATAAATGATAATAAACCATTATTATGTAGTAAAACTTATCAACAGAAAAATATAGCACTAAGCAATTTAGCCGAATACCGTAGACTCCAAGGAAGGTAGGGATATTTAACCATGCCTCTCAAATCTACCTTCCTGGATAATTATTCTTAACTGGAACGATCGATGTATAATGGTTTTACTGTTATATTGTTGCTATATCTATTGCAATATATATTCTCGACAGTTCATTTGAATTAAGTCATGGGTTTCGAACGTCTAGTTCTGAGTGTAATTAAAACAAGTGTTGAGTTTTGAGCTACGTATTGATATTTAAGGTTCTTTTGTGTAATCTCTTTCATTGGGTAGTTAAGAGGTTAATGAATAAAGCCATAAAAGTATCAATCTTTTTCTAATTACTTGTTCATGTTGCTAGAACAATTTCAACGGTCATACTGTCTTCGCTGCACTCATATACAAGCACTATGAAGATCATTTTGCCAAAGAATCATACGACAAATGTCCATACTTAAATTGCAATGGTTTAATGATTTATATGCAAAGGAAACAAAGAATCAAATAGGCTTAAGTGTCTTCTTTAAAAAAATGGATTGACAGTAACAACAATATAGACAGTGTAGCTGTCAACTTAGTACCACCACTATCAGATGAACCAGCAGCAGCACACGCAACAAAGAAAAATGGTACAACAATTGGTACTGATAATAAATTATTTAGTAGCGTCATGAAAATATAAAAATAATATAGCTATCCCTTCAGTATACAATAATAATAATCGACAAGAAAACGACTTTAATGTAACAACAGTACAATTATGATGATATATGATCTATATTGGATATAGTTAACAATATTAATTAAAAAATTTACAAAGTGGTCTGGACCCATTAAAAATGAGATAGGAGTTTAAACTCTTTCTCAAGAAAATAGTCCCTACTTTATTTTGTGATTTCCATAATGGAATAATTTCATATATAATGTTATTTCTTGTATCTAGATATTCCCCTTCGTTTGGATTTGCAGCACATATATGAGTTAGAAAGGTATCAACTTTATGATCTATTTCTTTCATTCTCTTATATACGGTCAAGCCCTATCTATTTAGGAGACATTTAGTCCTAACAAGACTAGATCCTGTCTTTTCTGATAAAATGATAATAAAGCTAGAGAAGTTTTGTAAAGCCATCCGCAAGATAATTATAACTCTCAAAAAAGTCTTGAAAAACTCATTTACATCCTAGTCTGACCTAGCTAGACAAATAATTTCATTATTCAGATTAAATTCATTACCATCTTCTCCTTGTTCTTCCAAATTTTATTGTCATGATATTTTTAATATCAGTTCTATTCCAAACCTATATAAAATATAAAAATCACATTTTCCTTTCATATTAAATATCATTATTAAAAAACCATAATAACATAAAAAAATGGTTCATCTATTTGATACTCTTATAACAACATATTTAACTTCTTATCGAGTATTTGGGAAATCTCAAATATGCTAAAGATATTATTTTTTAAAATCTCAGACTCGAAAAACTAATAATTCTACTAAAATCAGACAGATCGTTTAATAATCTATGTTCCATTTTAAAAAAAAATCCTGCTACTAACTATATCATCAATTCTAAACTTTGAATATCAAATTCTAACAATACTATATCTTGAAATACTTGCTATAACACATATCTCACAATCTCTATTGCATATTTTATTAAAATTAAAACATTAAAATCAGATTATTTCAAAGTTAAGGATATAACTATAACCATAATCCATAGGATAAAATAACATAATCTATTTAAAGTTATTTGTGCAAATTTCTGAACTTTGTAAAATGATTGAAGATTCAATCCATTCTGAAAAATATCCTCTAGATCAAAAGCTTGAAAAACAAATGGCTAGTTTAGTCCAGATCATAAACAGATCTGCATCAGACGATCTGAAAGAGAAAGAGATCATAATCGAAATAAGATTACACGATCTTTATATTATGAATAACTATACTCAAAATATCCAGCACTTACCAGGAGTAATAGAAATAGATGCATTAGATTCCTTCAAAATGTTGACTAGACGAATAGGAAGAAAAGACAGATCCAACATTTCTTTTCATACTCACTAACAAATGAATATCGTTTTACTATATTGTTTAACTTTTTTAAAAAATAAAATTTTTATCAATTTGGTTCATATTAACGATTTTAGGACAATACTCTTAGAAAGTGTGGCAATATTCAAAACATTGAGATTCGAAGAATTCATCAGAAAATATGACAAAAATAAATTGCTTGGCAGAGTCTTAACTTTGAAAGAAGTCTAGCAAATATCTTAATTTAATGCTGGATACATAGCAAGAGAATCAAATTCAGAATACTGTGACAGGATAAAGTTCCATACCATTTATAGAAATAAAATTAAATTCAGAATACAAAATCATAATAAAAATTACTTTTTTTTATATGTTACTATTTTATTTTTTTACATTCTAATAGTTAGTGCAAAATAATATTTATATTATTAAGATCTGTTATAATAACTCATATACATAATATATTTGACTATTATTAATTATTAATAATATAATATTCTATGTTTCATCCCTGAAAAATACTTGACACTAGATTAGAATTCTATTTTATCGTCCTTAATATTAATTACATTCTCCATTCTATTTCTATAAAAGATTTCATATCAAAAAGTAAAGACAAGGGGATTTGCTATACTGTTTCTGTAGAGAAAGCCTGACAATATCCTATGATATCAAGAATTCTCTTCAAACAGGAAATGTAGAGTGTGTTTAAGATATCGAACTGCAGAGAAAAAAGTGGATAACATTATTGTCTCTAATTATCGCAAGTAACATGAAAGAACGTATAAATAAACTAATAATTTGACAATAATTTAACAAATTAAAGGATCTTTTATTTTGTTGTCGTAATAATGACTACAAATTATAATAAATTATCTAAATATATATAAATTCATTTATTTTTTATTTTTGCTATAAAGTGTTTTTTAGACAATCAACTCAGTTAAAATTATTATATGTTATTTATATAAACAAGCCAAAAAAATTAATATAGATGAACTATTTCCATTCCCAAACTTTTACCTGTGTATTTCCAGATTCATCCACTTCAAATTCAAATACTCCTATCATGTTATTTATAAATGAGAGTTCTGGACTTGAGGTCTTATAGAAATTTGTACCCCTGAAACTTGTTTTTCCTCCCTCATTAGCTGTTCCTATACCATATCCTTTGAAAGTCACAATCCCTCCAATTTTGGGATATAAAATTCCTTGCCCTTCGCCATAGACTACGTTTTTCCCTACTGGAATAGCCCAAAAAGTATCTATCTCAGCGGTATCGGTGTCTTTAAGCCTTCCATTTCCTGCTGCCGAATGTTCTACCTTGTTTTCTTCCACATCCACAACTCTAGTAACTGTGATTTTACCTCTTCCTTCGTAAATTAAATTTCCTAGCATTTCTGATAATGAAGTCATACTTATAAATAAATAATATGGCTTGGAAAAACTTGAAAACTATTTTATTTCAATATTTATGTATTATAAATAGTAAATAATCGATAATAAATAAACAAAAATAGACATAGGGGGACGTAGATTATATTTTAAAGTCTATATCTCTCATGTCAGGTTATTCTTTATGGTTGATTCTATTTCTATAAAATTTTTTTCTGAACTTTAGGAGGTATAATTGAATACTATGATAGATTTAAAATGATAGGAATTCTTTTTTTAAGATTGTGTATTTGATAGACAATCTTTTCGAGCGTTACTTATTTTTCCTCGAAAATAATATTGAAATTGGATAAAGTTAAATGTTATATTTATTTCAAATTTGATTGTTCAATAAAAATAGCAGGTATATAGATATAGCTATTGTAGGCTAAATTAATAAAGGCATATTAATAACCATAAAGAATAGGTCTTCTATCTTGATTCTTTTGTATGTATAGGTTGAATAAAATCGTGGAAGAACTTATGAAACTATATAAAATATGGTGTTGATGATAGAAGATACAGGAATAAATTAGAAAATATAGGTAATAATTATAATCATAAATTTTGATAATTGGATATGATTGAGAACATCGGAGGAGTAGTAATATTTGTTAAGAATCAAGAGAAGGCTATTGATTTTTATAGTAACAAATTAGGATTTGAAGTAAAAGGAAAATATCCTTATAAAAATTCAAACTGGGTTGAACTAGCTCCTAAAAATTCTAGTACCACAATTAGCTTGATGGAACCAAATCATGATATGATAATAAATGGAGATATAGATTATCCAAGACAAGAAATAGGCATTATGACAAATCTTTGGTTTTATACAAATAATATCTCTTACACATATAAACTATTAAAAGAAAAAGGAGTAAATATCACTGAACCTAAAAAGCAGGAATGGGGCGGAATATTGGCTCGAATTAAAGACATAGACAATAACACTTTGACATTGATCTCTTCAGAAGAAGAATATACCCGATCTAATTGATTCCAATCGTCGGAGAATTTTATAATTTTAGAGTTCTTTAATCTTATTTATTACTTTACAATTTAGATTATGAAATAATGATTGTATAACTTAGTTCTAGTCTAAAATCTAATTATTAAGATATTGACATTCTCTTTTACTAAAGCCCAAAGGTTTTATAGAAAATATCCATAAACTGAATAAAGATTTTATAAAATTTAATATAACATTATTGTTGTTTAATGAGAAAAATAAGAAGATATTGTTTATAAAAAAACTAAAATAAATTAATTGTATTTTACATAACCTATTTGATGTTCTATTGTCTCTCGAGATTTGGATACTCATCCATAAATTTACCTAATTAGTACTGTCCAGGATCTATAGGAAACGAGAGACTTGTTCTTCTAATATGTAATAAAAAAATTCGAGTTAATTTAAAATAATAGATTTTTGTCAAGCTTGGTAAAATCGTAAAGGATCTAAACCTACAAAGATTAATTATTGCCTTTGTTATATCTAGGGTAGATATGAATCAAAATAGTCATACTGATAATTATCTAGATATTAAAAGATCATCACTATTGTGCTATTACTGTGAAAAGGAATTTAATAATGAATGAGAGTAGTGGATTCATAATTCAGGAAAACATACTGAAGAAAACAAACAACTCAATTTAGGGATGATAGAAATAATGAGTAGCGAATGAGGTTATAATTTAGAATCTCAAAGAAATCTCTGATAATACTAATTTCTTATTATTTCTTTTCAAATATTGAAAACAGCAAAATAATGCTGGATAAACCAACCATAACATGAATGTTCAAATAATAAAAACAGCTCTGTTTAGTTTATGAAAGACGTCAAGCTATGGATGTTCTATTTCTAATCTATTGTGATTAGATTATTTAAAAAAAACAAAAATTCAACATATGAGGTGATGTATTCCTTGTATTGTAATTTCTTAACCTTCGTTTATGGAATATCTCCAAAGTATTGGATTCGTTTAAGGAACTTTTACGAGTAATGTTGTAGTTTGGAAATAGATACAAGGATTCAGATCATTTAGGGTTTTCCAGAGAATAATAGTAACAGCATTCTTAATAGATTTAACTAGCCTTCATATAGGAAATGATCCTTTTTGATTATGGATCTGTATTGAACCAGTAAGTAGATCCGTACCAGAAATCTAGATTTCGCAGATACATGTTTAGATAAGAGAATTTTATGAGATCTTGTATAAGTATTCGTTCATACTCTTTATATTTTTGTATCTATGAACTATTTAGACGTGTGTAAGGTAATTGATTTAAAACACTATTTTACTCCATATTCCAAAAAGTAGAATAAAACAGGTTAACTAGTTCTTGAAAAACTGGAAAGTTTTGATGACGATTATTCCTGTTTAAAAAGGAAGATAATCCATTTTATGATTAAAACTGGATACAATTCTTTATTTCTATGTACATCGATACAATAGTAAATAACAATTATAATTTATAGTTAAGTGGGACAAATATCCTTTTCAATTAAGATTAGAATTAAGGAAATGAAATAAATTTGACGAGGGAAGAATTTTGTAATAACTAATACATTTAATAATCAACACACAATAATCGGAGACGTAGAAAAGAGATGCCGCAGTATTTCTACATTCTCCGAGTCTAAGGTTTTGGAAGCTTATACGTCCTTATGTAATACTAAACCTCCGTTGTTTATTATGATTGACATTAGAAAACATCTATAACTATTTTGATCTATATTCCTCCCTTACTCTGTCACCTATTATTAGAGATATTTTATTTAACTATTAATTTAACATATACAAATTTGAATGTATATTGTATGAATAATACACTAATCTAAGACTAGTATAATATGAAACAATACATATTTTTACCATTCTTTGGAAAATATTAAAGTTTAAGTGTTTATATAATGTATTCTATTTAGATCTATCGTGATTTAATTTGTTCAATATTGCCAGTTCATGTAGCTAATTATATCCTAATGAAATTCTTTATCTGGATTTCAATTCGGATTATCGTTCTATTTTATATTTTATCTCTTATCTCAACAATAATCTAAGAAATAATTGAAAAAAACTTTTTCTGAAAAACCAGTAAATAAACAGAAAAAATATAAAAGTTTAAAAGATTCTGAGCGATCTTTATTTTATAAGACATGCGTTGAAATCATATCATAAATGAAGACTAAATAATAGTTCTCTAAATTTCATTCAATCTCCAAATTTACAAATAATAAATATATCTTATATCTCGTCCTTCTTATAGGTAGAATAACATTACTTTTAATACACATACAAAAGAACTTTTTTTAATAGGATAGATAAAATTTTCTAAAATGCTGTAGATCACGTAGAAAAACTAATATTTAAAAGTTTTTTTCACTCAAAAGAGAAAAATCGCTTAAATATATAGATTAATTATTTGTAAATTTTAAACATTATCCAAATCAGTTTGAGGGTAAGGAAGCATTCTTAACAAGTTTGTTCTTCTCTATCATAAATTCGTCTTTTATACTTTTATCAATATTAGAATGAAATTTTCCTACTAGGCTGTTTCCATTGTTGGTTATTTTTACCTCTAAAAATCCATGTTCTTTAAATTGTTTTGCATTAAAATATTCTTGATCACCCAACTGATGAAATTCCTTTCCACCTGTTCCTACTATAGCAAAAATTGTTCCGTGTGGATTCACATATAGATTTCGATTATTTTCCCTTTTTCCTTCATCTAGTATAGCAGATTGTATTATCGCAGGATTTGAAGGATTTTCTTGGTTATAGATCAATGGATGAGTTCTTTGATAATTATGTACATGACCTTGTAATACTAGATCAACATTATATTTTTCAAAAGTAGCATGATAAACATCCCTAAAACTTTCTAACCCTTCATGCTTTGTTTCTGCAGTATACATCGGCTGATGATAGTATACAACAATCCAATTGATGGATGGGTCCTGGTTTACCATTTGTAAATCTTGATTGATAAATTCATATTGTTCTGATCCTTTCTCATAGGCAGTTTCAGTAGACATTGATATAAAATGGACATTATTATAGTTAAATGAATAAAATTGTTTTTCGAGATCAGTATAATCCATATATTGTTCCAATAATGCTCTGCTCTCAAATTCGTGATTGCCAAATGCTACTTGTAGTTTTTGAGGATCAATTCCTTCAGTTACTGTCTGCCAACATTTCATGTTTTTTTCATAAGAATAATCTCCTAAACCTACCACTAATTCAGGATCTGTTTCTATCATATTGACCGCAGTATCTCTTGCATCTTGATTACATCCCCAATCACCAGCAGCTGCAAAATTAAAATCATCTATGTATTGTCCATCGTTTGTGTAAAATTTAGTTTCTTTTTGTATGGTATTTAATAAGTCATTTTTATCTTGACCATGGGAAAAATATATTTCTGGAGGTAAAAAAGTGACACTCAAAATAATCATAAATATTATAGAAACAATATTTTTTTTGTTTAATAACTCCATTTAAATCACTTATTATATTATAATAATATCCACTATCATAAAAAATCCTGGATCATAGATTATCTGGGCCTCTTAATAATTATGATATCCTATTATTGAATAAATAGTTTACATAGTCACTAAATAAGTATAAAAAAAATGAAAGAACTGTAAGATACTAATGATAATTATTTCAGTAAAATTGCTATATAACATTGTTTATTAATGTTTTTTAACTCGAAATATCATATAATACTATAGATAGTACAATCTTTGTCACATAAATTTCATCAAAAATACAACTTTACCGATTGTTATTTTAATCTAATGATTAGATACAAATTATTCAAATAATTGACCACTGTCAAACCAATGTTTAAATTCATCTAATGTTGGCATGCTAAAATTATTAATATAGTTATTTGTACAGTTTATATTCGAAGTAAGTTCGATAAGAATATAGTTAATCTTTTTAATAGATTTATTGTGTTTATCTATTTCCATATTTTCTATGATTTGAGATTTTTCTTTCAAAGATTCTGGAAGATTATTCCACCATTCTTTGAATGTCCTTTTCATTACCATAATAAATACACATTAATCGATATCATTTTAAAACCTGTTTCCCGTAAAATCCATATTACTATAAGAATTTGCTTTAAGTATTTAGTCTCTACAGATGTTAAATTTTGTTCACATTAGTTGGAAAAATATTTAACAATAATAAAAATTAAACATTGTCAGAATTGTTCTGAATTTTGGGCATTGTACCTTGTCCACTTTCAATTTTTTGTCGTATATATTTTTTTAGCTTTTCTTTATTTCAAATTACTGCATGAATAACTGTATTTAGAGTATATCCTGTAGACTTAAAAAATAGGGATGTATATTTATCAACTAACTAAATATTACGCTATTTCTATTAATAATATATCTATATACGTTTCCTTAGATTATGATATTTTACTATTTTTTTATAGTCATTAAATGATTTAGTTCACCATTTATAGGATAATCTACTTACTACATACCTCTATATAGTCATATAAAGAATATATACTAGATTTCTTTAATTTATTTAATGTCAGAGGTAAAAAATTCGAGTCAGGTGATTCAAGACGTCAAAAAACCATACACATACGAAGGGAACGATACAGATTTAAAAAATGTCTTAAGTCATTTAACAAATAATACAAATACACAGAGACAAATTTTGAAAATATTAGAGGAAGGAACATCTAATTATTCAAAGATAGAAAAAACATTATCAGGAGTAAGAAATGATCTTCGAGATATTTTGAAGTCCACTCAAAATAATAATACAAATGGTAGGGATTCCGATTTGGTAAAGCATGTTAAATCCAGGTTATCCGATATGCAATCTCAGCTAAAAGCGGTTAATAATGTGATAACTACAATGAATCAACCTAAACAAAAAAACAAGGTCAAAGAGGAGAAGAGAAAGAACAAAGAACTAAAGAAAGAGGAGAAGAGAAAGAACAAAGAACTAAAGAAAGAGGAGAAGAGAAAGAACAAAGAACTAAAGAAAGAGGAGAA
>Ga0315534_1001868_pt1 | contig 14504 bp, 15 predicted proteins | sample SalMarSW160240MG_FD_203094 | JGI IMG/M metagenome (GOLD analysis project Ga0315534, IMG submission 203094) | Salt marsh sediment microbial communities from the Plum Island Ecosystem LTER, Massachusetts, United States - Salt Marsh Sediment SW1602-40 ... | reverse complement strand
TAATCGGCTACCCAACCAATCTGGAACATGGGCAGGAGGCTGGCATACATACCGCGCAGCAAGGACGGCCACTGCATCACCTGGATGCGAACCACGAATTTCTCGTTGATGCTGAGCAGGTTCTGCTGCAGGATTTCGCAAGCGGTCTTCCTCTCAAGGTTGCCGGAGTTGTAGGCGATAGTGAAGGTGAAACCATTATCCCATACCTGACCGCCCCAGGCCAGCTTCAGGTGTGCTTCGGCTTGGGTCAGGTCCAGAGTATATCGGGGGGCATTGGAGTCGTAGTAGGACAGACCTTCTACGATTGGCGAGCCGATTTGCTGGGCTTCGTTCTTGAAGGCGTCGGCAAGGAAGGTATCGTAGTCAAAGGCAAAGGCGAAGCCTTTCCTGACATCGACATCCGAGAAGAAGTCTAGCGGTATTCCATCGCCGTCCAGCTGGCCGCTGCCAACGAAAGTGCTGTCCGGGCTGATGGCAAACTGGAAGAACATGGCCGTGTTCTGGAGGGTCGGCAAATCTTGGAAGACGGTGAGGTTGGCCACACCTTCAAGCTCGTCGATGTGGGCGCGCGGTACGTCAACCATGTCGGCGTCGCCGGCTTCCAGCATCAGTCTCCGGGTGGTCCATTCGTCAACGACCTTGATAATGACCCTCTCCAGGTTGGCCGGCGCTCTCCAGTAGTTGTCGTTGCGAATCAGGTCGGTCTCAACGCCGGATTCAATTCTCTCCAGCGCAAAGGGGCCGGTCCCGTTCATTATCTCCTGCAGCGGCGAACCGCCGGACGGCGGGTCGTTGAGGGCTTCGTAAGATGCCTGGGTGCCGTCCCAGTCGCCATTTTCGATGCACCATTCCTTATCGACGATAGAGCCCCATGACTGGGACAAAATCTGGAGGAACGGTTCGTAAGGACCGGCCAGGTTGAACTGTACCCACTGGCCGTCGACTTCCACCTTGCTCTTGATGTCGTCTAGGGGAAGAAGGCCAGCGTCGGTGCGGGAACTTTGGGTATCGGTACCAAACAACGGCTCGAATAACATCCATTGCGGCCCGGCACCGTAATCCTGAACCATGCCGCGTTCAAACGAATACTCGACGTCTTCGGGGGTTAGCGAGTTACCGTTGTGGAAGGTGACGCCTTCGCGAATTTTGAACCGGTAGGTCAGGCCGTCGTCGGAGACGGTATATTCCGTCGCCAGTATGGGGGCGTATTCGGTGGTGCTTTCGGTCGTCCAGTTGGATATCAGGGGTTCGTACGCGGCCTGAATTACCTCACCGCTGGCGGTGTCGTAAGCGTAGGCCGGGTCAAGAGAATCCCACGGCCCGATAGTGGCGTAGATATATGTGCCGGGATTCTTAACGGTGGGTTGAGGCGTGGTGGTTTCTCCCCCGGGGGTTGTGGTTGGAGGAGTGGTGGTAGTGGGAGGGGGGGTAGTCGTTTTGTCGCCGTTGCAGGCAGCCAATAAAGAAGCTGCCAGGACAAGAATCAGGAGCGTCAATAATAGTTTGCCAATGCCGATTTTCTTCACTTGATTTCCTCCTCTCGCTATATTAGCCTGTTACTAATACGCTGGGGTCTAATATATGAATCAAGTCTTAGTTCTTACGCAGTTGTTCGCATTAACCAAGAGCGTAGTTTGGAGAAATAATTATTATTCTAACTTACTATTTTGAATACATCTAACGGCCATGTCAAATTTTAAGATGAGAGACGGCCTTATATCACTGAATATAGTGTATGTGGGACTATATGTCAACAATTAGCTGATAGTTCCGGTTAATTAAAATATAACATACCGATGTTTACCCGAGCAGCCCCCTTTTCAGAGGCGCTTCGAGGTCTTGTTTAAAATCGTCCGGGCGCTCGATAGGGCAGGTTGATACCGAGAACCCCCGGTCTTTTAGATTTGCCTTTACTTGCCTTACTATCGGGCTGGTTTCCATCTCGATTGTAAAGGACGACTTCTCTTAATATTATGCCGTTCACACGTTAAATAAGTCAAACATGATGCCTGAGGTTAAGTCGTCAGCCGTTATTTATTGTTATTTGGGTAGGCCGATTATATAATACCAATTATGATTCGCCAGCACCTGATAATCTTTATTGGTGTGGTTTCCGTTTCCTTTGCCGCCATCTTTATTCGCCTTGCCGAAGCACCCCCGCTGATAATTGCCTCCTACCGGCTGATTACGGCTTCGCTGGTGCTCTGGCCGTTGACGCTGAAATTCTCCCGGAGCGAGCTAAGGCATATCAATTTTCGCGACCTGCGGTTAGCGCTAATCTCGGGCGTGTTTCTGGCACTCCATTTTGGATTGTGGATATCTTCTCTCAGCTATACGTCGGTGGCTACTTCGGTTATCCTGGTTACTTCCAGCCCGTTGTTTGTCGCCATTGCTTCCTACCTGTTTTTCCGGGAAAAGATATCTCGCAAGATTGTGGCGGGCATCGTGGTTTGTTTCGCTGGCGCCGCTCTTATCTGCTACGGCAACTGGGGTATCGGCGCCGGTTCTTTTCTGGGAGGTATCCTGGCCCTGTCGGGGGCTTTGGCGGTGTCGGGTTATCTGCTCATCGGCCGCCGCCTCCGCCGCACCATGAGTCTCCTGGTTTATGGTTCGGTTACCTGTAGTTCGGCCGGGTTGTTGCTTCTGTTCGCGTCTTTAATCGCGGGCTATCCGCTATTCGGCTATACGGGTAATACCTATTTGATGATGATTCTGCTGGCGCTGGTGCCCCAGTTATTAGGGCATCTGTCCCTGAACTGGTCGTTGCGTTTTGTTTCCGCAACGCTGGTGACTATCGCCGTCCTCGGAGAGCCGGTGGGGGCGAACATCTGGGCTTTTTTGATACTCGGCGAGGCGCCGCAGCTGTTTGAAATTATCGGCAGCGTTTTAATTCTGGCCGGTATATTTATAGCTTTTTGGAGAGATTAAGTGGTAGCGCATGCGGGATTCGAACCCGCGATCTCCTCCTTGAGAGGGAGGTGTCCTAACCGCTAGACGAATGCGCCACTTTAGGCTGGCTGGGGAGGAAGGATTCGAACCTTCGCTGACGGATCCAGAGTCCGCTGTCCTACCACTAGACGACTCCCCAGCGGACAGGTCAATTATATCACGTAGGTGCCCGCCAGACAATAACCCGCCGCCGTTGACAGCCCGGCGGCGACGGTTTATTGTAGATACGTAAAGGAGCTATCCCGTGCCCGATACCGCCGTTTTGCAGGAGCGCCTGGGGGTTAAGTTCGCCGACGCGGCGTTGCTGGAGCTTTCGCTGGTGCACAGCTCCTACGTCAACGAGAACCCCGCCGCGGCCGCCGGACATAACGAGCGGCTGGAGTTCCTCGGCGACGCCGTGCTGGATTTCGTCGTGGCCGGCAAGCTCTACGGCGACTACCCCGACCTCAGCGAGGGGGACATGACCCGCCTGCGTTCCGCCCTGGTGCGCCGCGAGACCCTGGCCCGCCTGGCCCGCTCCATCGCTTTGGGGGACTTTCTCGTCATGGGTAAGGGCGAGGAGGCCAGCGGCGGGCGCGCTAAACCGGCCAACCTGGCCAGTGCGCTGGAGGCGGTCATCGCCGCCATCTACCTCGACCGGGGCATCACGGCCACGCGGAAGATAATCGTCCGGCTGCTGGCGGCGGAGTGGCGGGAGGCCGTGGCCGCCGGCACGAGGAGCGACGCCAAGTCGCGCCTGCAGGAGCTTACCCAGGCCCGCTTTCAGCTTACCCCCGATTACCGCCTTATTGATGAGACCGGCCCCGACCACGACAAGCGCTTCACCGTGGCCGTCACCGTGGACGGGGAGGTGCTGGGGGAGGGCGCCGGCAGCAGCAAGAAACTGGCCGAAAAGGAGGCCGCCCGCGCCGCGCTGGAGAGGCTCCGGGGAGGCTTTACGAAATAGGCCCTATTTGCTAGAATTCTTCCGGGAGAGCGCAATAACTTTAGCGAGGTGTTACCATGGGCAAGCGCGATTACCGGCACCACGAACCTAAAAAACAGAAGAAGGATAACAAGAAGGCGCATCCCATCAGCACCGTTATCCAGCCGCCGCCGCCCCCGGTTGAGATTATCAAGAAGGTGAGGAAGCGCCCCCCGGAAGAGGAGGAGTAGCCCCCCGGCGGGGACAGGAGAGAGTGGCCGGCGATGGTTCAATCGGCGTCACTGCGGGCGGTGGTACGCGGCCGCGTGCACGGCGTTTTCTTCCGCGCCTCGGTGGCAGAACGGGCGGCGTGCCTTGGCCTGACCGGCTACGTGCGCAACGTCCCCGACGGCACGGTAGCGGTGGTGGCCGAGGGGCCGCGCCAGGCGCTGGAAGAGCTGGCGGAATATCTTAGGGTAGGGCCGCCGGCGGCGCGGGTGGACGGGGTGAAAGTAAGCTGGGGGAAATATATCGGCCGCTACGGCGATTTCAGCCTGCGCTACTAGGATTCCCGCCTATTTTCCCGGGACGGGCTGCAGGCCGTAGTAGCGGTCGTTTCTCAGGATGCGGTCCAGGGCCTCCGGCGAGGTGCGGTAGGCGTTGCCGCCGCGCCGCTCCCCCAATTGCTGGCTGAGCTCGCCGAGCGTGGCGGCCTTGTTCCCGCCGGCCACCAAGAGGCGGAAGACGCTCTCCATGATGGGCAGCCGCTCGTTGATGAAGTCCGGCTGCGCCGCGCAGCACTTCTGGATGGCGCCGATGAGGGCCTCCGGCCTGGGGTCGGCGTCGCCGGCGAAACGGCCGGCGCACTCGGCGCAGAGGTAGTCCCGCAGCAGGACGGCGATGGAGCGGTGGTGCGCCGGAAACCAGTCCAGGGCGATGGCCCAGCGCGTGGCGGCGATGGCGGCGGCGCGCTCTTCCTGTGCCTCGGTATCGCTCTTGGCCGGGCTCATCATGCCTCCAATTCCACCTTGGCCGATTTAATCAGGTCCAGGTAGCCGATTTTCAGCCCCAGCGTGTCGGCCACCTCCCGGTCTACCTCGTAAGGCTCGCCGATGAAGACCTTGTCGAACTCCTCGACCTCGCCCTGGCCGGGGTCGCCGGTCACGGCGAATTTCTGCTTGGCCTCGACGATACCCAGGTCGAAGGGGAGGGTGAAGTAGAGGTCGGCCAGGACTTTGTCCATGCCCAGGCTGTAGAGCGTCTCCCAGGGGTTGAGCGATTCCCCCTGGTACTTGGAGCCGGGCAGCAGGGAGAGCAGATTCATGATGGTAAAGCTGCCGGTGCCGTTGCAGGTCTTGAGGGGGGCCACCGTTATCAGGTAGTCGCTGGAGAGGATGACGTTGGGCACCCAGAAGGTGGGCATGGCGAAGGGCTTGGGCAGGGGGTTATCCACCTCCACGAAGATGCAGTCCTTGACGTCCAGCGTCAGCACCCGCGGAAAATCGTAGCCGAGGGCCTCGTAGATGGGCCGGGTAGGCATGCCGCCGGGGGTGCCCTCCAGCAGCAGGATATCGGCGTCGCTGACGCGGCGGATGCTGGAGATGATGGCCGCCAGCATCTCGGGGCTGGTGGTTACCGGGTAGGGCAGCGGGTAGGAGGCGCTGGGCTTGATGATGACGCGCCGCGCCCGCGATACTACCGAAGGTACTTTAAAAACAAAGTCCGAGGCTTCAAAAATCAAGCTGTCCTCCTCAGAGAGAGCTGGAGGTCTTTGATGCCGTGGCCGTCGGGACGGGGTATCATCGCCAGCAGGGTGCGCGTAATCAGGCCGCCGAGGTCGGGCGTCAGGGGGACGGGCGCCCCGTTGACGAGCAGGTCGACCTCGTTATCCCGGCGTTGCTCAATCATCTTTCGCTCGATTATGTTGGCGATGCCGCTGACGTCGTCGTGGGCGAACTGGGGGACGTTTATATCCAGGGGCGTGTCGGTAACCACGGCCAGCAGGTCGGCGGGGTCGGTCAGCAGTTCTTCGCCCTGCTCGCGGCGGTGGGTTTCAATCTTGGGATAACGGCTGCTCTTGAACCCCTCCGTCAGGATAAAATCGTAGTCCCAGTGGACGTAGCCGGCGATTTCCTGCGGGTCGAAGTGGTGCTCGGTACGCCGGTAGATGGCCAGGTGGCCCGGCGAGTTGATGGCCGAGAGGGCGCTGCCGGCCCGGGTGAAGCGCCAGGTGTCCTTATCGGCAGTGTCCGGGTCGTCGGCGTGGTGGGAGTGCTTGACGACGGCCACCCGGTAGCCCCGCCCCTTGAGCTCGCCGATGAGCTTTTCCAGCAGGGTCGTCTTGCCGGAGTGCGACTTGCCCACGATTGATATTATCGAACGCATTTTAATTTACCGTTTCAGTCCTGCGGCGGTACGTCTACTTCCTCGTTCCAGTCCAGCATGATGGCCCGGACGGTCTCGCCTTTCCTGACCTCTTTTCTGTCTTCGGGGATGAGCACCAGCCCGTTGGCCAGGCTCATCGAGGTGAGAATCCCGGAGCTCTGCGACCCGGTGAGCCGGGCGTAGTACCGGCCGTTACGCCGTTCGATGATAGCCCGGTCGTAGAGGCGGCGCCCGCCGTCGTTGGTTACGTCGTCTTCCAGGACGGCCATCACGCTGGGGCGGGCCAGGTGCGGCTTGCCCATCATCTTGAGGATGGCCGGCCGCGCGAACAGCTCGAAGCTGACCATGCAGCTGACGGCGTTGCCGGGCAGCCCCAGGTGGGGGATAATGCGGGTGCGCCCGTCGTCGCTGACGCTCTTCAGCTTGCCGAAGGCCAGCGGCTTGCCCGGCTTGACGCGCACCTTCCAGAAGACCATGTCGCCGTCGCGGGCCAAAATGTCCTTGACCACGTCGTAGTCGCCCATGGAGACGCCGCCGGTGGTGAGCAGCAGGTCGGCGTCTTTGGCCAGCTTTATTTTGGCGGTCACCTCGCTTTCGTCGTCGCGGGCGATGCCCAGCATCTGCGGGACGGCCCCGCAGCGCTTGACCTGGGCGGCGACGGCGTAGGCGTTGCTGTCGTGTATCTTGCCCTCGGGGAGGGGGTCGTTGATGGGTGTCAGCTCGTTGCCGGTGGAGATAATGGCCACCACCGGGCGGCGGACGGCGCGCACGCCGCTGTGCCCTAGCGACGCCATGATGCCGATTTCGGCGGGACGGATGACGGTGCCCCGCCTGAGGGCCACGGCGCCTTTGGCCAAATCTTCGCCGGCGCGGCGCACGTTGAGCCCCGGCCGGGCCGCCTCCAGGACGCCCACCGTGGCGGGCGGCTTGGCGGCTTGAGCGGCGCGGCGCTCGATTTCGTCGGTGTTCTCAAACTGCACCACGCAGTCGGCGCCGCGGGGGACGGGGGCGCCGGTCATGATGCGTATGGCGGTGCCTGCGGTGACCTCCTGCTTTGAAATGGCCCCGGCCATGACGGTATCGATAACGCGCAGGGTGACCGGATTCTTTTCGCTGGCGCCGGCGGTGTCGGCGGCGCGGCAGGCGTAGCCGTCCATGGCGGAGTTGTCCAGCGGCGGCACGTTGATATCGGCGACGATGTCCTCGGCGAGCACCTGTCCCAGCGACTCCAGGATGGGCACGGGCGCGGCCTCCAGGACGCTTACCTCGCCGAGAATCTTCTCCAGGGCCTCTTCAACGCTTATCATCAGTCGCCGGCGCCTCCGGCAATCCTCCTGGCTCTCTCCAGGTCTTCCCTGGTATTGATATTGAAGAAGCTGAGGTGGTCGGGGTCGTACCGCTCGACCTCCCCGGCCTCGACGAATCTTACTTTCACGTGGTCGATGAGGTCGGTGATAACCTTGCGGCCGCGCCGGATAAGGGCCTCGATGGGGGCGATGCAGTCGCGGGAGTAGACGGCGTGGAGGGGCTCGTAACGATTGTTGACCCGCGGCAGTACGAAATCGAAACCATCCGAAACCTCAATCATGTACTTCAGCAAGGGCTTGCTCAGAAACGGCATGTCCGCCGCCACCACGAGATTATAAAGCGTGTCTGACCTGACCAGCCCGGTATAAATACCGCCCAGCGAGCCCTGGCCGGGGATGATATCGGAGGTTAGGCGTATTCGGGAACGGCCCGCCAGCGGTGCGAATGTCCTTTCTTCCGCTGTAACGATAATAATGTCCCGGGTGAGGGGGTCGAGGCGGGATACTACCTGCTGGAGCAGCGTCGTCCTGCCGAGCTTGGCCTCTACCTTATCGTGTCCCAGGCGCAGACTCTTGCCGCCGGCCAGGATGATACCGCTTATCTCCAACTTTTGAGCCTGTTCAGATGCGAGACCTTACCCCCTATAGTTTATTTTATCACAGAACGTCAAGGGTGGCTAGAGGGGTAGGGGTCGCGCCGTTCGCCGGGCGGCAAAAAACGGCGGGTCGGCCGAGCCTTAGAGCGACGGCCGGAGCAGCATAATTTGGGGGCTGGCGGGCAGGGTGGCCCGGGTCAGCTCTATCTGGCTGCCGGCGACGCGGGTGACGTTGGCCTTGCCCGCCAGGAAGCCCGACGCGTCCTGGATGGGGAAGACGCATTTCTCCGTCTTGAAGTGCATCGGGATAATCACTTTGGCCTTTACCTGCCCGGCGACTTTGGTGGCCGTGGCGGCGTCGATGGTGAAGAAGCCTCCCACCGGCACCAGGAGCACGTCCACGGCCCCGATGGCGCTTACCTGCGCTTCGCTGAGGACGTGGCCCAGGTCGCCGGCGTGGCAGACCTTGATGCCGTCAACCTGGAAGCAGAAGACGGTGTTTTTACCCCGCTCGCCGCCGGACTTGTCGTCGTGGGCGGTGGGAATAGCCCGGAACTTGATGCCCTTGACCTCGGCGTCGCCCCGGACCACCTGCGGCTTGCCCTTGACCGCCTTGACGTTGTTGTGGTCGCCGTGCTCGTGGCTCACCGTGACGATGTCGGCGGCCTCGTTAATCTCGCCGTAGCGCAGGCCCTGGCTGGTCTCGTAGGGGTCGGTGACGATGCGCGTGCCGTCGTCGGCGGTAATCAGGAAGGCGGCGTGGGCCAGCCACTTGATTTTCATCGTTTGTCCTCCTGCCTCCGTCATTGCGAGACCGTTCCCGAAGGGAAGGCGAAGCAATCTCCAAGAATCTTCTTAACCGATTATCGGGATTGCTTCGTCCTTCCGCTGAAGGACTCGCAATGACAAGTGATTTAAGTTATTTGGCCATTTGCAGCACCAGGGTCACCAGAGTACGCGCCGGTACGCCGGTGCCGCCCTTGAGCAGGTAGCCCTTGTCTTTATCGGCCAGGAAGGTGCCGGCGATGTCCAGGTGCACCCAGGGCACCCCCCCGACGAACTCCTCCAGGAACTTGGCGGCGGTGATGGCCCCACCGTAGCGGTTGCCGATGTTCTTGATATCGGCGACGTCGCTCTTAATCAGTTCCGCATATTCCTCGTACATCGGCAGCGGCCAGACCAGCTCGCCGGTAGTCTTGGCGGCGGCGACGACCTTGTCCTGGAGCGCCGGGTTATTGGTGAAGGCACCGCTGCACATGTTGCCCAAGGCTACCTGGCAGGCGCCGGTGAGGGTGGCCGCGTCGATAATGGCTTTGGCACCGATGTTCTTGGCGTAGCTGAGGGCGTCGGCCAGGACGAGGCGGCCTTCGGCGTCGGTGTTGAGCACCTCGATAGTCTTGCCGCTTAAGGCGGTGATGATGTCGCCCGGCTTGAGGGCGCTACCGCTGGGCATGTTCTCGGTGGCGGGGACGAGGGCGGTGACGTTGACGGCCGGTTTTAGCCGGGCGATGGACGCCATGGCGGCCATGACGGCGGCGCCGCCGGCCATGTCCCCCTTCATCTCGCCCATGCGCTCCGAGGGCTTGATGGAGATGCCGCCCGAATCGAAGGTAAGACCCTTGCCCACCAGAGCGAGGTCGGTCTGGTCGCCGCTCCTGCCCCGGTATTTAAGGATGATGAACCTGGGGGGCTGCTGGCTCCCCTGGGAGACGCCCAGCAGGCCGCCCATGCCCAGCTCGGTCATCTTGTCGCGGTCGAAGATTTCCACGCTCAGGCCGTACTCGTCGGCCAGCTTTTGGGCGGTCTCGGCCATGACCGTCGGCGTCATGAAGTTGGCCGGCTCGTTGACCATGTCGCGCGCCCGGATGGCGGCCTCGGCCAGCACCTGCCCCAGCGCGATGGCGGCGGCCAGCTGCGCCCGCCCCTTGCCGATAACCTTGAGCGTCTTTATTTCTTTATTGTTATCGCCCTTTTTACTCATGTGGCGGTGGAAGGTGTAGAGCCCCAGGATGGCCCCCTCGGCCACGGCCTGGGCGGCCGCCTCGGTCTTGATGCCCCTGACCCCGTCACCCGGCACCACCGTGGCGGCGCTGGTAATGCCCCGCCCTCGCACGTAGCGGAGGGCTTCGGCGACGGCGGCGCGGATTTTATCGGTGGTGAGGCCGCGTTTCTTGCCCAAGCCCACCACGACGACGCGGCTGGCCGTAATCCCGGCGGGGCTGTGGAGGAGGGTAATCTCGCCGGCCTTGCCCTTGATTTCACCCTGCTTGATGAGCCGGGTGATGGCCCCGCCCAGGGCCTTGTCCAGGACGGCGGTATCGCCTTCGGGGAGGCGCTTGCCCTCGTAGTGGGTGACGATGAGAGCGCCGGTTCTGACCCGGGCGATAGCGCCGGTAATAGCCTTGATTTCCATGATTTTTGTGCTCCTTTCCGGTTTTAGGGGTGTTATCTAATAATTATAGATGTTTTGGAGGTATTTGGCTAGGCTTGGGGGAGGCTATAAGGCAAAGATTATTAATTACCTCACCCCCTGTGTCCCCCTCTCCAAACTCAGTATCAGAAAAACCCTTGATATTCTGTTTGGAGAGGGGGAATTTAAGGTAAGAGGGGCTAGCGCCCCTCTTCGCGGGCTACTCCCCGGGGGTTAAATCCTTCTCACTCTCCCTTTAGGAAAGGGAGACGATGGCCTTTTCCTTTAGAATCACCGCTGGCAACCCGTTCGTTTGTCCCTCTTTGTAAAGGGGGATTAAAGGGGGATTTCAGAGGGGTAAAGGGGTGGGGAACTAAGGGATAAGCGGCGGATGCCGCGAGGGTGGTCTGGGTGGGAATAGATAACACCGATGGGGCGGTGGCGTGGGGATAATCCCAAAACTACTCCCCGTAGAAGGCCGCCCCGACAAGACCGGGGCCGGTATGCACGCCCATGACGGGGGTGAACTCGGTGATGAATATCTCGCGGCAGTCGAAGCGGGCGGCGATGCGCTCCTTGAAGGCCGTGGCCGTCTCCAGGGCGTCGGCGTGCATCACGGCTACGTGGAGCGCCTGCCCCTTGACCACGTTCTTGTCCATCAGGCTGAGGATGCGGTCCAGGGCGGTCTTGACGGTGCGGGGCAGGAACACGACATTGGCTTCGCCGTTATCCAGGGAGAAGACCGGCTTGATGGAGAGGAGGGAGTTGACCAGGTGGGCGGCCTGCGGGACGCGCCCGCTCCGGGCCAGGTATTGCAGCGTATCCAGCATGGCGAAGAGGCGTATTCTTGACATAACGCTAGAGGCGATTTCCTTGACCTCGGCCAGGGACTTGTCCAGGACGGCGGCCCGGGCGGCGGCCAGCGCCACCAGCCCCTGTCCGGCGGCGGTGGTGGTGCATTCCACCACCTCGATGGCGACGTTTTTCAGGGTGTTTTTGGCCGTCTCCATGGCCACCAGCGCCGAGTTGTACAGGGCGGTTAGCTTGGTCGGCTCGGCGATGCAGAGGATGCTACTGGCCCTGCGGCTGGCCCGGCGGTAGGCCTCCAGGTAGGGGGTGGGGGAGGAGCTGGCGGAGGTGGGCATTTTCCGGGCGCTGCGCAGCAGGGCGTAGAACTCGGCGGGGGTCATGTCGATGCCGTCGCGGTAGGTCTTGCCTTCAAAGACGAGCTGCACCGGCACCACCTCGATGCCGTACTCGGCTACCTGCTCGGCGGGGACGCAGGCGACGGAATCGGTGACGATGGCTACGTTTCTCATGTGGATGGCTACTCGTCCCTCCTCGTCTGCCAGGCGGTATAGTCCCGGTCGATAATCAGGTTCTTCCGCGTGGCGGCGTTTTTAAGCTCGCCCGCCAGGCTTACCAGCGTGCGCAGCCCGATGAAAACGAGCAGCCCCAGGGCGAAGAGGATATAGGTCAGCTCCCGGTGGAAGAGCCAGTTGAGCAGCGGCACCAGCACCAGGGCCCCCAGGGACAGGCGCGGGTTGCGGGTAACGCCGATGAGGGCGATGGCCGTAACGCCGCCGATAACCGCCTCGGCGGGGGTGAGGGCTACCAGCACGCCGATGACGGTGGCCGCCCCCTTGCCGCCCCGGAACTTGAGAAAGACCGGCCAGTTGTGGCCCACCACGGCGGCGAAACCGGCCGCGCAGACCCAGGCCAGGGGGATGCCCAGCCACCGGGCGACGAAAACGGCCAGGACGCCCTTGAGGATATCGGCGGCCAGGACGCTCAGGCCCCAGAGCGGGCCAATCTGGCGGTAGGTATTGAGGGCGCCCACGTTGCCGCCGCCCACGTCGCGGATATCCACGTCTTTCCTCAGGCGGGAGATGATATAGGCGAAGGGGATAGAGCCCAGCAGGTAGGCGATGACGATGGCGGCGGTGATATTCCCGGCCAACTAAGCGCCCTCCGCGTCTTTCGGGTAGAAGGAGACGCCGACGGTGCCGGTGCCGCAGGCGTAGCCCATAATGGGGCTGAACTCGGAGAGCCACAGCTCCACGCAGTTGAACTCGGCGGCGACACGCTTCATGAGCTTCTCGGCCTCCTCCAGGGCGTAGGCGTGGGTCACGGCGGCGTGCACCGGGCGCTCGCCGACTTTATCCCGCATCATGCGCAGGGCGCGCTCGATGCCCTGCTTGCGCGAGCGGGCCATGCCGGCGAAGTGCACCAGGCCGGAGACGGTGAGGATGGGCCGGATACTGAGCAGCGAGCCCAGCTGCGAGGCCACCTTGGGGATGCGCCCGCAGCGGTAGACGTGGCGGATGGTATCCAGGAGGATAACGACGTTAACTTTGTCGCGGACTCGCTCGGCGGCGCGGACGACCTCGGCAAGCTCCTGGCCCGCGGCGGCGGCCCGGGCGGCGGCCAGCGCTATCATGCCCTGGGAGGGGGTGGCCTGATGCGAGTCCATCACCTCGATGGTGGTCTCGGGCAGCTCCTTCCGGGCCCTGGCGGCGGCCTCGCTGGCGGCGGTGTACATCATGCTGAGCTGGGTGGAGACGGTGACGCAGAGGATGCTCTCGGCCGTTTGGCTCACCCGTTGGAAGACGTCGAGGCACTCCTCGGGCGCGGGAGCCGAGCTCTTGAAAGAGTTGGGGTCTTTAAGGAAAAGTTCGTAGGCCTCCGAGGGGGTGATGTCCACCCAGTCCCGGTAGAGCTTGCCGCCGGCGTAGAAATTGATGGGGACAATCTCGATTTCGTATTGCTCGGCCAGCTCCCGGTTCAGGCAGGCGATACTATCCGTGACAACGGCTACTTTTTTCGTGGGTAAACCTCCACGGCTAATTACCCGGGCAGGTTGACTCAGGTGGTCGCCGGAGTGTCCTTGTGTTTCCAGATGAGGAGCCGCCCGCTCCGCAGGCGGCGCTCCAGCAGCGGTACGAGGAGTACCCCCCACATCACTATCAGCAGCCCCAGAAAGGTCAGGGTGTTGAGGCGTCCGGTGCCGTAGTAGACCACCAGCGTCAGCGTCAGGCATCCGGAGACGGCCAGCAGGCCGATGCGCAGCCGGCGCTGACGCAGCCGGATGAAGGCGGCGATGGTCAGCGCCATGGCCATGAAGCTCATGCCTATCCAGGGGGCGAAATAGTCGACGCGCTGCAGGCTGTACTCGGTGAGCTTGCCGTTGGGCGAGATGGCCAGGAACCAGCCCAGCATGATGGGCAGGGGCAGCAGCATCAGCGAGCTGAAAATCCAGTCCCGCCGGGAGGTGTGGGCGATGATGCGGTAGAGCCACCACAACGCCAGCGGGAAATAGACGGGCAGGGCCAGCAGCGACCAGCCCCGCGGCAGGTAGAGCAGCAGCCCGCCGACGCAGAGCACCGGCACCAGCGAGTAACCCAGCCAGGAGAAGGCCCAGGTGGGCTTGCCGCGCCACCAGCCGTAGATGGCGGTGGCGAAGATGGCCATGAGCACGATGAAGAGCCAGCCGGGGTAATGCCACCAGTTGAGGACGAAGAGCAGCCCGAAGAGGATGTGGGGCATGGCGGCCAGCAGCACCTGCTTCCAGGTGCCCTGGCTGTAGGCCTCGTAGATGTGGCGGGCCACCAGGCGCGTGCTGCCCATCTCCCCCAGGCAGGTGTGCATCGCCTCTTCCTTGGAGAGGCCGGCCTCGGTCAGCTCCTGGAGCTTGTCCTCGATGTGGGCCTCCAGCTCGCTGATGATGGCGCTCCCGTCGTCATCTTCGAGCTTGGCCTTGTGGCGAATTTTCTCCAGGTATTGTGAAAGTTCCGGTATCATGTGATCAACCTGCTACGGGCGTGATGTCCCCGGCTGGAGGGTGAGATTGATGGCGGTGAGGAAGTCCTGCCACTGGCTCTTCTCCAGGGCCAGCTTGGCTTCCCCCTTTTCGGTAAGGTGGTAGTACCGCCGCTGCCGGCCGTTGGGCAGCA
>Ga0315534_1001867_pt1 | contig 14521 bp, 16 predicted proteins | sample SalMarSW160240MG_FD_203094 | JGI IMG/M metagenome (GOLD analysis project Ga0315534, IMG submission 203094) | Salt marsh sediment microbial communities from the Plum Island Ecosystem LTER, Massachusetts, United States - Salt Marsh Sediment SW1602-40 ... | reverse complement strand
TAACTGTAAGACCGACAGAGATAACCCTATGGCAATCAAATACATGCTAGGAACATAAAGATTCACTATATACTAATGTTAGTATTATAATATTTGTTAACGGAATTATGACCCATTCTCAATTAGTTATAATCCTTCTTACAACCCGATCAATATAGCAATTATATTAATAGAATAACAACATTAATTTTATTGATTATTAGATATTTTATTTTACTATCAAGTCATATTTTATTTTTCCGTATCCAGTATAACCTGCATTAATATCAAAGCCCCCGGAACTTCCACCCACTACAAGACTATATTCTAGTGTGTGGTTTCCTTTAGGAAGTCCATTAGGCAAGAAACTTAAGAATCCATGAGCATGAGCAAGATATGTTCCTGGTTTTTCATAAAAACTTACATACTGACTACCTTTAGTAACATTTACTTCAAAAAGTTCATCAGTTTGCACCTCTATTAAATTAGAAGTATTTATATTTTGACCAACCTGGACTCCTTTCATATTGACAATTTCTTTGTTATCAAGTCTAACCTCAATCTGAGCAACTCCCTTGTCAGCATCCAATGCACATTTAAGAATTTCTTCTGATGTAGCAGCATTCCCAAATTCACTGCCAGTATCGCATTCACCGGTATAAGATGGAATAACTATAGGTAAATCAGAAGGTATAATACATTCATGATTGATATTACCAGTTTCAAAATCATCTCGTAAATAAATAACTTTAGGATCATCAGAAATAAAAATTAAACATTTATTTTCATTATCCAAAACCTCTTGCATTGGTAGATTTATCCAATATTGCCAGAAGGTAGATAGAATCTTTTGCCAATCCTCTTGATCTATTCCATAAACCTCATAAAAAGAAACCAAACTAAAGATATGTAAAATAATAATGTAGGGTAAATATAATACAAATCTATTCAAAGTATTAACAAATTGATCTTATCTAAGCAACTATTTTAGTTTTATTATAATTTTAAGTTTATATAAAAAATATACTATAAATAATAATTTTGAGAACATATGATAAGTGGATTAATTACTATTATAGTGTAAGAACTGTTTCAGACTCCCATAATTTCATTATTATAGCTATTATTATAATAGAAATATTGGTTAATGTGATATATTAAACTAATAATATATAAAATTTTTCGGCGCCGAAAAATTAAAAAATATCTATCTACATTTATTTTCTGATTATACAATAATAGATCAAGTTAAAAATTAAAATGTTATCAGATAATAAGATTTTAATAATTGAGATATTAGAATATCTTTATGAATAATCTTTCAAAATTGAAGACAATTGTATCTGGGCTATTTTCACGAGACATAGTTATTGAATTAAATTCTAAAAAGGATGCAAAACACAATTAAAAACAATAATCAACACATGCTGAAATAACTTTATAAATTATCATTTTTTTTGTAACCTTGAATGAAAAATGAAATAGAATGTTATGATGCTGAGTCTAAACCATTTGGCATCAGTTATGGGAATTGGACTACCAAATGGTGGCAATGGGCTATATCAATACCAACCTTGAAAAATCCAATGTTAGATAAAACTGGTGAGAATTACAATATTGACCAACCAAGACCAGATGTTGTATGTATGCTAGGAGGTGTATATGGTGATCAAGATAAAAATCACCCTACAAGAAATATTACTCTTCGTAAAAATGTATCAATCTTGTTTCCTGTCTTAAATTGTGAAGCTAATTCTATCGAATATCCCAATTTAAAAACAGAGGAAGATTTAAGAAAACATGTCTGTGATGACATCAAATCGGTGGTCAAAAAAGATTGTTTCATAAATGATATGAGAATAGTTCCAGAATTGGTGAAATCAGATCCAGAAATGTTTGATATGTCAGTCCCTAAAAATAACGTTCTTGGGATAGAAGGAGATCAAACTATTAAGGCATATGCTGAGGGATTCTATGTATTCATTAAAGGTGGATGCCTTTCTCCAGGGAATCATATATTAGATTTTGAAGGATCATGTGAATTTGGAAGACTTTGTGCTGGAGCAAGGTACGAATTGCATATCATAGAGTAGATCCTTGATAAATCAAAAATATTCTCTATTTTGCAAATTTGAACTCATTTAAATGGTAATGATGGAATTGGAATATCCTACCAGATACAAAAAGTAATGTAAATTATATTTTTAAGATTATAATTATATCAAATAGATGAAATACTAATTAAAAAAATTTTTATTTGATAGGATGGTTCCATCGTAAAATGATATCAAGAATCTGTTTATCTGTCAAAGGTAAAAATTCCTTATAATATTGGCTTACTGTTTGAAAATTTGGCGGTTGAAATATAACTTCTATATGATCGCATTCTTCTTTTAAAAGATTAATAGTTTTCTTAGGAGCAATTGGAATTGCAATAACTAGTTTTTTGAATTTATGTTGTTCTCTATTTTTTATCCACCTTGCTACACATATTAGTGTTGATCCTGTTGCTGCACCATCATCAGTTAAAATTATGGTCTTATCTGGATTATTAATATTTACGTTATATTCCATTAAATATTTAGAATTTCTATACAAAAGACAAAGACGCTGTATTTCATATATTTGTCTTGATTTTTCTTGTTTTATATAATCTGAGGAAATCATCAACGAATTTATCACTCTTGAATCTAGATATTCACTTTCATCTTCCATAATAGCTCCGAACGCATACTCCTTGTTGTTTGGTGCTAATAGTCTTCTTGCTAGTACTATATCAAAACTATTAGTGTGTAGTTTTCTAGCAAGTGTGTCTGCTACAATAATTCCACCACGAGGAATTCCTAAAACAGTTACATTTGTTCTTTCATTACCAGATAAATAATTGAATATTAGATTTGCTAGAATATTGGCAGATGCTTTTCTATCTCTAATTACTAAATGAAATTTATCTTTAAATTTATCGATAATCTTGTTAATATGTAAATCATTTGTAAAATTATATATATCTCTTAACATATTTTCATAAAAGAGAATCCAAACTAAAAATATTTTTCTAAATCAATAACTTTTATTGTATTTTAAAGTATAAATATAATTTTCAATGTTAGAGGATTCTAACTTGAAAATACCAACCTATCAAGATATGTCTATTTCTTATTATATTATTTTTATTATCGGTAATAATAATTAATATGTACTACCAAACATTTTTTTCCTTTGGAGTTAATATATAGTGTATAACATGTTTTGAATCTTTATTGTTTGTTTTCCTATTATAAACATTTTTATAAATAACTTCAATTTCTCCTTTATACAAGCATGCATTTCTATAAATCTTAATGGTTATTTAAGTAAAATATTGTTTAGTAGTAAATAATTAGACATATTATTCTAAAATCTAGAAATTTAGAATTTGATGGAATTTAATTATCAGAATTTCAATTAAGACAAGAATGTTTATTAGTATGATATTATCACCCAAAGTAATGCCTAATGTTTTTAATCCAAATCAAAATCCATTTAATGAATCACGCCGTACGCAATTACTTAGAGACTATGCGGAAGCTGTATGTGAACTTCCCAAGAATCAAAATCCCGTAAATGATGATGATGGATCAAAAGCCGGTCTAATAAATCCTGGTAATCCCAACGTTTTTAAGTTAGCTCATTCTAGATCTGGACCAGCGGAAAGGGCCATTGAGGTTCAAGTAGGAACAAAGATTATGATTCCCTGCATGGTAGGAATAGCTACAGAGGAGGAAGCATCTTCTGGTTCTACTTTACAAGAATTGGTAAATAATGATCAAAATAGTATTATATCCAGTGAAGTTCGCGTTAATGGATCTACAGTTCCAAATCTAAATGACTTTATAGTTGAGACTGGCGAATTTAGAGTGAATCATCCGCCTAATAACATAGATGAAGTTCCCCCTGGAAATAACCATAAAGCGATAGCAAAAGGCAGGGTTATTATCGTTGATTGCGATCATCCTGAAACTTTTACAATAAGTTGGAAAGGAAAATTAGATTGTAATGGCACAGAGGGTACAGATTGTCTAGAAAATGATTATGAAGAAAACATAGTATATACTGTACGTGTAGCATAAAAATGCTACTATAAATTTTGATTTAGTTTCCAATTAGCATAATATAATATAGTTTTGAAATAAAATATAGTAAAAGATTACAAAAAATTGTTATTAAATATTTGGATATGCATATAAAATCGTCTATCAAATAAGTTAAGCTTGTCTTGGACAAATAGACAAAATACTTTAATTTTATTTATCTTATGATCCCTGATTTATCAACTACTTTATTTTTTATCTTTTTTACTACTTCTACATCATACACAGAATCTGTGTGATAAGCGCTTGCGTTATTTCCTCCAAATCTAAATTTATACGTTCCAGGTGTGAGCCATTTTAGTATAACAAAATAACCTGCACTTATAGTGTAATAGCTACCTGGATCAGGGGGATAGTCCATTTTTTTTCTTAATTTACTATTTTTAGGAACTGAAAGCAAAAACAAAGGAGATTCAAATCTATAGTTTATAAGATCTCTGACTATTTTGGTAGCTTTTTCTCCTTTTTTTGTTATAGTTGCCCAGATAGACCCACCGTCTGTATCTTTATTAGCAATGTATCGAAGGTAAGGAATGCTAGATATTTTTCTGCCTTCATAGATCTCACCTAGAGAAAATGTTGATGTAAAAATACCAATACAAATAGATGTATTTTCAAATATTATTTCTCTATTTTTTCCAGTACGATAATAGATAGCTTTTGGATCTAAATACTGAGGACCGCCTTCCTTTCCTCCAATTGGACCATAATTAACATTACCTCGTAGAAATAAGATATCCTCTCCGTTATAGGTTGGATCGTCGGAAAATAACCAGCGAGTCCATTCAGTTGCCCATTCACCATATGATAAACCTCTGAAATTTTCGTGAGGAAGAACAATATCTAATTTCAAACCAAATAATAAGAATATATTAAAAAATTTATATTTTATGGTAATTTTTAGTAAATTATATCATATAAAAATGAGTAAATTCTAACCCCAATATATATAGATATAATAGAGATGTTATATCCTAATGAAGTCAAATCCTAATCATAATAACAATAATAACATCCTAACTTATTAGTACACTAATGAGTGGAAAAATCCAGAATGGAATATTCTATAATAAAAAAATATTTGATTTTGAAAATCTAGTTAAAAATAATAAATACGGTCATAACAAGTCTTTTGCTATTCTATTTTTAAAAATTAGAAAAAAATTTGAAATACATGATTTATTCAAATCTCTAGAACACCTTCATAAGATGTATGTAAATTTGAGCAGTGGGATAGTATATGATTTACCAAAACAAAAAGTTCCGCATGGTTCTCTTTTAGTAACATATGGATATGGTGAGAACATTTTTGAATTAAATGACATAACAAAAATAATTCCAAGAGATTTTAAGAATAGTCAATTTCTTTCTCCGAAAAAATTTGGTGGAAAGATTATAGAAGGTTCAAACCTTTCATATTCCAAAGACATACATGAAAATGTGGGATTGACTGAAGATATTGTTATTCAATTTATTGCTAACACCCAATTAGCTGTAAATCGTGGAATAATATATACGTGGAAGAATTTAAGACAATCATCTCCAAATAATCCATTAATTTTTTCAAAATTCTTCACAGGATTCCAAAGAGATGACGGTAGAAGTTGGTTAGGATTTCATGATGAAGTTTCAAATCTTAAACCAGGAAAAGAAAGAAAAGATGTAATTGCAATTAATAGAGTAAATAATGAATTGTTGCCAAGGGATTATTGGACAGAAAATGGAACTTATATGGCCTTTTTGAGGATTGAGATCGATTCAGATAAATGGGATTCATTAAACATAAAAAAACAAGAACTGATTATTGGTAGAGAAAAATTATTTGGTCGTCCTCTTCTTGGAGTTGATAAAGATAACAATCCAATATCCTCAAAACAAATTCCCAGTGCTAATAGAGTAAATACATATAATAAAAAATATCATGATCATCCAAATTATTTTAAAAGAGCAAAAATATCAAAATATTTTGAAAATAAAATAGATATTCCTAAATCTTTCAAAATTCTTAATGAAAGTCATATAGGAAGAATACGTCATTTTGATAATATTTCAAGTAAATTGGTGCCATCAAGACGGATTTACAGACAAGGATTTGAATTTATTGAATATACTGGATCCTATAAAAAACCCATAAAGGTTGGATTAAATTTTATAAGCTTCCAAAATAATCCTTCCCGTCTTCTGTTTATTTTAACAGATCCAAATTGGTTGGGGAATTCATCTTTTGGCGGTGATTCGATATTTAGCGATTCGAATAGACTGTTACAAGTCCAAGCTTGTGGGATATTTTATATCCCACCAACAGAAAATCCATTTCCTGGTTCTAGTGTTTTTAAATAATAATAATACAACTATAGAAAATATTAAATTAAGAAATCTCTTTTTTTATAAAAAGTACCTAACATAATTATCACTATTAAATAATTTATTTATGTTCTTATCCAAATTTATTTATTTTATTTTTCAGAGATTATTACCTAGTCTGTAGCTTAATTTACAATTGTATACTTTTATTCCTCAGTTTGAGCTAATTTTTATTTGTGTTTACAATGTCATGTATTTATTGTAAAGCATAATCTTTAGACCTGCTTCAATTTTCTGTGCACTAAACTTCTTTGATAACAGATCCTCTCCAAATACCCTTTTGATTGCAGAAAATACTATTTCAGCTATCCATCTTCTACCTGCATCTTTCAAATCCTTCCATCCATCATATCCTAATTTTCTAATAAGCATTACTTCATCTCTTCTTAATGGACAACCTTTTGATCTGACTGATGCATTTTTTCTAATCTTTATTGCTGGTTCTGTATTTATCTTGTCAAGTAGATTAAAGTTATTTCTGTTATCATATGCTTTGTCTCCGTAGACTTTATCTATATCATATTTACTTGCTGCTTCTTTTACTAAAGGACCAAACTTTTTTGTATCATGTACATTTCCTTTGGTTATCCTAAATGATACTACTTTCTTTGACTTTTCATCTACAGATATATGCAGTTTTACAAACTCTTTCTTTTCACGTTTCCATTTGTCTTCTATGTAATCTCCTTTCTTTGAAATTGTGAGACCTGATGCATCAACAATAAGTGTTATAGATTCATCTTGAAAATCTAGATCTCCAACAGATGGTTTTATTTTTAAAATCCGTCTCCTGATATGAGTAAAGTGCATCTCCTCAATTCTTACATAATCGGATAATCCACGTACTATTCCCTGAACCGTACGGTATGGAATCTTAAAACCGATTTTTAGGAATGCTAAAAACTGTATATAATTGTCAGAATACTGGAATGGTGCACCCACTTTGCCTTTATTCATATTCTTTATTTCTTTGTTGGATGTTCTGATGAAATCTAAATCTATTAGAACACGTCCACGTTCTATTAAAGATTCATTATAATCATGCCATGATTTGTTTGCTGGCATATGTTAGAATAATTGATAGAAAATGATAAAGATTGTGCTACAAACTAATTATTACCATACAATATTATTTACTATTAAAACAAATTTCTTATTGTAATCAAACAAGTATAACTTTTATTTTAATGATGTAGATTTCCCCAACAAAATATATAATTCCCTTTAAGTTATAAAAAATATCTCTTTCTAATTCTCTATTTTGATATATGCTCAATCTCGAAGATTTTTTTCAACTTTATTCAATATTTTTCATTATATGAGTTATATTGTTTGTATATACTTTTAATAGTCACCTACATCCCTATAACCAGATGAGTATGCCCTTTTAATTGTAATCATACAACTTCTAAAACCACAAAATTTATTTCTAGTAAATACTACATTTGAATTCAAATAGAGCCTGATGCATTTAAAAGATAAAAAAATAGTATCATTCTTGCCTAGTGCTACAGAAATACTTTATGAAATAGGAGCTGGTCCCCAAATCGTAGGAGTTACTCATGAATGCAAATATCCAGAAGATGCAAAATTAAAACCAAGAGTAATAAATTCAGTATTTGATGCTTCAGTAATGTCAAGTAAAGATATCGATCAAAAAATCGTCGAATTATATAACAATGGAAAGGATATTTACATCGTAAATGATCAAATATTGGGAGATTTAAAACCAGATTTAATTGTGGCACAAGGAATTTGCGAGGTTTGTTCTCCTTTTAAATCTGAAATAAAACGTGCTATTTCAATACTAGGATACAGTCCTGAAATAATAATTCTTGATCCTCATAGTATAAATGATATTTTGAATAACATTAACGAAATTGCAAAACAAGTTGATAAAATTGAGAGAGGAAGAAAATTAGTAGATTCTCTGAATAAAAAAATCACATCCATACGAGATGTTATAAGTAAGAACAATGTCAAGAAATCCTCTGGGATACTATGTTTGGAATGGATAGAACCTTTTTTTACAGCAGGACATTGGGTACCGGAAATGATAGAAATAGCTGGGGGAATCAATGGTTTAAGTAGAAAGGGAGAGCGATCAAAAAGAACTTCTTTAAAAGAGATAAACAAATTTGATCCTGACAAAATAATTTTGATGCCATGTGGTTTTGATATAGATAGAACAATAAAGGAATATGAAAGAACAATAAAGAATAATTCATCTTGGAATTCATTGAGAGCAATAAAAGAAAAAGAACTCTATATCGTAGATGCAGGTTCATATTTTAGTAAACCAGGACCACGAACTTTTGTAGGAATTGAGGTTTTGGCAAAGATCATCAATCCTAATGAATTTAATTATATTAAAGTTCCCTCGAAATCTTTTATTAAAATGGACTAATTGTAATTTGAAAATTTAAGTATTAACGAAAAAAATAGATCCTAAATAATATGTATATGGCAAATAGATTTTAAATCAGAATTCAGATATTTTCTTTAAATTAATAAAGTGAGCCCTCAAAAAATATAAAAGGTATTTAATTGTCTCAAATAATAGACTTATATTAATGCTATATATAACAAATAACCTCCAAAAAATGCAATAATACCACTAAAGAATAAAAGAATACTCCTGTAATATTTTTCTTTGATAATCGATCTTCCTTTAAATGCCATGAAAGATGTAGTTCCTAACCAAAAATAATCCATCCAGATATGTGAAAAAAAAAGGATTATTATTCCCTCAAAATACCCAAAAAAATTGATTGAATCTGAAACAAGTTTCAATCCAAGAGTAGACCACCATATTAAAAAAAATGGGTTAAGTGCCGTAAAAATAATCCCCATTAACAAAGGATTCTTTATATCATACTTTGATCGTTTGCTGTTATTTGTCTCTGAATATTTGTTAGTCATAATAGAGTTGATCTGTAAAATTGAGAAAAATATCATAAAAATACCTCCTATTATTCCAATCATTTTTAAAACATCTTCAGATAAAAAAAAAGATGAAAATTTATCCAGTCCATAAAATAAAAAGATTATCAAAGGAAGTTCTACAATTGTATGACCTAAGGCAACTTTTAACCCATTGAAAGGACCAAATTTACTTCCATAGTATAAATTAACAAATAATAATGGACCAGGAGACAGTACACCAGAAGCAGATATTAGGATAACGTAAAGAGAAAATTCTAAAACCATGGATTTAATTATCCCATTTACGATTAAATTTCATAATTTGATCATGCAATATATTCAAATGATTATTATTTAATTTGAGATATCTAGGAAAAAATAGATTCTTTATTCTTTATTTTTTGGATTGTATTTTTAAAATGCATTAGGGTTTCATCATCAATAATACAAAATTCTATATTTTCCAGTGACGTCTTACTTTGCAATAAAAAGTTTACCGATTCATTCAATAGAATATCAGCACATTTTTCTTTAGGAAATCCATAAATTCCAGAACTAATAGCTGGAACTGAGATAGTTTTAAATTCTTTTTGAGAAGCTAGTTTTAAAACACTTGTAATGGCTTTACTCAACTTGCTATCTTCATTTCCTTCACCCATTTTAGGCCCTACAGCATGAATAACAGCAGAGCATGGCAAATTACCAGATTTTGTAATAACAGAAGAGCCAACTGATACATATCCTATTTTATTACTTTCGATTTGTATTTCTTTTCCACCTTTTCTAACAATTGCTCCAGCAACACCTCCTCCATGTTTTAGAAAAGAGTTTGCAGCATTTACTATTGCATCAACCCTTCTTTCAGTTATATCACCTTTTACTAGACTTATTACTTTATTATTGGTCAAGTTATATTCATCTATTAAAGTAGCTTTCAATAGTAAACTATGTTAGATTAAAAGGTAATATAAAATAAAAAGAAATTTCAATATTTTGGTATCGCTTAAACTGAATTAATTCCTAAAACCTAGAAAAATTCATTATTTATTAGAATTCAAACATTTGAAGGAAATGCATAATTTTCATTTAGTATTAAAAATACGATAAGAGCGTAGGTAATATTTCTACTGCTCTCCCTCTAAAAGAAAAATCCATAATATGATTAAAAACTGTAGGTTCAGGATTGACCTCTACTAAAATAGCTCCATTTTCTTTAGCATACAATGGTAATGTGTTTACCGGTCCAACATTTAGAGAAGTTCCGATAATAAACATTATATCACAATTTGTAGATATATCTTGAGCATTTTTCCAAGTTGTCGGATTCAACGGCTCCCCAAAAAATACTATATCCGGTCTGAGTACACTATCACACAAACTACACATAGGTGGTAATGATTTTATTATTACTTTATTTATGTCCCCAACAAAATTACAATTTGTACATTTAGCTTTCAAAATATTTCCATGTAGCTCTACTATATTCTTGCTTCCTGCTTTCTTATGTAAACCATCAATATTTTGAGTCAAAACATTAGAATTTTTTAATTGTTCTATTTTTGCAATGGTGAAATGTCCTAAGTTTGGTTGACAATTTGAAATCAATTTTTGCCTATCTTGATAGAATTCCCATACCAATTTTGGATTTTTGTAAAACCCAGATACAGATGCTAGTTTCATCGGATCGTATGTTTTCCATAGACCTGCTGGACCTCTAAATGTAGGAATACCACTTTCCTCTGATATCCCAGCTCCAGTTAAAAAGACAATATTGTTTGAATTTGCTAAAACAGATTTAATGGAATCCATTATCATCGAATTTATATTCATATGATTTATAATTTCATTTCTATCTAGATGAAAATATAGACAGGTTTTTGCTATTTGAAATTTCATCTATGGATAAGAGAATACTGACTAATATGAATTCCATAATTTATCATAATAAAATTCCTATAATATTTGCGATATTGTTATATGATTTATCAAATTTTTTATAGTATAACATATCCATTGGATTAATTCAAGTTCAAATTAATAATCTACCAAGCTAAAATAGGTTTCCTGATTTCAATAAAATGGGATGATAGATAGATCCAGATGATACGGATTTATGAAAGGAAATACAGAAAATAGGCAACAATTTTAATATTTAGTTATAAAATAGCAGTTAATTCCAATATTTTTATCAAACTAAAATGATATTCTTTCTAATTAATAACCAATCTTGCTGTATCATACTAAGACCAAAAAAAAGTGTGATGATCGAATTTGTGATTATAATATCAGATCGGTTTACATTTTATCATTTAGATTTCAAAATAATCTATGTCAGATTTTTCTTGATTTGGTTTAGAATATCTAACATTATAGAATCATCTATTTTTGGTTTATTATTTTTAAACAATGAATGAACAGGACTTCCTCCATCCCCATATTTGCGAGGGATAATATGAATATGAACATGTGGAATTTCTTGACCTGCTTCCTTACCATTATGAATTGCAATAGTCGAACTATTCGCTCCTAATGTTTTCTCTATAATTCCAGTAATTTTCAAAAGTATATCAAATAATGCCATATAACTTTCTTTATCCATTTCATTAATTTTATAATAATGAAGTTTTGGAATTATGAGGGTATGTCCTAGTCTTAATGGATATGCGTCAAGAAATGCCAAAGCCTTATCATTTTCAAATACTATGTTCGAAGATATTTCTCTGTTAGCGATTCTACAAAATATACATGAATTATTTTCCATACAACTCATTGATCAGGAATTGCTGGTATAAAATAGTTGATCAAAAAAAATTTGATATAGCTTTATAAAATTGTTTAAAATTGTTTAAAATTGTTTAATTATTCAATCTTTCAATACAGGTTTTATTTGATATTTCTCTAAGTACATAATATGTTTTATGATTTATATAATTAGTAACAAAAATAATACTACTGATATCTTAAAAGTATTGTTCTTCATTAGATTAACAGTGGTTATCGATATTTTCTAGAAAATATATAGATTAAAAAACAAGACAAGCTAATTTAACATATTTTTAATGAAATAATTATCCAGTTTTGTTTAATAAATTCTAATCCATCTTTGGTCATTCTATCTTATATTTAATTAAATAATTAATTAAATAATTAATTAATCTTTAGTCTAAATAATAAATCATTGAAACTGTACCATAGTTTTAAAATCATTTCCGTAAAAATTATTCAGTCTTTTAAAGATTAGCAGGCATTGATCTTGGTCAAACAGATATTCTGATCCAGAAATAGATTCTACTATGATATTTTTTTTGTTGTTCCTAGTAGACAATACCTTTCCACATAATGAACATCTTGAATCTGCTAGACAGAAATTCGCAGTTTTCATATCACTTTTTTCCAAATACATGAAAGATAGTTTCAATTATCATAACTATATCATTCCTTATTAAAATTAATTTTTATCATACACCTCAACAATTCCAAATGCTTCCTTTTTTGAGTTCAATTGAACTCTTGTTCAAATATATCATTGACATAATCACAAATAGATTTACTTTGTAACCATATCCAAAATAACAATAAAACGGATTGGTTATTAGTAGCGTCGTAAATATAATATGATTATTATTTTTTATTATTTCAGTGTCGTTTTTTCTAGTCAATATTTTGCAAATATAGAATACCTTTCCATTATTTTTAGTGAGAGATTTAAACACAGTATAGATAAATAACACCATATTCAGATTTTTACAAAGTAAATATTTTCGATCTGTCCAAAATAATGTTAACATGCAATATAGAATACGTTTTCATTATTAAATTTATTTATCAAATATAGAGAATATTTCTCTATAAAATCAAATTAACCCCCCATTACAGCTGGCTGTCGTAATAACCATAGTTTTTTTTTGCAAAGTTAGTGTTTTTTCAGCTTGTTTTGAATCAGAATTGATATTAGACAAAAAAGCATAACGTGCGTTCAATGTTAAAATCACTGGTCCCTTCGATAAATCCGATTCATTCGGAGTATTATATATTGTTGATTCACCACTATTCCCACAAACAAATTCTCCTATATTACAATTCCAACATATACTTGGACTAATAGTCATATCCTTTAATCTCTGCTTTTGATATTTAGTTCCAGTTATTATCAATGAATCGTAACTATTCTGTTCTACTATTGTAGATAGTTTGATAATTTCAGAGGTGATAAGATAACTCCTTGATATGTGTATACCTATTTTTATAGGAGAGGGTCGGAAAAGTATCCTAAAGTTACAAATGTTGCAGCTTTTTGTAGGTTTTATAGAGACAGAATCATCATCATCATGTTTGTTTTCAATTATTGATAAATTATCAGCAGTATTTTCTTTTCCAAGCTCATTTCTTAAATTGTCTAGCGACAATGATGCCTCATAATTGTGGATATTATTACATTCATCACTATGAATCGAAATTTTTCCCTTACATGAACTCTTTAAATTCTTTTTAGAGATTATTATATCGATATTTAAAAGATATTTTTTCTTTTCTTGAGTGTAAAATTTTAGACCTATCTGATCGATGTTGACCATAATTTTTATGTTTTTTTCTCTGGATTGGTTGGAATATCATGTAATGCAGGATAAAAAATTACACAATTTCCTGTATCCCTACTTACATATTCTGCACCTATACCATTCCCTATTTTGAAGGCTCCTTTTTCTTTACCACCTTCAATAATCCATTCTATTTTGTATGCTACTGGAAATTGAAAATCATGAACTATTCCATGATTACAGAATGCCTGTACCAAAGCTAGGCTTTTTACATGTAATTTAATAGGAATAGAATCTTTTATGCCAAAGGTAATCTCTTTTGGAGAAGATTCAATTTCAACATCACAAAAACTTCGGATTTTGTGATTTATAGAAGAATAGGGTGATAAAGATTGTAAAGATGTAGTAGAATAATGATCTAAATCACCGGTGCTTGACGTAGTATGTACCTCCACGGATTTATCTAGATAATTATTAACGCTCTTATTTACGAATGTTTCAGCCAAGCTTAAAGCTGCATAACATCTAATTAAGATGTGTTTACTTTAACCACATCTCTTCCTGATGAAAGTTGGTGTACAAGCA